>Ga0068705_10001385_pt1 | contig 12259 bp, 10 predicted proteins | sample YNPMSTMetaG_FD_65631 | JGI IMG/M metagenome (GOLD analysis project Ga0068705, IMG submission 65631) | Anoxygenic and chlorotrophic microbial mat microbial communities from Yellowstone National Park, USA - YNP MS-T MetaG | ecosystem: Environmental > Aquatic > Thermal springs > Hot (42-90C) >... | reverse complement strand
ATTATATCATTAAAAAAAATAAAAAAAATGCCCAGTGAATGGCAGTTCAGTAAATTTACCTTAGGTTTTTTAGATAACTGGTTTTCTAAATTTGGTAAGGTTTAATTTTTTCTCTCTTCTCCAGCCTTTTATCTGTTTTTCTCGTTTTAGTGCTTCGTACTTGGTTGAATATTACTCAGTATATAGCAGCTTAATGGCTTTGTGTAATTTTGTGTACCAACCACCACTTTTATTTTGGTGCTCCTTAAATCTTCTTTCTATGTTTGCAGTTATCCCTGTATAAAAACTTCCATCTTTACATTGAATAAGATACACATAATACATAATTATTTGTCCTTCGATGCGGCCTCATTTAATTCGGCCTTACTCAGGACCCTTCTCCTCGCTTCTTATACTTAAAAACTCGCTCAGGGTTTTATAACAAAATACTTGCCCTGAGCTCGTCGAAGGGCTCCGCGGGCAGGATTCGAACCTGCAACCTGGTGGTTAACAGCCACTCGCGCTACCGTTGCGCCACCGCGGAATAATTTTATTATAATAAATCTATCTTTGAAATCAAGTTAATAATCTTCAAGCTTTTTAATATCTTTGTATTTTCTCATTTTTTCTAAAGCCTTGCTTTGAATCTGCCTCACTCTTTCTCTGGTAATTCCAAATTCTTTACCAACTTCTTCTAAGGTTTTTACTTTTCCATCATCTAAACCAAATCTCATTTCTAAGATTTTTCTTTCTCTATCTGTTAAAATTGAAGATATTTCTTTTAATCTTTCTTTTAAAATATTCCTGGCTGTATAGTCAGATGGCGAAAGAGTTTTTTCGTCTTCAATAAATTCAGCTAAAATACCATCTTTTTCATCTTCACCAATTGGCGTTTCCAAAGAAACGGCTTTTTGCCTTATTTTTTCTAATCTATAAACCAGTTCTGGCTCTACGCCCATTTCAGCAGCGATTTCTTCAGGAAGGGGCATTCTGCCTAAATTTTGTAAAAGTTTTTTTCTGGCATTATCATATTTTGATAGAGTTTCAACCATATGAACAGGAATTCTTATTGTTCTTGATTGATCAGCTAAAGCCCTAGTGATTGCTTGTCTTATCCACCAAGTAGCATAAGTCGAAAATTTATAACCCTTTCTCCAATCAAATTTATCAACAGCTCTAAATAATCCTAAATTTCCTTCTTGAATCAAATCCAAAAGAGTCAGATTAGGGCTCCTGCCAATATATTTTTTAGCAATAGAAACAACTAATTTTAAATTAGCTTGAATTAATTTTCTTCTTGCTTCTTCATCGCCTTTTTCAATTCTTTTAGCTAATTCTCTTTCTTCTTTGGCTGTAATTAAAGGAGTTTCGCCAATTTCTTTTAAATACATTTGAATAGAATCTACTTTAGGAAGAAGATAACTTTTGGCTTTTTTCTCATAGAGGGTATCTTCTAAATAACTTTTTCTTTCTATTACATCAATGTTATAAGAACTTAAGAAATCATAAAGAGCTTCTGTTGCTTTAATATTTTTATAAAAATCAGGGAATTGATGAAAAATTTCATCAATAGTTACAAAGCCTCTGTTTGAGCCCTTCTTTAAAAGTTCTTGAATTTTATCTTGAGGAAAAAATTTCAAAAGTTCTTCCCTTTTCGCAATCTCTTTTTCTCTCTTTCTTGAAATTCTTTTAATTTTTTTAAGCTTTTCTTTAGCCTCTTTAGTTTCAAGTTTTGCCTTTTTAGCTCTTCTTTTTCTTATTTTTCTTTTTCTTCTTTTTGTTTTCTTTGCTTTAATTTTTACTGTTCTTTTTTTTCTTATTTTTTTAACTTTTCTCAAATTTTTTTTGTTTTTCTTTTTTAATTTTCTTTTTTTATTTTTTTTCATATTTTTATTTTTATAATTGATTGATTTTTTTACTAATTTCATCTAACTTTTTAGCTAAATTTTCAATATTTTCTCTCTCCCCTTCTTTTTCTTTTTCTTGAATTTCTTTTACAATTTCTTCCATTTTTTCTTTAAAACAAATTCTTTTCAAATTTTTTTGCGAATTTAGAAATTCTTCTTTTATTTCTTTTGGTTCAGCATTTTCAAACAAAATTTCAATCTGTAATATATATTCTCCAAGCTTTTCTTTGGTAATATCTAAATTATTTTCTTTTAGAAACTGGTTTGAGAAAATTTTATCTTTCTCTTCTATTTTAGAAATTAAATCCAAAATTTTGCAACCTTGAGGAGAAATAAAATCTTGAAAGTCTTTATCTAAATAATCTATCATTTCTGGAAATTTTAAAATAATACCTAAAATCCTTTCTTCTAAAATTGCTTTTCTATCTTTCTCTGTACTTTCGATGCCTAATTTTTCAAAAGTAAGATCCTGGAAATTTTCTTCTTTTGGTATTTCTTCTAATTTAATATTTTTTAATTCTTCTAAAATTGCCTCTTCTTTCACTTCAAGCTCTTTGGCTAATTTTTGAACCCAATGTGATTTTATAATTTCATTTTTAATGGCTTTAATTTTGGGCAAAAGAAATTTAGCAATTTCTTTTTTACCTTCAACTTTTGTTTTATCAAATTTTAAAAAAGCATTTTCAAAATAAAATTCCATTACATCTTTGGCTGAATTTATTGCCAACTCCCAATCTTTTGGATTTTCTGAAATTACATCAGCTGGGTCTTTATCTTGGGCCATTACCACTACTTTAACCGAGAAATCGTTGCTTTGGGCTAAAAGAATTCCCCTTTGAGTAGCCGAATCCCCTCCTATATCCATATCAAAGGCAGTATAAAGATTATTAGTATATCTTTTTAAAGTGTTTAGCTGAAACTGGGTTAAAGAAGTGCCTGAAGCAGCAACTGTATTTTCAAAACCTGCTTGATGAGACAAAATTACATCGGTGTAGCCTTCAACTAAAATACAAAAATCTTTTCTTTTAATATCAACTTTAGCAAAATTTAATCCATAGAGAATTCTGCTTTTATCATATAAAATTGTATTGGGTGTATTAATGTATTTTGCTGCTTCTTCGTCTTTATTTTGTTTAAAAATTCTGCCACCAAAACCAACAACTTGAGAGTTTAAATCAAAAATTGGAAAAATAATTCTACCTCGAAATCTATCGTAGATATCTTGTAAACTTCCGCTAACTATATTTTGCGAATTATCACTTTCTATTGAATTTTCATGAACATCTTTGGCTATAGCAAGGCCTGCTTTAACTATATCTTCTCTTTTGTAACCTTTAGAAATTAAAAAGTTTGAAAGTCCACGCCAGTTATCAGGCGCCCAGCCCAATCTCCATTTTTCAATTGATTCTTTTGAAATACCCCGTTTTAAAAGATAATCAATGACTTCTTGACCAGTTTTTGTTTCTCTTAGTTGTTTTTGAAAAAATCTTGTGGCTAATTCACAAATTTCATAAATTAAAGCTTTTTCTGTTTTAAATTCGGCTAATTCCTTTCTATAGGGTTTTAAATCAATGCCGGCTTTTTGAGCTAAAATTTTTAAGGCATCGCCAAACTCAACACCTTCAATTTCCATTATAAAATCAAAAATATTACCTCCTTTGCCACAACCAAAACATTTAAAAATCTGTTTTGAAGGAGAAACAAAAAAAGATGGAGTTTTTTCTTTGTGAAAAGGACAAAGAGCTCGATAATTAGCGCCAGATTTTTGCAATTTTACATATTCAGAAACAACATCAACAATATCTAATCTTTGTTTAATTTCTTCAATAGGATCAAAAACCATAGGTAATTTTACATTAAAATTACTGTTAATGCAAGAGAAAATAAATCAAAATTAGTCTTTTAATAATTTTTACCTTTGTTATAATAAAATATGTCAACTTTGCCCCAAAAAAGAGTGGCCATTTTTACACCCCATTCTGATCCATTAGCCCATTTGGGCAGTCAGCAAGCTGGCGGCCAAAATGTTTATATTAAATTTTTAACAAGAGAGCTTTCGAAACTTGGCTGGCAAATTGATGTTTTTACTCGTTGGGATCATATTAACAAAAAACAACTCGTAATTCTTGATAAAAATTTAAGATTAATAAGATTAAAATGCGGCAAAATTGGTTATATTTCAAAATCAGAGTTAATAAATCTTTTAGATGAGTTTTATCAAAATTTTTTAATTTTTACAAATTTTGAAAATCCTTATTCTCTTTTTCATGGTCATTACTGGGACGGCGGTTTTGTTGGAAAATTAGCTGCCGATCAATTTAAAAAACCATTAGTGGTAAACTTTCACTCTTTAGGCTTAATTAGGCAAGAAACTCAAAAAAAATATTTAAAAGATCAAAATGAATATGAATATTTTGTTAAAAGATTAAATATTGAAAATGAAATTATCAAAAGTTCTTCTAAAATAATTAGTTTAGCAGAAACAGAAAAAGAAACTTTAATTCAACTTTACGGTGCCCCAAAAGAAAAATGTTTAGTTATTCCAGGCGGCACTGATATTAAACAGTGGAATATTAAAATTACTAAAGAAAAAGCCAGAGAAATAATTGGTCTTCCAAAAGATATTTTTTTGCTCTTATATGTTGGCAGGTTAGAATGGAGAAAGGGAATCGGAACCTTAATTGCTACAGTTGGCAAATTAAAAAATGAAATTCCCAATTTAAAGCTTTTTATTGTTGGTGGCAAAATTTTTGGAAAGAATAAAAACCAAGATGATTTCAAAGAATACGAAAGACTAAAAAATGTTGCCTTAAAAGAAGGCGTTGAAAATTTAATTAAATTTGTAGGGATGATTCAGCATTCAAATCTCCCAGTTTTTTATAAGACAGCTGATATTTTAGTTATTCCCTCTTATTATGAACCTTTTGGATTAGTAGCTTTAGAAGGTATGGCTGCTAAAGTACCAATTATAGCCTCTGATGTCGGCGGTCTTGCAAAAATAATTGAAGATCAAAAGACTGGGCTTTTAGCAGAACCGAGAAATGTTGATTCTTTAAAAGAAAAAATTTTAACTCTTTACCAAAACAAAAAATTAGGCGAAACATTAGTTAATAATGCTTTTGAATTTGTAAAAAATTATTCTTGGGAAAAAATAGCCAAAGAAATTGAAAAGGTCTATAACGATTTAATATCAAAAATATGTTAAAAATTGCCCTTTTGGCTCCCTTTGAAGAATCGGTGCCGCCCCAAAAATATGGAGGCACAGAAGTAATTGTTGCTCATTTAGCCAATGAATTAACAAAAAGAGGCCACAAGGTTTATCTTTTTGCTACTCAAGATTCAAAAACAAAAGCAAATTTAATTCCTATTTTTAAAAGAGCGATTAGAAAAGAAAAATTTTCCCAAAATCTTCAAATTAGAGAAGCAATGAAATATATTGGCGTAAGTAAAATTTTAAAAAATTTAAAATATTTAGATATAGATTTAATTCATAATCATTTAGGTTGGCGATTTTTGCCATTTGCAGATTTAATTAAAAAGCCGGTTTTAACTACCCTTCATGGCCCTTTAAATATTCCTTATCAACAATTTGTTTATAAAAAATTTAAAAATTTGCCTTTTGTTAGTATTTCAAATTCCCAAAGAAAATTTTTACCTTCTTTAAATTTTGTTGCTACTGTCTATAATGGCATTGATTTAAAAATTCATAATTTTAATCCTTCAATTAAAAAAGAAAACTATTTAGCTTTTTTAGGAAGAATGTCTCCAGAAAAAGGGCCTTTTGAAGCAATTCAAATCGCCAAATTAGCTAAAAGACCATTAAAAATGGCAGCTAAAATTGATGTTGTAGATAAAAGCTATTTTGAAACTAAAATTAAACCATTAATTGATGGTAAAGAAATTCAATATTTAGGAGAAATTAGTCAAAAAGAAAAGGTAAAATTTTTGCAAAAAGCAATTGCTCTTTTGGCTCCATTACAATGGGAAGAACCATTTGGTTTATTCATGGCAGAAGCAATGGCTTGCGGCACGCCAGTTATTGCCTTTAATAGGGGTTCGGCTAAAGAATTAATTAAAGATGAAAAAACAGGATTTATAGTCAAAAATGTTAAAGAAGCAGCCTTGGCCTTAAAGAAGATAAATCAACTCCAACCAAAAGATTGCCGGCAATGGGTTGAAAAAAATTTTTCAAAAGAAAAAATGGTTGAAAATTATGAAAAAGTTTACCTTAAAATTCTAAAATCTAATTTTTCTTAATAAATTTTTTTAAAAAAGAAATTTCCTAAAATTCCAATTACAATTCCTAAAATTGCTCCTCCTAAAATATCTGAGGGATAATGGACACCGCCAGCTATTCTAGAGAGACCAATTAAGATAGAAAAAATATATAAAAAATAAGCCAGTTTTTTATTAATAAAATATAAAGAGGTAGCTAAGGTAAATAAAAAAATTGTATGCCCAGATGGAAAAGAAAAAGAATTGTCTGAAATAAGATGAGGTAAAGAAAAATATAAAAATGGCCTTTCTTTGTGATAAAAAAATCTAATTAAAGAAGCAACGCCAAATCTAGCAAATAAAGCCAAAAACAAAGAAAAAAGATAAAATTTAATTTTGAAATTTTCTTTTTTCTGCCAACTTTTTAAAATCAGAAAAACCAAGAATAAAATCAAAAAATAAAGGAGGTATTTGCCAAAAAAAATAATTAAAAAATCAATTATTTTTGTTCTCCCAGAAAAATTATAGACAAAGAAAAATAATTTTTGGTCCAATAAAAGCATAAAGATAAACTAAATATATAATATCAAAATTTTTAAAATTTGTTATTTTATTTTTTAATTTTTATTGCCTTGCCTTTTATTAGTGCTTGGGATATTTTTTTATAAGCAGATTGAAGAGTTCTTTGAAACGTTGGTTGAGAAATGCCCATTTTTTTTGCGGCTTCTATTTGATCTAAATTTAATAAATGTTTTAATCTTAAGGCTTCGGTTTCTTCTAGGGTAAGTTCAACAACTTCTAAAAATCTCAAAGGAATACCTTGAGGTTTAAAATAAAAAATTTTTGGTTGACATCTTATTTTACGATTAATTCTTGGTCTTGTCATTTTTTTATTAATTTATTCTCTTTATAATGGAGTATTATCATTAGATAAAAATAATAATGAAATACCTAATCCAACTGCAAAAACAATAGCAGCTAAATTTTCCATTGGTAAATTAGTTTTTTGATCTAATATCCAAATTATTAAGGCACCTATAATAATCAAAGGAAAAACTCCCCAACCTAAATTAATGCCTAATAATATAGCTACTGCTACCCCAGGAAAAGCTAAATGTGCTAGAGGGCCAGCTACTACTGACATTTTTTTAGAGAGCGTTAAGTTCCCTAAAAATCCACTAGCGCTACCAATTAAAATTCCACTAATTAAAGAAAGAATTATTTGCATATTTTAATTTTCTTTATGTTGATATATTTTAATATCCTTACCGAATACTTTTTTTAAATTTTCTTCCCTTAAAACGTCGTTTGTTTTTCCTAAACAATGATAATGCGAATGTGTTAAATATAATACTTTATTAGAATATTTGCTAATTATATCAAACTCATGAGTTACAAGAATAATTGTTTTTTGTTTCTCTTCCCATAAATTTTTAAGCAAAGAATAAATTGTTTCTCCTGAAGGATAATCTAAACTAGTTTCTGTTTCATCTAACATTAAAACATCGGGCTCGTCTATTAAACCCATTGAATTAATATTTTTTTGAAATTGTCCTCCTGATAAATCGCCGATTTTTTCTTTAAAATATTTTTTTTCTAAATAGATTTGATTTAATTTTTTTTTCTATCTCTTCTTTTTTTAAATTTTTATTTTTTAATTTAAAAAAATCAAAAACAGTTAAAGGATAATCTTTTACTTTTAAAGGAGTAATTCCTTGAGGCAAATAACCAATTTTAATTTTTGGTTGCCAATTAATTTCTCCTTTAAAAGGAATTAATTTTAATAGAGCTTTTAAAAGAGAGCTTTTCCCGATTCCATTAAAACCAATAATTAAAAAAAGTCTCCTGTTTCTACTTCAAAAGAAAGATTCTGAATGACTAAATCATTGTCAAAGTTAATAGTTAAATCTTTCACAGAAAGTAAAACCATAAAAATTATTTTAAATTTCGATTAATGAATATATATTCATAATAGCCCTTTAGTTTTTTTTGTCAAGGTTTAATTAATTTATAATAAGGTTTACAATAAAGAAACAGTTAAAAATTATTGGTGGTGTTTGTTGGAAAAAGTTGGAACTCATTTCCGAGAAAACCCCGACTAATTGCCGCCCTGCGGGCGGCAATCCCGCCCAGCGGCTCGCCGCCTGACGGCGGACAAAGCCCGCAAAAATTGACAAATCTTTTAATGGACGCGCGCAAAAAATTCTTTCAATTAAGGAATCAATTTTTGCGGGCTTTGTATCCTTGCTGACGCAATGACGAGCCGCTTCTCGCCCCACAGCCCGCCTTCGGCGGGCAGAGCAGGCGGGCAAAAATTCATTTTCCCCACACCCCTTTTTCTTTTTGCCCGCCTGCTTGGGCTTCGCCAAGATTTTTTTCGGCGGACACTAATATCCCATCGCAAGCGGCAGGACAAAAGAAATCAGAACAAGGGTTATTACGATAACGAAAATAATTCTTTTTATTTTATTTTGTTTATTTGGGGTATATTTTTGAAACCGTGATTTTATTTTATCCCAAAATAACATTCTAAACCAAAAAAGCCTCCAGACTAATAAAAATCAGCCACAAGCCTGACGTAAAAGGCGTAACCAGAGCCAGTAAACCAATAACGATTAAGAGAATGCCGATTGTTTTTTTGGCTCCCATTTTTATATTCATATTTTCCTCCTCCTTCGATAAAAGAATTTTCTTATTTCCTCAACAAGAATAATAGAAGCGGCAACCGGAATAATGAGAAGCCATTCTGAAAACTCAAGGGGCGAGGTGTGCAAAAACTTTTGCATGAGCGGATGGTAAACCACCAAAAGCTGCAGTGAGATAATGATAAGTGTTGCCCACACTAAGAATTTATTGGAAAAAGGATTCATCTGGAAAAGGGATTTTGATTCATGTCGACAATTCCAGGCGTTGAACCATTGAAATACCGCAAGCGTAGTGAGTGAAATTGTCCAGGCTTTAGTAAGGTCATTTTCAAAATAACCTTTGAAAAGAAAAAGTGTTCCAATCATCATGGGGATAGCCATAACAAACATTCTTTGCACCATAAGTTTATCAACAAGATATTTTTTAGGCCGCTCAAAATTGCCACGAAGCAATCCTTCTTCTTTCGGTTCCATAGCCAGCGCCACATCAAGGAAACCGTCGGTTACAAAGTTTAACCAAATAATCTGCGCCGCCAAAAGAGGAAGTGGATAACCAAGAAACAAGGCTCCAGTGATTGTAAATACCTCGCCGACGCTGGTTGAAAACAAATACAGAACAACCTTTTTGATTGTTTTGTAGATACTTCTACCTTCTTCCACCGCTGACACAATGCTCCCGAAATTATCATCCAAAAGCACAATATCCGAGGCTTCTTTTGCCACTTCAGTGCCGATGCGCCCCATGGCCACGCCAAGGTCAGCAGCAACAAGGGAAGGAGCGTCATTTACGCCGTCTCCGGTCATGGCTACTATTTCTCCGCGCGCCTTATATGCTTTTATAATCCTCAATTTATGCTCAGGTGTTACTCGCGCGAACACTGAAGTTTTGGCTAATTTTTCAGAAAGCTCAGCGTCGGAGAGCGCATCAATATCTTGTCCCGTAAGAATAATATCCCCGTCTCTGTAAATACCAGCTTCTTTGGCAATCGCTTGCGCCGTAACTTTATGATCTCCTGTTATCATTACCACTCGGATGCCGGCAGAAACCGCTTTTTGCATAGCCTCTTTTACTTCCGGTCGCAATGCGTCTTTCATACCGAAAAATCCCACAAAGGTAAGCGATTTAATCTCTTTGGGCGCAAGTATTTCCGGTACATCGCGGCTTTCAGCCAACGCTACCACTCGCAACCCTTCCTGCGACATAGAGAGAAAAACAGATTCTAATTTTTGTTTTTCTTCGTTCGATAGATATTGGCTTTTTCCGGCGCGCCATATTTTTTGCGAAAGACCGAGAATTATCTCCGGTGCGCCAACAACAGATAAAAATTTTTGACCGTCCTGCTGGTGGACCGTCGCATGATACTTAAGTTTGTAATCAAACGGAATTTCGCCAATTATGGGCGAGTCTCGTTCTAAATCATCTTTGTGAAAACCGAGCTTGCTTGCAAATACCAACATCGCTGCTTCTGTCGGATCGCCGGCAACATGCCATACTTTTTCTTCTTCCGAAAACATCACGCGCGCATTTGCGCAAAAAGCGGCAATCTTTCCAGTCAGTAAAAGTTCTGGATGATTTGGTGGATCGATAATTTTGTTTCCATATCTGATTTCTCCTTTTGGTTCATAACCAACTCCGCCAACATCAAAAAATTTTCCGTCCACATACACTTTTTGGATTACCATCTCGTTTTTGGTGATGGTACCTGTTTTATCCACGGCAATAATACGAGCTTGTCCCAACGCTTCCACGGCCTGAAGTTTTTTTACCAAGACGTTACGTTTTGACATCCTCCACACGCCCGTTGCTAAAACGAGCGTCATCACAATCGGAAGTCCTTCGGGAATAATTGAAACCGAAAGCGAAACCACGGTCGTGAACATTTCTTTTACCGATTTTCCCGAAACAATGCTAAGCAAAAACAACAAAGCGCTGATACTGGCGACAGTGATAATAATCAGCCGTGAAAGATAACGGATGTTAGTCTTTAAGGGAATTTCGGTATCAATCGCCGCAATCTCTTTAGAAATTTTTCCAATTACTGTTTCAATGCCCGTTGCTACCACAATTGCCTTGCCGTTTCCGGCAAGAATATGCGTGCCCTTGAAAACCATGTTTTTTTGTTCTGCTATAGGCAAGTCAGCTTTTTCCAAAATATCCGAATTTTTATGCACTGGTTCCGATTCGCCAGTAAGAGCTGCTTCATCAATTTTGAGATTTGTAGCAGCAATAATTCGGGCGTCTGCTGGCACCTTTTCGCCTTCTTGCAAAAGGATAATGTCGCCGGGCACCACTTCGCTGTCGGAGATAATGAGTTCTTTACCTTCGCGGAGCACGGTCGCTTTCGTCTCCACGAATTTCTTGAGCGCCAAAAGTGTGTTTTGCGCCTTGCCTTCTTGGACTGTCCCAACAATGGCGTTGAAGAAAAGCACGGCAAGAATGATTGATCCGTCTATGATTTCTCCCATCGCAAAAACGACCATGCTTGCCGTAAGAAGAATGTAAATCAGCGGACTTTGGAATTGGCGCAGAAAAATAACGAGGAGACTGTCTGCTTTACCTTCGGGAAGTCTATTTGGGCCGTATTCTTTAAGACGCTTCTTTGCTTCTTCTGTTGTTAAACCATGTTCGTGCGAATGAAGTAGTTTAAGAATTTCTGGAACTTCTTTTGTATGCCATGAAAGTTGCTGCATCATATGATTATTTAATCAAGTTATCAACGCTTACGCCTAACGCTTTAGTGATTTTAAATAGGGTTTCAATAATCGACTTCTCATTCACTCCCGATTCAATCTTGGTGATCGTGTGTAGGTAACATCGGCAAGTTTTGAGGGTTTTTCTTGCGAAATACCAAGTTTGTTTCGATATTTTTATATTGTCTGCAATTTTTGATTTGTTGTCTGCGCTTATAGTAATATATATAATCAAAATAATGAGTATTAAAATTGATATTATATTACTATTGTATCAAAAATTAAAAGTTTCGCAAATACAAAATGGAGTTCCTTCGTGTCGCCCGCGTTGGGCGGGGTGGGATAAGGGCGACTAAATATAAATAATAATCTTCCGCCGAAAAAAATCTGGGCGAAGCCCAAGCAGGCGGGCAAAAAGGAATGGGGGTTAGAGGAAAGGAATTTTTGCCCACCTACCAAAAAAGCGAAGCCCCGCCGCCCTGCTCGTTCAGAGCAAAACCCTGCAAAAAAGTTTTCATTCCCTTTTAGCAAGGAAAAGAAGCGCGCGCAAAATCAAAAAAAAGCAAGAAAACTGTTTTGCTGGACAGCGAGCGAAGCGAGGGGCGAAGGCGAAAGAAATCGCCTATGGTGGTGTTTGTTGGAAAAAGTTAGAACTTTCTACCAAGAAAACCCTGACGCCGATTGACTGCCCCGCCTGCCTTCGGCAGGCGGGGCAGAAATCCGCTTCGCGGATTCCCACCCACGGCTCCAGTCCGCCTTTGGCGGACAAGCCCGCAAAAATTTTTATTTATTAAGGGCGGGCGACAAAATTTTTCTTTTAAA
>Ga0068705_10001381_pt1 | contig 12263 bp, 9 predicted proteins | sample YNPMSTMetaG_FD_65631 | JGI IMG/M metagenome (GOLD analysis project Ga0068705, IMG submission 65631) | Anoxygenic and chlorotrophic microbial mat microbial communities from Yellowstone National Park, USA - YNP MS-T MetaG | ecosystem: Environmental > Aquatic > Thermal springs > Hot (42-90C) >... | reverse complement strand
TTCGGAGCATATTCGTTCATGTCGTACCGGAAACGGTATTGGTGGGAACCGCCTGTTTTCAATTTCTCATCGGCTGTGTGTACAACCGCCGTTGGTTGTGGGCTATCGTAGCAGTGCTTGGGTTGCTCACGTCGATTCTTGTAGCCGGGTTGCAGCGTCCCGCGGTAGTGACCCTGGCCGAGGCAGCTCCAATTTATACAGATGCCCTGGCAGGTCTGAGCCGGTGGATCGCCTTGTTGTCCGGTTTCATCCTCATCGGAGTGAGTTGGCCGGAGGTGCCGAGTCAACGAGCTGCCGAATACTATGGATGTTTACTGACCCTGATAGCCGGGGTATCACTTGTGGGTCGGGCCAACGATCTGTTGACATTGTTCCTGGCCCTGGAGTTGGTCAGCATTCCCACCTACGTGCTCCTTTACTCGTCTCGCAGGACTCCTGCCACGCAAGAGGCCGCCATCAAATATTTCCTCCTGAGCGTGGGGGCATCCGCAGTGCTGCTCTTTGGTTTCAGCTACCTCTACGGTGCGGTCGGAAGCTTACGCATACCCGTATTAGTCGCAGCATTGACTCAACTTCACACGCACACGGTTATGCCTTTGGCATTATTGGGTGCGGTTCTTGTGCTGGCGGCCTTGAGCTTTCGCTTGACGGTTGTCCCATTTCACTTCTACGCACCCGATGTGTATGAAGCGGGACCGACAGGGGTGGTAGCTCTCTTAGCTGTGCTGCCGAAGGTGGCCGGGTTCCTCGCGTTGGGGCGTATCTTCGGCTGGTTTGCCCTCCATACCGGGCATCTGCCCTTTCCCACAAGCACCCAATTCCCTTTGATCGTGTGGATCCTGGCGGTCATTACGATGACGCTGGGGAATTTCGTGGCCTTGCGTCAGGATCATTTTCGCCGACTGCTGGCCTATTCTAGCATTGCCCATAGTGGTTACATGCTCATGGCAGGGGTTATTGCGTCTGCGTGGCCTGACGCCAGAGGTTCCCTCCTTTCGCGAACCCCTCTCGTGAGTGGTATGGATGCTCTGCTCTTTTATCTGGTGACCTACGCGATCATGACTTTTGGAGCCTTCGCTGTACTGGCTTACTTCGATACCCCCGAACGTTCTGTGAATGCCATTGATGATCTGGCAGGGCTAGGTCGATCTCATCCTGTGATGGGGCTGATGCTGACAATTCTATTGCTTGGTCTGATCGGTATGCCGTTTACTACCGGCTTCGTGGGCAAGTTCCTCTTATTTGTGGGAACACTGACTGCCCCTGCAGCGACCCCTGAGCAAGGGCGACTTTATCAACTTCTCGCTGTGATTGCAGCGATCAATGCGGCAATTGCAGCCGTGTATTATCTGCGAGTGATCGGAGTACTTTACTTGCGAGAACCACTCCGGCCATTACCCCGTACCTGGGCTGTGTTCCCAGCGTTGATGGCGATCATCCTTGCCGGAGCAACGGTGGTCCTCGGAGTTTACCCCCAACCTCTCTGGCGAGTGATACAAACAGTTGCTCCTCCCCCGCCCCTCCCATTGCAGGTCACACCGTGATTTCCACGACTCGCTTCTGACGTCAAGGTCGCTCCAATTGTCAAACTGGTTCAAGTTTTACTGTCCTCCCAGCCGAAATATCTGACAAGACCCGGGTCGGCTAAGGGGAAGGTATCACTATGAGTGACCTGCGCCTGCTCCTGCAACGCATTGAGCATTTCCGCCAGAAATTGGATCAGATGGAGACCGGCTCCACCATCCCGGGAGGAGCAGTAGAAAGCCCACCCTGGTTCGGAGGTCTTCGTCCTGCCGACAGAACAGCTCCAGGTCCCCCGCACACCTCCGGGGGCGAATCTGAAGTTCCCGCAAAACTCCATCATGACGATCCCCAGGTGCCTTTACCAGCAGGCCCATGCGATCGAACGTCCCTTTCGATGCCAACGGCCGAGCTGTTATTCTGGCGGGAGCAATGCCAGATGCTCCGACAACGGTGGGAAAAGTACGACGCAGACGGCATAACCACGCGTTGGCGTCATTCCGGCAATCCGCGTTGCGAGCACCACAACCGCACCGGGGAGCTATTGAGCCAGTGGGAACACTGGCTGGCCCATGCCAGAATATCGACCGCTGCATGTGAGCAACTCCGGCAATGCTTACAAGAGCGGTTGCGACGATTTGAGACGGCATTAGCACATGAACAAAGACAGGAAGAATGGCGGTCCCGTCTGAGCCAGTGCTATCTGAGCTGCCTCAAGGATGGTGCTCTGAAGGTTGCTGAAGTAGCCGCTCTGGCCGAAGAATTGCTGGCGGATGCTCAGCAAGGTCAGCCTATCAAATGGGAACCTGTCGGCGAGATCGATCCCGGGACATACGGGATTGACAAAGAGATGGAAGAGGTCGACCGACAGCGGATCGTCATGTGCCATCGAGTAGCCTCCTACGCCATCCACTTGACGCAGGTCTCAGCGCGGATGATACTCCATGATGCGGAATGGCGGGTGCATCCTCTCCCGGTCCTCACGGCGGCCCTGTTAGCAGATATCGGTTGGTTGACGATCCCAGAATCTATTATCGGCAAATCCTTGCGGCAGTGGTCCGAGGAGGAATGGCAGGCTGTGAAAGAACACCCTCTACGGGGTGCCGAACTTCTTGCTCGGACGGCTCCTGAACTGGCAGCGCTCGTGCCGGTCATAGCTGCCCATCACGAACGAATCGATGGAAGCGGTTATCCGCATCAGCGACGGGGTGAGGCCATCCCCGCATTAGCTCGAATTTTGGCGGTTGCGGATGCCTACGTCGCACGACGCGTCCCTTGGATAGACGATGCCATTCGGGACAGTCGTCAGGCGCTTACGGAAGTACTGCTTGAAGCAGAACAGGGGCAACTCGATGACCATGCTGTAACCCTGCTCGCTCGACTCTCATTTTATCCGACAGGCACACTTGTGGAACTGAGCGATGGCAGTGCGGCAGTGGTGCTGGCACCTCCGGCGTGTCCAGCCGATCCACGCACAGCCCACCGCCCTCTGGTGGCCCGGCTCACTACTGCCGATGGAAAACCGTTGTCCTGTCCGGAATTGCTACCGTTATCTGGGAACGAGCAGGGAGTGGTTGTACGTCCCTTGCCACCCGCACGCATACAGATGCTACTCAGATACTTTCCCGATCTGCAATAAGCAGCCGATACCAACGTCGATATTTCCCACCTCACGCCTAACCCGATCACGGTCACTTTCGGGAAGCATCTCCGGGGGGTGAGCGTTGTACTCAATGGACGCCATAGTTGCAGAAGCTTGCCTCTGATGACTTGGTTTGACAACTCCCAGGAAATCAATAGCGGGAAGATAAGTGGGGGAATCGGATGGGATCCGAAACCGATCCAGCAAGCAGCCGAAGCCTAAACGGCAGCGCGGCGGGCAGGTTTCGTTTGCCGTATGGCATGCCCCTCAGCGCAGCTTCCGGCCGTGGGCAACATTTTGCCTGGACTACAGCGATTATCCGGATTGAAGGCGGATCGTAATCGGACCATGTAATGGAGATCATCAGGAGTGAACATCAGGGGCATGAAGTCCAATTTCTCCACACCGATGCCATGTTCTCCTGTGACGCTACCACCGAGGCGAATACATTCTGCAAGGATTTCGTGACTGGCTGCTAACACCCGTTGCACCTGATCGGGGTCCCGTTCATCGAACATGAGAATGGGATGGATATTGCCGTCACCTGCGTGGAAGACGTTGCAGATTCCCAGCCGGTACTTTTGAGCGGTGGCGAGAATGAAGCGCATGATTTCTGGCAACCGTGTTCGGGGCACTACGCCATCTTGGGTGCAGTAACTGGGATAGCCCAGGCGTCCGATGGTACCGAAGGCCTGCTTGCGGGCCTTCCAAAGCAAGGCTCGTTCCGATTCCGTGCTGGCTTTGCGGACCTCACGAGCATGATGGGCGTAAGCAATCTGCTCCATGCGATCCGCTTCCTCTTGCAGCCCCGCTTCCAGACCGTCCACCTCCATGATGACAACCGCCTCGGCATCCTGAGGGAAGCCGAAGTGGAACGCCGCTTCTACCGCCCGAATCATGGTCCGATCGAGCATCTCCAATGCGGCCGGAATGATCCCCGCTCCGATGATGGCGCTGATCGTGTTGGTCGCATCGTCGATCGAGTCGAACACTCCCAACAACGTCCGGTAGGCTTGCGGGTTGGGTGTCAAGCGAACCCAGACTTTCGACACAATCCCGAAGGTGCCCTCACTCCCTACAATGACACCCGTGAGATCATAACCGGGGGTATCTTCGACGGGACCGCCACAAGTCATAACTCGCCCATCAGGCAGAACCAACTCGACACCCAGAATGTGGTTGACTGTGACCCCATATTTGAGGGTGTGAGGCCCACCCGAATTGGTCGCCACATTGCCACCGATCGTACACGCTCCCTGACTGGAGGGGTCGGGAGCATAGTGGTAGCCGAAGGGTTTGAGAGCGTTGGTGAGCCAGACATTGACAACACCGGGTTCGACTAGGGCATAACGATCCCGAATGTTGATTTCCAGGATGCGTTTCATGCGAGATAAAACGATGAGGACTCCACCCCCCACCGGTACACAACCGCCTGCCAGACTGGTTCCCGCTCCCCGAGGCAAAAAGGGAAGATTCAACTCCCGACAGGCAAGAACAATGGCTACGATCTGTTCGGTGGACTGCGGGAAGACCACTACGTCCGGTCGTGTTTTCGCTAGAGTGTAGCCGTCGCACTCATAGACCGCACGGTCCGCCAGTGCGGTCAAAACGTTCTCGGTTCCCACAATGGCCTGCATGCGGCGAATCACCTGTTCAACAGGCGTTTGTGAGGTGCTCGACCCTGGCAGAGATGTTCCGGTTTGGCTCATAGTTGCCCAAGTCTGAGGGAATGCGTGGCTTATACTCTCAGTGTACATTCCCAGGCAGCAGTTGGCTGGTGTGTGAGCTTCCTTAGTAAGGAAAAGGAGGGGATTGATCTGCTAAAAATGGCACCGCATGTCATGGGGGGAAGAGGTGCCAGGGATTTGCCATCCCCTGCTGTGTGGGGGGCTACACTGGGACAAGAGTTGAGGTTTTTGACGGTGATCCTCTCGGTTCTTGACACCCGATAGTTCGGGGATTCCTAGCCCCGCTTGGCCGGACGTTTACCCTGCGTCATGTAAACATCCGCGATTTTGCCGTTGTCCGTCAGGGCGATGTGGAAGCGTTGTTCCCCTTCGAGTCGATGCACCGTGAAATGGTAGTTGCGACTGACGCGGGCCAGATAAGGACGCTTTTCCGGAGATGCAGGGGTACGGAGCTTGCCCCAGGAACCATCCCCCAAATAAGGCACGCCGTAGCGATCTCTCAAACCATCTGTCAGAGGGTGAGTTCGTTTGAAGACATGATCATGGTGTTCCAGCACAACATCAACCCGGTATCGTTCCAACAGAGGACACCAATGCTTTCGTTGCAGTTCACCTGTGCCGAAACCGATCGTGGCTTGGGGAGATCGCACGGATGGATAAGCTGGCACATGGTAGGCCACCAGCAAGTGGGGACGTTCCTGCCGTTCCCTCAGCACTTTGGCGAGCCAGTCGGTTTGTTCACCCGGAATAGGGCTGATGTGTCCGGTGTCGAGTAACACGATGCTCAGATAGTCGCCAATATCCAGGACATTGTAAGTCGTCTCACGGTAAAGACCATCAAACAACGGGAGGTAATAAGTAGCGTCACTTCGTTGGCCTTTGTATCCACCCCGGACTTCATGATTGCCAAGACAAGTAATGAGAGGAATCAGACGGCCCTGAGAATCGACCATCTGACTGCTGTAATTGCTGATAAAGGTGACGGCTGTGGCAGCCGATACACCATTGTCATAACCGAGATCACCAGCAATGAGCACGAAATAAGGGTCCTGCCTGGCGGCTGTCTGGTTGGAAGCGATGGCGGGTGCTCCAATGCCGCAATCGCCGCCGGTGATGAATGTGATCAGATCATTCGCCTTGGCGGGCATGGTGCGGAAGCGATAGAGTCCTATATTCTCGCCGATCTGGAACACATATTCTGTGCCGGCGTGGAGGTGAGTGAGTTCACAGCGGTGGACTTTCAGGTCGGTGCGTCCAAATGCATGGCAGCGAGTGACCGCTTTTTGCCAGACTATGCCGGAATCTATTGCCGCTTCGCCCTTCGCCTCTGTCCGAAGGGGCAATCTTTGTTTTTGCGGAGTGCTTGAGAGTGGAGCGTAACGGATAACGATAGGATTTTCCGCGCGACTGAGCCATTGGATGGTTATGGTTGAGGTTGGATCACCCTGCCACGTCAAAAACAAGGTGTCTCGTGGGGATGAAAGTGGCGGCAACTTTTCGACCGGTCGTGGGGGAGGAGCTATAGCAATATCGTCCGCCCCGACCGCCGAAGGTGATAAGGCGGACCAGGAGAATGGGTTACCGACAACAGCACTGGCGGATAAGGTTGTGGTCAGGAATGTGCGTCGATCCATGGCAATTCAACTCATGTGGGAGGAAAAGTAGAAAAGCGTGCGGCCCCAACCAAAAACTCTAGGGTCATAGGTAAGGCAGGTGTTGAATGAGTGCAAGTCGAAAAGCGATTTCTTACCGAATATTTATCTGTGTCTCATAAGTTTCACTGAGTTGAATGGATGGAATCGGCATGTGCTCCGCAACGGTGTTTTTCACCCCAGAATATGCGGGATTGGTGCAATGAGCTACTATCAAGGGCAGGATCAAGGGGCACAGACAACGGGTGGGGGGTGATGGGGATCGAGAGACGGTGCGGGATGAATGTCGGGATGGAGGAGAAAGGCAAGCCATTCCAGGCTATCGACGAGTCTGGGTCCGGGTCGGCTGAAGTAGGCGTTGCCGTCGATCCAATAGACGCGGCCTTGGCGCACGGCGGAGAGTTGCTCGTATCCAGGATATGTTTGAAGGATAGAGCGATCCTGTTGAGCGCGGGCGATATCGAAGCCGCAACAGGCAATGACCAGCACTTCGGGATCGGCGGCGATGACTTCCTCCCAGCGTAGAGTGCGGGAAGGCTGGCCTTCTTGACCGATCATTTCACGCCCTCCGGCGAAACGGATCAGTTCGGGTGTCCAGTGTCCACAACTGAAGGGGGGATCGATCCATTCCAGCAAGACCACCCGAGGCCGGTAGGTCACTTGTTGGCTGCGCTCAGTGACAGCTTGGACCCGTTGTTGCAGTTCGGTCACGATAGCCTCGGCACGTTCCGGTACCTGGGCTGCCTTGGCGACCTGATGGAAGCTGGCGAATACATCGTGCAAGCGTTGAGGTTCCAGATTCACCACCTGGGGTCGGTTGGGTAGGGCACAGGCTGCTGCCCGGACTTCGGCCTCGGCTACCGCACAAACATCGCACAATGCCTGGGTTACCAACAACTCGGGGCGCAACGCTTCCAGCACCGACCATTCCAGAGTGTACAAAGCTCGTTGCGTCCGCAACTTTTCGCGTACCAACTCGTCGATTTGGCGGCTGCTGGCTCCCGCGGGGATCAAGGAACGGGTGACCCTGGGTAAGCGACGGACCAAGGGCGGCTCATCGCATTCATGAGTGACACCGACCAGTTGATCGGCCAAACCCAGTCGGCAGATGATTTCTGTGGCGCTGGGTAGCAAGGATACGATACGCACCGTTGGTCCCCCCTACTGACACCTGGTGCATCCCATCTGTGCCTGTGGGATAGATGTCGTTCGAGACCTTGGAGTTGGGCCGCGGAGTTTGCTTGGAGCAGCCAAGCGGGTGAGCATGCATTCCTTTCGGTTTAAGCCTGGGAGCGGAGTTTCAAGTCGTAGCGGGTTGGTTGGTCCTTTCTCGGAGCACCGGTAAGAGCCTTTCCGCCACTGCTACTGCGCCAAAAAGGACGACCACGAAGGTGGCGTCGCCCAGCAGCGTGTTGCGGAAAAACGGCAGGGCTTTCACGTAACAGTCGATCAGGCCGGCTAGTGTATGGGGGTACGCCATAAGCCAGCATGCAAAGTTGGTTGTCAAGTAAAATTGGATGGAACCCAGCACAGTGACAGCGGCGAGATTCCACACACCCCAATGATGCCGCAGCCAACGTCCCAGGAGGACATTACAGGCGAAACTGCCATAGACGACCGGCATAAGCAGGTGCAACCCGATCGCCAGGTCGCTCAGGAACAGAGCCAGCAGCGGGAGCGTAAGGGCCAGTCGACGGTCTGCGTAGAATGACCCGCCAAAGAGAGCTAAAGCCCCGATTGGGGTGAAATTGGGCGGATGCGGTAGCCAGCGTGCGAGAACGGCCCCGGTAACAAGGGCAGTAAGCAGCCAGAACCGGGGATGAATGAGGGAGCTGCTCCAGCAGGAATCACAGCAAGCTCCTGTCGCAGGACCTTCATTCGGAGACGATGAGAAGGGTGTGAGGTCGGGTAATCCAGACACAGGTGTTCCTCCACTTCGCCGGCTCGGGCGAGTATCAGGACGGCCCAATACAGGGTGGAGGGGCAACGGCGGTCAGTTTCCCGTACCGCACGGGGAAAGGAACCACGACTGACGCCGACGACCCGGCTCCGGGGTGCCGTCGCTGAGGATCACGGCAGGCAGGTCTTCTGGCTTTCGGCTCGATCGAACCTCGCGGCCTTCCCATGACAAAACGTTGTCACAGTGGCATCGGATCAAGCGAGATTCTCGCCGATCACAGCAGCGGCCCTGCGCCGGATTTGCACCGGACTTCCCTCTTGCCTCGCCTCTGCTTCTCCGTCCCCGGACATGGGTGATAGTCGGTCTCCGCTGATCCCATGCCCGAACCACACAACTTACGAAGCAGAGGCGAACCTGCCGCTTGCTACAATAAGTACGAGGCTGAAAATGGCACGTCCAGAGGCGGTCCTGGGATCAGGAGAAGAGAATCATTGATAAGTTCAGAGGTTATAACTCGAAGCGGTAGTGATCTCGCAGCAACTCTGAATGCGGGGCGATGAACAAACGGCCTTCGGCATTTCGCGGTGAAGAGGCTGCCTCAGGCAGTTGCTAGATATGAGACTCCTTCGCCGAAGAAGGGCTTCTATCTCGGGCTTGTTTCCGATAGCATGTCCCTAGGAACAAATGGTCAGACGAGCTATCCATGCCGTGGAGGATGGCGGTATGATATGGTCTGGCCGAGCAGGACATCCTTCCATGACTACGGATGTACGCCTACGGGAAGTGCTTCCTCAGATTACGGATCAGCTTCTGGAAACATACACCGAATGTAGCCGACTGAATCATTTGGCTCGTGAGCCGTTGCCCAGTCGGGAAGGGGTTGCGGAGATCATCGCAGACCTGTTTGAGGTGTTGTATCCCGGTTATGGACGGCGACAAAATCTCCACTTAGGGAATGTCGGCTATTACATCGGTAGCTTGATCGATGCCTTGCATGACAAGCTTACGGATCAGATTGCGCGGGCGCTCCGCCATGAGTTATGTGATGAGTCGCCACACCTCAATTGCGAGCAAATGGCTCAACCCAAGGCGGTGGAGTTCTTGCAGCGGTTACCTGCTGTGCGAAAAGTGTTGGAGCAGGACGTGGAAGCAGCCTACCGGGGCGATCCAGCGGCCCGAAGTTACCACGAAATCATCTTTTGCTATCCGGGGTTCGAGGCTATTACGGTTTACCGGTTGGCCCACGAATTGCACCAGTTGGGCGTGCCATTCATCCCGCGAATGATGACCGAGTGGGCCCACTCCCGCACGGGAATCGATATTCACCCGGGTGCTCGGATCGGTCCCGCCTTTTTCATCGACCACGGTACAGGTGTAGTGATCGGGGAAACTACAGAAATCGGGCGGAACGTCAAGCTCTATCAGGGTGTGACTTTAGGTGCACTCAGCTTTACCAAGGGTGAGGACGGTTCGCTCGTTCGTGGAAGTTATAAGCGACATCCTACCCTTTGCGATGATGTGATCGTGTATGCAAACGCCACAATCCTGGGTGGGCAAACGGTGATCGGCGCACGCTCCATCATTGGCTCAAACGTCTGGCTGACCGAAAGTGTTCCGCCCGATACCACCGTGGTTCTAGAGAAGCCTAAGTTGCGGCTACGAGGAGCTCGCACAGATCCCGAGGTGGGTAACTATATCATTTGATTGCAGCACGGGTTGTACCTCTCACCCCATCATACCCCACCCCGATGGAGGGGGATTCCATCCCCAACTTCCACTGGGATGGATAACGGCGCCATTTCCTCAAAGAAGCCAGACCGCCGTTACTAGACTTTCTCGCTCTATTGCAGGAGTGATGTTTTACATCACCAGGCGACGTTTAGCGGCTTTCGCAGAGTTGCATGTGCCACAGATGCCGCGGACGACCAGAGTACGGTTGCGAGCCCGGAACTGATGCTGGCTTAATACCTCACGTAGGGCAGTATCCAGTGCTTCGCTTTGAAATTCAATCATGGCTCCGCATTCTTCGCAAAGCAAATGATCATGGAACGGATAGCCGTAGTCGTGGTCGTATACAATGCGATTGCCTAATTCGATTTTTCGGAGTAAGCCTGCATCGACCAGTTTCGGGAGGGTACGATACACAGTTGCTCGGCTGACCTGGCGTCCCGCACGCTTCAATTCATCGATCAACTGTTCCGCGTCGAAATGACTATGTTTGGCGAAAATGTGCTCCAAGAGGAGCCGTTGTTGCTCCGTGAAGCGCTGCGGTTTAGGTCGGCTGGCCAGGTATTCCCGGAACTTGCTTTCCGGACTTTGAGCTACAGGAATCGTTGGTAAGGACACGCGATAACTCCTTCTGGGGGCACCTAGGGTGGCATAGGTAGCTCGGGTTCTGGCATGCCTGGCTACCGCCAGGGTCCACCAAGAGGCGGTTGTTCCTTCTCATTATACCAAGGTCTGTCCGAGGACATCAGAGGAAGACTCAGAGTGGATAGGAAACCAGTGTAGGGGATTTTTTTAGAGACTGCATAATACGCATGGGACCTGTAGGTGTCCCGGAGAGTGCGGACGCACCCGCAAGTTGCTTCCTCTCGGTTCAACTTCTGGTGGCTCCGACGAGCGATATGTTGCCTGGATGATTGTTCGTGATCGCTATTCATTGGATCACAGTTGTCTTTTGGGTGGCTGACAGGGAACCTTTGGTAGAGGAGCTTTTTCAGGCACCCTGAATCCGTCGGATCACCTGGGCCGACGTCAGAGTGAGGGCGGATCGGCTTCTTTCGAGTGCAGCTTGCTCTGTTCGCAGACCGGACGCCACTTGGCTATCCGGAAGCGACGTGATGCGCTCCAACATTCATTTGGCAAAGTTTTGTACCGGGCGATCATTTTTCGCGATGGTCGCTGTTTCTAACTCGAACATGTCTTCTTCATAGTTTCACATGCGCATGACAGATATCATTAGTTCCAGTAGGTATAAAGCGTTCAATGATCTGCGATTGTTCTGTTATAGACCCAGCATCTGCGATTGTTGTGATTGTGATGATGCTGAACAATTCTGAGACAATCATTTCTTCTGATAGTTTCAGCTTCCAAAACCTGAAAGTTGTTTGCTGGGCGGATGTTCAGCGCACGAGTAGCAGGATGATAATGGTAACGAGGGCCAGGAAAAGAGCAGCCGATAGCATCAGGATGATAAGGCGGATGTGAGGTGAAGTCCCCGAGGGTGCAGGAGCAGGCGAAGCGGGAGCGCTCAAAATGGCGGAGGTTTGGGGTCGCGGGGCTGCAGGTTGGGTTTCTTCAAAGCTGAGTGAGGAAGTTGTAGGCGCCAGAGGTCGGGGTTGCGGTCGGATTCCGCTACTGGGTGGTCCGGCAAGCGAAGGTGGATTGCTCCGCAGGGCAGCTACAAGGACCTGAGAGGCAGAACCGGTAAAGCTCGCGGGACCGGTGTTGCTTGCCAGGCGAGCGGCGACACGACCGGTTCGACCGGGGAACCAGGCCGGATTGGGCAACGTCACTTCGGCGGGTACGAAAGGAGCTAAGGCCTCAAGCAACTCCGCGGGGTGTTGATAACGTTCTTCTGGTTTTTTCCGCAGAAGACGATGAAGAATATCCGACAATTCCCGCGGCACCTCCGGTCGGATCTCGTGGATCGGTGTCGGCTCTCGCATCTGTTGCCAGAGGAGCTTTTGGGCGGTCTTTCCCTCAGGAAACAAGGGATGACCCGCTAACAGGAAGTAGAAAGTAGCTCCTAGGGAATACAGGTCGGCTCGCACATCGACTGCGGAGCTATCGATTGCCTGTTCAGGAGCTACATAATCCGCTGTGCCCAAGACAGCGTTGTCGAGGCGGCGAGTAAT
>Ga0068705_10001380_pt1 | contig 12273 bp, 9 predicted proteins | sample YNPMSTMetaG_FD_65631 | JGI IMG/M metagenome (GOLD analysis project Ga0068705, IMG submission 65631) | Anoxygenic and chlorotrophic microbial mat microbial communities from Yellowstone National Park, USA - YNP MS-T MetaG | ecosystem: Environmental > Aquatic > Thermal springs > Hot (42-90C) >... | reverse complement strand
AAAGATCGCGTTCCGGAACGGTTTTCTTATTCGCTTGAAGACTATCACAATGTTCCGCCGGACAGAATTGGCTTCAAACGAGTGTGGCAGGTTGACATTCCTGGACAGGAAATCCGCGATTTGACAGTTTTCCAGGGCACTGCCTGGATCGCTGCCGATCAGTCTTTGCTCTCTGTATCACTCGGTCCCGAGGAGAGGACTTTGGGACCGAAGATCGAGACTCCCGTGCCGGTTCGGTGTCTTGCAGTGGGCGAATGGCCAGATCGGGACCAGCAGCCGGAACGATTTTTTTTCCTGGGCAGCGGTGCCCAGGTGGTTGTCATCCGCCAGTCAGGGGCGGTCGTCGGCGAATGGACTTTCTTCGGCTCTAAGGCGATTATCACCGATCTGGTCGTTGCCGGAGAAGATATCTTTGTGGCAGACGCCGGTAACCGGGTTGTTCATCGCGTGGATCGATTTGGCGAAAAGATCGGCGAGATTGGTCACCGTGATGCCGAACGGGGGATTGTGGGGTTCATCATTCCCAGCCCCTACTTCTCGCTAGCATGGAATGGAGACGGTCTTCTGCGGGTGGTGAATCCCGGTGTCCATCGAATTGAGCTTTATTCACCGGATGGCGATTTGGAGATTTTTTGGGGCAAAGCTGGTCTGGACGAGCAAGGGTTCTGTGGTTGCTGCAACCCGGCGAGCATTGCGCTGTTCAAGGATGGGCGAATCGTCAGCGCTGAAAAGGGAATCCCCCGTGTGAAGGTTTATTCTGCACATGGTGAATTGCTATGCTGGGTCGTCTCCCCCGGGTATTTTGCCGATTTTGCCCAGTGGAAAGAAACCCGCGACCAAGAACGTCTGCCAGTTCTCGATGTGGGAGTCTTTGAGGTTGTTCAACATGAGGGGACTGCTGACGAGTGGGTTCTGATTCTCGATCCCGCGAGAAAGGTCTTAGAGGCCTTTTCTCCCAAGTGATCCGTGTCGTACAGAACTGCGAATAATAGAGGTGATTTATCGGTATGGAACCGACGAACAAGATCGATACAGCGAGGACGCCAGTTTCCACTGCGGCGGCGTCCATTCTGCAATCTGACGAGTGCATGGTTGAACCACCCAATGGACAGATGGATTGGGTGGCTTCCCGTCGCGAATGGATACGAACGGGAGTTCGTGCGGTTGTGCTGCTTGGTTTGGGAGGAATGACCTGTTTGTTGTTGGGGCGGACCGTCCGGGATAAGCCCTGTTTGCGTGCGGGATGCCGAAATTGCCCTCAGTTGTCCAACTGCCAGGTTCGATTTGCGACCATGATTCAGCCTACGGGTACCTTTCCGTCAAAAGGGGAAGCAGGACTGTAGCGAGGTAACTCTTTTTGGGGCCAGATTGGACCAGTGCAACGAGAAAAGGAAGGTTGCTCTGATGAACTGCGATCATTCATCACAACGAATTCCCCGTCGGGAACTCCTCCGCGAAGGTGTTCAATTGGCGGCCTTTTTCGGTGTTGGAGGTTTGGTAGGCTTTGTGGCAGGCAAGAAAGGCACTGCGGAGCAGCTTGTCTGGCAGATCGACCCCTATAAGTGTATTGCTTGCGGTAACTGTGCCACACACTGTGTTCTGGATCCTTCGGCGGTCAAGTGCGTAAATAGCTTTCCCATTTGCGGCTACTGTGACCTGTGTACAGGCTATTTTCCGCCCGAGCCGGTTGCACTGACGACAGGGGCAGAAAACCAGTTGTGCCCGACCGGCGCCATCATCCGCAAGCTGGTCGAAGAACCATATTATGAATACACCATCGACGAGGAACTTTGCATTGCCTGCGGGAAATGTGTCATCGGTTGTGCCGCATTTGGTAATGCCTCACTTTACTTACAGGTGCGACACGATCGCTGTCTCAATTGTCATGAGTGCTCGATCGCGATCGCCTGTCCCTCACAAGCGTTTGTGCGAGTGCCTGCCTCTCAACCGTATTTGCTCAAACACAAAACGAAAGCAAGCGCACCGGCCTGATCTGTCGATGCGATGTGGTTGGACACTATCCAGGAGATCGACGGCAAGACAGGCGAAGAGTAACGCCCCGAGAGTAATATCCATGAAAAATGTGGAAGACGTCAGTCCACCTCGAAAGAAAGAGCGAGGATCGGTCGGTTTTGTGTGGTGGTCCGCTGTAAGATCAGCGATTAAGCCAATCGTTGTGATGTTGGCACTGGTTCACGCGTGTGCGGTGTTCGCTGTGGAGCGGTTTCCGCCGCCAGATTTTACGTCCCATCAGTTGCCCGAAACGCCGCAACCAGCCCCGCCTTCACCGCTCTGGGAAACTCTTGATACGATCTTTCTGTTTACCGCCTTGTTATTGGCGACTTATTTTGCCCTTGTAAAACGATCCAGAAATGCCATTTTCATTCTGACGGGCATTTCTCTCTTCTGGCTTGGTTTTCATCGCCAGGGGTGTGTTTGCCCGATTGGGGCGATTCAGGACGTTGCGCAAGCGTTATGTGACCCCACGCATGCTGTCCCCTGGAGTATCATAGTCTTTTTCGCACTCCCCCTGATCTTTGCCCTCTTTGTTGGACGGGTCTTTTGTGCGGCAGTATGTCCTTTGGGGGCGATTCAGGAAATCGCAGCCATCCGCGCACAGAAACTCCCTGGTTGGTTAGAGCACATCCTAGGATTGTTTCCGTGGATTTACCTGGGTTTGGCGGTCGTTTATGCGGCCACGGGGACGGCATACGTGATCTGCGAATACGACCCGTTCGTTGCATTTTTCCGTCGTACCGGCGCAACCTCGATGCTTATCTTTGGTGGGGCCCTGCTGGCGATCGGGATCTTTGTAGGCCGTCCTTATTGTCGTTTTATCTGTCCTTATGGGGCCATCCTTGGTCTATTTTCCAAATTGGCTCGCTGGCACGTCCGTATTCCACCAACGGAGTGTATTCGTTGTCGGCTTTGCGAGGACGCCTGTCCTTACGGCGCCATTGTGGCCCCGGTTCCGCCATTGCCGCGTTCGGAACGTGCGCGAGCGCGTCGCCGTTTGCTTTTTGCCATGGCGCTCTTGCCCGTCTGGGTGATGCTCGGAGCGGGACTGGGATACAGCTTGCATCCGGTGATGGCCCAGCTTGATCCGCAGGTTCGGCTGGCCCGTTGGATTCATTCCGCGAGCATTGATCCTAACAACAAGTTCGCTGTCGATGCGGTGACGGCTTTTCGCAACACAGGTGCGACGGAAGCCTCGCTGTATGATTCCGCCGCTGAACGATTGCGAACATTTGCAATTGCCGGGGTCGGGTTGGGACTGTGGGTGGGGCTGGTTTTCGGGCTGAAATGGATTCAGTTGGCGACCCGCCCAAGCCGCCAGGAGTATCTCCCCGATCCACGCCGGTGCGTCGCGTGTGGAAGGTGTTTCTGGTATTGCCCTGAAGAACAGGTGCGACGCGGTTGGATGTCGGAGGCTGAAGTGGCCCAACTCCCGCGCGATCGAATGAACCCCTCTTCATCGCTCTCCGGTGGAATGTGAAGAGGTGGTATTCTGAAGATTCCTATTGAGACAGTCTTTGAATATGACCACATGACGTGAATTGCTGAAAATGAGCGAAGCAAGCAAGCAGCCACATTCACAAACGGAAAACAAAGAGCAACAAAACGTTACCCCGGCGACTCAGCTTATGGGACGTTTGCCGGGTTTTCATGCGGCGCTCCGCACAGCCGTTGTATCAGCGGTGTTTGTGCTTGTCGTTATCGGAATACTCGTTTGGAATGCCGCTCATTCCGTGAGCAAGGATCCGCTTGATTCACCGCGTTATGCGGAGTTACAGAAAAGGCTGACTGTTGAGCCACAAAACGAGGAATTGAAAGAGCAGATCCGAGAGCTTGATCTGGAGCTGCGTCAAGCCTATTTTCGATCGCGGCTATTCAATCAATGGGGGACGATCCTTCTCATTGCCGGCTTGATTGTCTTTGCGATTTCGGCTCGGATTGCTTCGACATTGCGTCGCCCCTTACCCCGTCCTGCCGCAAGTGAGGTCTGGGATGAGGCATTCGAACAGGGAATGCAGCAGCGTCGGATTGGGCTATTGGCTTTCACAGGCTTACTCGTGTTGACGGTTATCGCTTTCTTGGCTGGAGGTCAGTCGATCATTCGCGAGACGCTTGCTTTCCGTTCTATGACAAAGATCAAGGCCGCTCACGAAATGCCTCAAGAACAAGGCGGTCAAACACAGGCGTCTGGCCAGGTTACAGGTCCGACATCTGGGAAAACAAGTTCCGAGGGTCTTGGGGCGAAGGCGCCAGAGCACACTGTTTCGCCTGAGGACTACCTGCGTTATTGGCCGCGATTTCGTGGTCCCGACGGTTCGGGCGTCTCGCAACACCCTGATCCACCGCTGACCTGGGACGTTGAGAGCGGAGAGGGAATTCTTTGGAAGGTCCCGGTGGATTTGCCAGGCCGCAACTCACCTGTGGTCTGGGATAAGCGAGTTTTCTTAACAGGGGCAGACGAAGAGAGGCGATGTGTCTATTGTTTTGATGCCGATTCTGGCAAACTGCTTTGGCAACGTGATGTGGCCCCTTCTCCGATAAGTCAGAACAAAAAGCCTAAAGTGATGAAGGATACAGGTTTTGCCGCCCCAACGGTGGCCACGGATGGTCAGCGAGTCTATGCCATCTTCGCCAATGGCGATTTGGCAGCCGTGGATTTTGATGGGAATCTATTATGGGTGAAGGGGTTCGGTATCCCTGACAACGCGTATGGTCACGCCAGTTCCTTGTGTACTTACGGCAACCGGGTTATTGTGCAATTCGATCAAGGAACCCCGGATGACGAGCTGTCCAAACTGACGGCAATCGACGGTGCCACTGGCGAGATTGCATGGCAAGTGACCCGACCCACTGGGAATGCCTGGACGAGCCCCATTATTGTGCACGTTTCCGATAAGGAACAGCTCATCACGGTGGCTGATCCATTCGTGATTTCTTACAACCCGGCGGATGGGAGCGAAATTTGGCGTTTCGAGGGGACAACGGGTGATTGTGGTCCTTCACCCATTGTGCATCAGGGACTGGTCATTGCGGGGGGGGAATACTCCTACTACATGTATGCCATTCGGGCGGACGGAACAGGTGATGTCTCAGAGACCCACAAAGCTTGGGAAGCTGAGGAGTCCTTGCCCGACACGTGCAGCCCGTTGGCGTTTGATCGCTACGTGTTGTGGATCTCCTCGGCAGCGGTTCTGGCGTGTTACGACGTGGAAAAGGGAGAGATGCTTTGGGAACATGAATTTCCGGAAAACACGTTTTATTCGTCCCCCGCCCTGGCCGGTGGGAAGGTGTATCTGTTTTCCAAAGAGGGGCCTTGCTTCGTTGGCGTCGTGACCGACAAAGAATTCAAAATCGAGCAGACGAACAACCTCGGTGAAGGGTGCGTGACAAGCCCGGCCTTCCAACCGGGGCGGATGTATATTCGCGGCGAAAAACACCTGTTTTGCCTCGGTCGGTAAAATTGACATTGGGTGTAGGCAAAAATGGGGCAGTTGCGACGCTTGAAACGGCAAAGGTGCCTCGGTCAAGAAGTACATCTCAATAGTCGGGAGGTATTTTCGTATTGATGTCGCTCATAACCGGAATCTTTCAGCGACGGCCAGGTGTGGTCATTCAAGATCGGCACGATCCCGTTGAGCGGGACGTGTCTTGCCTCGATTTATCCGTGGTGGATGCGATTGTTGACCGCTGCGGGCGGGGGGCTGAAGCCGCTATTCCTATCCTTCAGGCAATCCAGTCCCATTTTCGCTATTTACCACAGGAGGCACTAGAACGTGTCTGTGAGCTGACCCAGATCCGGCCCTCGCAGCTGATAGGAGTGGCGACCTTCTATGGTCAGTTTCGTTTTCGACCCGTGGGTCGCCATATGATTCACATTTGCCATGGTACGGCGTGTCACGTCAAGGGATCACAGCGAATCCAAGAGGCCCTGGAGCGACATCTGGGGCTGCGACCTGGCGAGGACACCGACCGCGAAGGGCTTTTTACGGTCGAAAAAGTCGCCTGTCTGGGCTGTTGCACCCTGGCTCCGGTGGTTCAGATCGATCGGGTCACCTACGGGCGGCTGACGCCCGCGAAGATTCCCAAGGTACTCGCCGATTTTCTTCACGAACATGCCGACGGATCGCCGGACCGTCCCAGCTCATCTGCGATAGGTGCTGAGGCCGGCGAAATCCGCGTCGGCCTCGGCTCATGCTGTCAGGCGCAGGGAAGCGGTCATGTCTATCGCCGCTTTGAAGAGCTGGCCAGTGTTGCTGAGGTCCCGGTCTCGATCAAGCGCGTCGGTTGTGTCGGAATATGTCATCAGACACCCCTTGTGGAGGTGTTGCCGCGGTCGGGGAAACCACAAATCTATGCGAAGGTGCAGCCGGACGATGTCCCGGCCATTCTTCACAACCATTTTCGCCCGCGAAAGTTTTGGGCGAGAGTTCACTATGGCCTTAATCGGTGGTTGGATCACTTACTAGGGGATATCGACGAAACCGCAGTTCAACCAAAGTCATTGGATGTGCGTGATCCCCCCGTCTGTGCCTTTCTGGGGCGGCAGTACCGTATGGCAACGGAATGCGCTGGGCAGATCGATCCTCTTGATCTGGACGAATACCTCTCACATGGCGGATTCGTTGCTGCCGAGCGGGCACTGAAAGAGTGGTCGCCAGACCAGATTATTGCCGAGGTGGAAAAGAGCGGCCTCCGCGGTCGGGGTGGAGCCGGCTTTCCCACGGCACAAAAATGGACTGTTGTCCGAAATGCTGCGGGTGATCCCAAGTACGTCACCTGCAACGGCGATGAGGGTGACCCGGGGGCCTTCATGGATCGTATGATCCTGGAGTCGTTCCCTTATCGGGTGATTGAGGGCATGTTGATCGCTGCCAAGGCCGTCGGGGCACACGAGGGCATCTTTTACATTCGGGCGGAATATCCCCTGGCTGTTGAGCGGGTGCGGGCAGCCATTCGGCACTGCGAAGAACGAGGGATCCTTGGCGATGGATGTCTGGAGACCGATTTTCGTTTCCATGTGCGGGTGAATGAAGGGGCCGGCGCCTTTGTCTGTGGGGAAGAAACCGCACTCATCGCGTCCATGGAAGGCCGACGCGGTATGCCACGATTGCGACCGCCTTATCCAGCCGAGTTTGGCTTCGGCGGCAAGCCGACCTTGGTCAATAATGTGGAGACGTTTGCTTTGGTCCCCTGGATTCTACGGCATGGCGCCGAGCGATTTGCGAGCTTCGGAACGGCCACAAGCAAAGGGACGAAGGTCTTTGCTCTGGCGGGCAAGATTCAGCGGGGTGGTTTGATTGAGGTGCCCATGGGGATCACTCTGCGGGAGATCATCGAGGAGATTGGCGGTGGTGCACTTCCCGGGCGGCGAGTTAAGGCAGTCCAGGTGGGAGGCCCCTCCGGCGGTTGTGTTCCAGAGGAGCTTTTCGATACCCCAGTGGATTACGAGGCCCTGACGGCAACCGGCGCAATTATGGGTTCTGGAGGGCTGATAGTCCTAGACGACACCGATTGCATGGTGGACATTGCCCGCTACTTTCTCCGGTTTACTCAGGACCAGTCCTGCGGCAAATGCACTCTCTGTCGGATTGGCACGCGTCGTATGTTGGAAATTCTCGAACGAATCTGTTCGGGAGAAGGGCAATCAAACGACGTGGAAGTGCTCGAGGATCTGGCCCGAACCATCAGTGCTGGAAGTCTGTGCGGTTTGGGCAAGACGGCTCCCAACCCGGTTTTGACAACATTACGTTACTTCCGCGAAGAATATGAGGCCCATCTTCGTGGAGAATGCCCCGCCGGAAAATGTCCCGCGCTCATTCACTATCGGATTACGGAAAAATGCATCGGTTGCACACTTTGTGCCCAGAATTGTCCGGTGGGGGCCATCTCCTTTCAGCCGTACCAACGTCACATGGTGGATGACCACAAATGCACTCGGTGCGACACCTGTCGTCTGCTTTGTCCAACCGGGGCCGTGGTGATCGAATCGGGCGGTCGACTTGTGACTGCTGCGGCTGGAAATTCGACTGCTTCCGCCGACGTGACCTCGCCTGAGTCAAGCACTGTGGCAAAAGGCGATGGCAAAAAGGGGAACAATTTCATTTCCGTTTTTCAAATCGGTAATTTCCAGAGTGTTTCGGCAGCCAATCAGACTACATCGAAGTGAAAATGAATCCCAACCAATGCCGTGTCACTATCGACGGACAGACAATTCGTGTTCCACATGGGACCACTGTTTTACAGGCCGCCCGCCAACTGAAGATTGATATCCCGACACTTTGTTATCTGGAGGGATTGAAGCCTCAGACGTCGTGCCTTGTCTGTTCGGTCAAGGTGATTGAAAATGGCCGCGCGCGAATGATGCCGTCGTGTGGCACACCCGTCTCTGACGGGATGGTGGTGGAGAGCGAGACGCAGGAAGTCGCTCACGTACGGCGAAGGGCGCTTGAATTGATCCTTAGCGATCATGTGGGTGATTGCTTCGCACCGTGTTATTTTGCCTGTCCCGCCCATATCGACATTCCTGCTATGTTGCGACATATCCAGGCTGGCCGCTTGCAAGAAGCCATCGCCACGATTAAGCGTGATCTTGCCTTTCCAGCCACGTTGGGCTGGATATGTCCGCGGCCCTGTGAAAAGGGGTGTCGCCGTCACCTTCTCGATGATCCCGTGGCGATCTGTGAACTTAAGCGACTCGTGGCTCAGGAAGATTTGCAAAGTGGCTCGCCGTATGTTCCGAAGTGTCAGCCGGAATCCGGTTATTCTGTTGCCGTGGTGGGGGCTGGTCCAGCAGGACTGTCGGCTGCCTATTACTTGAGACAGGCTGGCCATCGCGTGACAGTCTTCGATCAAAACTCTCAACCCGGCGGACGGATGCGAGAGGCACTTGATCCCAGTGGAAAACCTGTTCCCGTTGAGATCCTCGACGCTGAGATTAAAACTGTGTTGGAATTGGGGATCGAATATCGCGGCGAAACACCGCTTGTGCCTGAAGGGCAATCAGGTGTAACGCTCTCTTCACTTCTCGAACAATTTGACGCGGTTTTGCTCGCTTTTGGGGAACAGAATCGTGACGTGTGCCAGTTGCTTGGATTGCCGTATGACAACCGTGGTGTGATGGTCGATCGGGCAACGTTTCAGACGCCGTTGCCGCGGGTCTTTGCTGCGGGAAATGCCATCCGCGGACGTGGGCTGGTCGTCCGTAGTTGTGCAGACGGGAAACTTGCCGCCCAATGTATCGATCAGTTCTTGCGCGAAGGTGCCGTTCGCGCTCCCACCCAACCTTTTGCCGTGAAGCTCGGCAAGATGGAGAGAGAAGACTTGGAAAAGCTGCGGGCATTAGCTGAAGGTGCGGGCGAGAGTCGGACATCGGCTCCGGCGGAAAAATGGGACGCGGAAATGGTAGCTCAACAGGCCGGACGTTGCCTGCACTGTGACTGTCGGGCACTGCCCGTCTGTCGCTTGCGTCAATATGCCGAACGCTACGGTTGCGATCCAGGTCGGTATCGGGCAGTCCGATCGCAATTTGAGGTTATCGCTCGTCCTTCTGGGATTATCTTCGAACCCGGAAAATGCATCCTTTGTGGGATTTGTGTCGAGATTACGGAAGCTGCTCGCGCACCGTTGGGCCTGACCTTCATCGGAAGGGGATTTGACGTAAGAATCGGGGTGCCATTCGATAAATCGCTGGACGAGGCCCTTGGTGACCTGGCCGAGCAGTGTGTCGCGGCCTGTCCGACAGGCGCCCTTTCTTTTCGAGAAGGTAAACCAATTCTCTCCTTGCCGATTCTTCACCCGAATTGTGCACAACCACATAGCCCAAAATGAATACCCTCGGCCACGATGAGATGCTTGGTGCTACGGTAGGTCATCTTTAGAAAGAGGCGAACCACGAGCCCAGACGTTCCATAGACAATAATAGCGGCCGAGGGCTGTCCGGTGGCAAAACCCATGTTGCTCTTCCTGCAGGTCAAACCCAGCAGGGTCAGTGCGCGGCCAAAGACGAGCTTTCCGCGCTACCGAGCTGACCTTTGTTGCAACTTACCACCTGGAAGCCTAGTCGGTGCCATACAAGGGTGCCAGATTTCGTCAGGGGAATATCGGCGAACCAAATCATCAAAGTTGCCACAGCACCGGCCAAGCTCAGCCCATCGGCCGCTTTCTGCCACAAAATGAAGAAACCTCCTCTTGGTCTTTTCTCGTTGTGGTCCCTAGCACACTCTCCCTGGGCCGCAACGAGTCCTGTTGTTTGTCACCAACGACCGTGCTGGTGTCAGCAAGGCCTCCGGCGAAACAACCCGAACCATGAAGGATTTCCGATATGATTGACGTCGAGGCGAATCCCTGTATTCGGGTGACGTCCGTTTCAGAATCTGTTGATAGTGTACACACACGAACGAAGAATGCAAGTCGGTCAAACTATTTTTTGAACAAACGGAGACGTCACGCTGCGCCGTTGTTAACGAGCACTAAAGATCCGGAACCGTTTGGCGATGACGCGACGGCGAAATCGATTGAAGTGTCAGGACCGGTGCCCCAATAATGTGGGGATAGATTTGTCTATGTTAACTAACATGTACATCTTAAAGTATCCGTTTCTCTCAGACATACGCTACGTGCTGCCCTCGCCTTCAAAGAGGTGCCTTTGCAAAAAATGATCTTGAAGCTTGGCCATGGGGAAAAACTGCAATCGGTACGGTGTTCAAAACGACGCCCTTCCAGCAACGCGCAAGCTCCTTTACACTCGATCATCAGGGGTGGTTTTGCGGGAGTCATGATCTCAGCATTTTTTTCACGCTTGTTCAACAATGTTACGCGTGTCCCAACAAAAGGCGATCTCGAGTGGCATGAAATCCGAAGACAGGCCAGGGCCTCCGTTTGTCAATAAATACTGGTATGAATTCAGCCGAGTGTGGGTCAGGCTGGCGTCCTGGCACTTTTTTCGGATTCGATATTCGGGCGTTGAGAATATCCCGCGAGAAGGCCCGGTCTTGCTTGTATCGAATCACCAAAGTCACCTTGATCCACCGTTAATTGGGGCGGGCGTTCCGCGGACAGTGAGTTATTTGGCGAGAAAGACACTCTTCTCCAATCCATTCTTTTCCCGTTTGATCAGGTCCTACGGGGCAATCCCACTCGACCTGGAAAATCCGCTTGGTGGCCTGAAGGAGGGCTTGCGACGGCTCAGATGTGGAGATGCGGTGTTGATCTTCCCGGAGGGGACCCGTTCTCCCGACGGCGAGATCCACCCGTTCCGCAAGGGCTTTCGAATGCTTGCTGTGCGATCCCAGGCGATCATCGTTCCCGTCGCAATTGACGGGGCCTATCAGTCCTGGCCGAGATCGAAAAAGTTTCCACGACCCGGCCGGGTAAGGGTTCACTTTGGTCGGGGCATCCTTCTTGAAGAATACCGAGATCTGGACGAAGCCGAATTTCTACAAATGGTCGAAGCAAAAGTTCAGGAATGTCTTGAGACAATTCGCTGTTCCGGCATGGACCTGCGTCTCGCCTGATCCAATCAAAGCCGCCACCGGCGCTGGGACCCTTTAAAGTTTGCGGCATTCCACGAGACTATGGCGTTTGTGGCTGGTACGCATCGACGGACCAAGCAAGAACGGCCTGAGGAGTTGCCACAATCAGGGCGGGCTTGCCCGAGAATTGGGTAACTGCAACGCCCGTGATCAACTCGCCGACATTGAATTGATCAATAGGTTGACCATTGATGTCCAGGATGTGCAGCGAACCATCGGCCCCGACGATGAGCCATTGCTGAGCGTCTTGGTTTGGCAGCAACCGGCCGTGTGCCACCTGTTCGACGGGGTATTCACTCATACCCCTGGGGAGTTTGTAACTCCACAGCTCTTCCCCGTCGGAATTGAAGCCAAAGGCCTCAACCTGGCCATAATCCTTGGGATCAAGCCCGCACAGTTCGTAACGGCCATCACCGTTCAAATCGGCCGTGGCAAGCCAGGCGATTGTCCGCCCTGGAACGATGATTTCCTTCAATCGCTGGCCATCGTAACCGATCTGGACGGCACTTCCCCGGGTGGTATTCGTCGCGAGAATGCTCCGGTGTTGATTGGCATCCGGTTCGAGGATACCAATCCGGAAGGCTGCCGCTGCCGTACGATTGGCCCAAATCCGTTGACCGTCGAGGCCTACGGCGTGGACACCCACCAATCCGAGAAAACCAACGACCGCCTCAATCGTTCCATCGCCTTGGAGGTCAACCATGTGCACGTCGGCGACTCCATCATG
>Ga0068705_10001354_pt1 | contig 12393 bp, 17 predicted proteins | sample YNPMSTMetaG_FD_65631 | JGI IMG/M metagenome (GOLD analysis project Ga0068705, IMG submission 65631) | Anoxygenic and chlorotrophic microbial mat microbial communities from Yellowstone National Park, USA - YNP MS-T MetaG | ecosystem: Environmental > Aquatic > Thermal springs > Hot (42-90C) >... | reverse complement strand
CTGTTCAGCTCCCGGCCCTCGAAATGCGTCGCCAGAACCTCCTGCCTTCCGTCGGGCCGAAAGCGCGCCACCGCACTCGTCGCATGCTCGCAGGCGAGCAGGTTCAGGGCGGCGTCGAAAGTGAGCCCGTTCGCTTTGTTCGAGGGCCGCATCACTTCGCGCACGCCGTGGCGGTCCCACCGCCGCCGCACATCTCCCAGCATGTCGGAGAAGTAGAGCGCCTGTTCCTGCGGATACCAAACCGGGCCTTCGGTGAAGATGAAGCCGCTGCAGAGCTGCCGCACCGGGGCATGGGGATCGATTAGCCGCTCGAATCCAGCGTCGAGTGCCGTACGTGCCATCGCCTCTCGCCTCCGATCACGCGGGGAACCAGTCGGGGCGACAGACAGTCTGGGTGATTGGCCCCGGCACCTCCATCCCGAGCCGGCCGACGATCTGCCCCTGGACGACCTTTGCCGGACGATCATGCACCGGCAGGAGGAAGGTGGACGTGCTGAGCAGCTTCTTCACCGCCGCCTTCTCGGCGCGCTTCGAGCCCGCATGGTTGCCGGTGACCTGGATCTCCTGAGCGAAATGAAGCCGGAACGGTTCGACGATCTGTTCCTGGATGTCGTCGATCACGTCGCCGCAGATGGTCGCGCGCCCCTCGGCGGTCTCGACATGGACATTCATCGACCCCTCGGTGTGCGCGTTCGCCGCCTCGAGCACCACGCCGGGGATCAGCTCGATCGGCCCTGAGAGCTCGAGGTCCTCGAAGCGCAGCGCCTGTGGCGTGTGCAGGCGCTCGATCAGGTGCATGATGTCGGGCTTCGGGTATTGCGGGTGCATCAGGCCGGAGACGGAGCACTCCATCTCCCGGCGGTTGTCGACCACCGTCGTGTTCATTGGGAAATGATCGTCCTTGCCGGCGTGATCGATATGCAGGTGGGTATGCACGACGTAGCGCACGTCGCCCACCTTCACCCCGTGCTTGGCGAGTTGCCGCTCGAGCATGTTTTCGTGCGACTGCAGCCCGCGCATGCCAAGGGTTTCCATGATCGCGTTGTCGCGATACCTGGCGTCGACGACGATCGGATACTGCCCGCCGAGGATCAGGAACCCGTAGGTGCAGACGCGCCGCGTTCGCCCGCAGTCGCGACCGAGCACGAGGAAGCTCGACTCGAGCTCGATGTCGCCATAGTCGAGGATCTTGATCTCGAGCGGCATGACACCCTCTCCCTCAGAGCCGGTAGACCCGGCGTGCCGTGTCGTTGAAGATCGCGCGCATGGCGCCATCACCGAGCGGCCGCGCTGCGTCACGATGCGCGGCGATGAGCGCCGCATAGTCCGTCCAGAGCTTCTCGATCGGGAAGTTCGAGCCGAACAGGCAGCGCTCCGGCCCGAACAGCTTGACCGTCTCCGCCGTGATCCGAGCCACATGGTCACGATCGAGCCGGCGCAGGAAGGTGCCGAGGCCCGAGAGCTTCGCAACCACGTTCGGCCGCCGCGCAAGCTCCGCCATGCCGCGGCGCTAGCGATCCATGCCCTCCTCAGAGAGACCCTCAGGCATGCCCGCATGCTGCAGCACGAGCGTGGTCAGAGGCGCGGCATCGGCGAGCGCGGCAGCACCCTCCATCTGCGGCGTGAACACCTGCAGCTCGAACACGAGTCCGCGCTCGCCGAGAGAGGCAACGTTCCGCTGCAGCACCGGATTGAGGCAGAAATTGGGGCGGGCGGCGAAACGGTAGAGCGGGTTCTCGTGCCAATTCAGCTGCTGGCGTATGCCGCGCAGACGGCGGTTTCTGGCGAGCGAAGCCACGGCGTCACGTGCCCCCTCGCGCGTCAAATCGCCATAGCCGACGATGGCCTGCGGCCAGCCCGTTCGCTCCGCCTCCGAGGAGACCCAGGCGACCTCCTCCTCGGCCCTTCCGGCCGGCCAGTTCGCCTGGATGTAGACCGCCGCCTCGACTCCCTGCCCCGCGATGTCGAGCAGATATTCCTTGATCAGGTAGTCGCGCCGGTTCGGCTCGTAGGGGCCGAAGATCCTCGGCTGCATCGGCCCCGACAGCCAAGGAAGGTCGTCACGGCGCCAGATGTGGAAATGCGCATCGACCGTCATCGGCGCCCCCTGTTGCGGGCGTAGCCGAGCACCTCATCGGCAATCGCCTCCACGCTCGCACTGCTGCCGAGACGATCGAGCATGGGCAGGATTGCCCGCATCGCCGTCGTCTCCGGCCGGTACGCCGGATCGGCGGCGAGCGGCGATAGCCACAGCACGCCCCAGGCGAGCCGTCGCAGCCGCGCCATCGCCGAAACGAGGGCTTCTGGCCCGCCGCGCTCGAGCCCGTCCGAGACGACGATCACGAGCGCCCCGCGCGCGAAGGAGGCAAAACGCGGTACGGAGAGGAACACGGCGAGCGCCTCGCCAAGACGCGTTCCGCCGTCCCAGTCCGCCACCAGGCCCGAGGCACGGGCGAGGGCGGCATCCGCTTCGCGATGCGAAAGCGCGCGGGTGATCTGGGTAAGCCGCGTGCCCAGCGTGAAGGCCTCGACACGCTCCGCCCCCTGTACGAGAGCATGCGCCAGCCGGAGTGTTCCCTCCGTCAGCGTCTTCATCGAGCCGGAGACATCGATGAGCAGAAGCACGCGCCGCTGCCTCATCTGTCGGCGACGCGTGGGCAGCTGGGTCAGTTCGCCATCGCGGCGAATCATCAGCCGGAAGGTGCGGCGCGGATCGGCGATACCGCCGCTACTCGCTCGAGCCGTCGCGCCTTGCGGCGCGGCAGAGCACGTGCCGCCGTGCGCCTCAGCCGGCGCACGGTATCGTCGGTGCGGCCCCCACTGAATTCCCGGCGCGACCGCCGCTCGGCCCGCGTGGCCTGCGCGCCTGTTTCCTCGATCTCCCCCCCGTCGGAGAGGAGCTCGAAGCCCGCAGCATCGAAGGCCGGCGGGAGATCTTCCGCCTCTCCGGAGACCGGTGCGGCGATGAAACGGCCAAGGAAGACACGGTCGAACACCTCGTCGAACCCCGCCCGGCGCTCAGGCTCAGGGCCGAACAGGGCGTGCGCGGCGCGCCGCACGTCGCCGAGCGCGCGGGGGCCGAGCAGCCCGACGGCGGCGATGAACCCCTCCGTCTGCTCTGGCGATGCCGCGAACCCCGCCTCGCGAAGCGCTTGAGGAAAAGCGAGAAACGGCGCCAGCGCCCGCGGAAGCATCATGCGACGGCCTCGGTGATCAGGGCATCGAGCCGTGACGCGAGGAAGGAGAGGTGCTCCTGATCCTTCAGCGCCACGCCGATCGCGCGGGCGAAGGCGCGCGGCCAAGGTGTCCCTTGGGCGGCAAGAAGTGTGGCGGCCTCCGCCCACTCGACAGTCTCGGCCACGCCGGGGGGCTTCGCGAGCGGCTCGGCACGCAGCCGATTGACGGCGGCGACCACGCGCTCGGCCGTCGCGCGCGCGACTGTGGACGCCCGCATCATCACGATCTCGGTCTCGAGCGCCGGATCCGTGTAGTCGATCCAGGGGTACACGCAGCGCCGGCGCAACGCCTCGTGGAGCTCGCGCGTCCGGTTCGAGGTCAGCACCACCACGGGCGGCTCGGCGGCGCGGATGGTCCCGCGCTCGGGAATCGAGATCGTGAAGTCGGAGAGGAATTCGAGCAGGAAGGCCTCGAACTCGCGGTCGGCCCTGTCGATCTCGTCGAACAGGAGAAGCCTCTGCCGCGGCTCCTGAAGCGCGAGAAGAAGCGGGCGGGCGATCGGATACTCGTCAGCGTAGAGGTTCACGTACGCGTCGCCCGCCTGGCGAATCGCGAGCATCTGGCGCGGGAACTTCCATTCGTAAAGAGCCGCGGACGCGTCAATCCCCTCGTAGCACTGCAGCCGGATCAGCTCCCTCCCGAGCACGGAGGCGAGCGCCTTCGCCGCTTCCGTCTTCCCCACACCTGGCGCGCCTTCGAGCAGGAGCGGCTTGCCGAGAGCAAGGGCAAGTTAGGCGGCGGTCGCGAGCCCGTCGTCGGCGATGTACTGGGCGTCGCGCATCGCGCGCGCGACCGCATCCGGTCCGTTGAGCCCGGCGATGCTGCGGCGGATGGGCATCGTTCAGAGGCGCTTGCGCGGCCGCGCCCCGCCTTGAGCGCGAAGGCCACGTAGCACCTTCTCGGGTGTGACCGGAAGCTCATCGATCCGAACGCCAACGGCGTCATAGATCGCGTTCACCACCGCGGGCAGAACGAGTTTGGCGCACATCTCTCCCGGCCCCTTGCCGCCATAGGGCCCGTCCGGCGCTGAGCGCTCCAGCATCGAGATGTGGTGCGGCGCGAGATCCCCCGGCCCCGGCATCAGGTAGCCCAGGAAGTCAACCGGCCGGTGCGACGGATCCGGATAGTAGGGTTCCGTCGTTTCCCAGGCGGCATGGCTCATGCCCATCCACGCGCCACCGCGAAGCTGCTGCTCGACAAGCTTCGGGTTCAGCGCCCTCCCCACCTCGTAGGCCGACTTCATGTCGATCACGGCGACCTTGCCCGTCTTGTCGTCGACCTCCACCTCGACGATCATCGCCGCATGTGCGAAACATGACACCGGCGTCATTCTCGCCCCTCTCGGGGTCCACCTCCGAAAGCGGGATCAAGAAGATCCCCCTGCCCGAGACCGTCCGCCCCTGCCGGAACTGGGCCGCTTGGCACGCCGCCATCGTGGTGATCGAGCGTGAGGGAGCACCGCGAACATGGATGTTGTCGCAGCCGTCCGTCACGAGGTCGGCGGGATCGACCTCGAGCTCCTCCGCGGCCGCCTCGAGCATCACTGCCCTCGCCTCCAGTGCCGCCTGGATCACAGCGTTGCCGACACGGTGCGTGCCGCGCGAGGCGAAGGAGCCCATGCAGTGCGGGCCGGTGTCGCCGTCGGCCGTGTCGACGTAGACATCCTCGACAGGGATGCCAAGCGTTTCGGCGGCAATTTGACGCGTCACCGACTTCATGCCCTGGCCGAGATCGATCGAGGAGAGAGTGACGGTGAACTTGCCGTCGGGATTCGCGTGCACGAGCGCCTGGGATGGATCGCCGCCGAGATTCATCCCAATCGGATAGTTAACCGCGGCGAAGCCGCGGCCGCGGTGACGCGCCATCAGTGCCTCCTGAAGCCGGAGAGGGAGGAGAAGCGGATCGGGCCCGACCGCGGCGGTACGCCGGGCGCGGGCGGAGCACCCGCTGGCGGTTGCGGCGGAGGCCGCGGCGGAAGCGTCGCAGGGGACGGTGCGGGGCTCGGAGCTGTACGCGCGGCCATTGGCATGACCGGCTCCTCTCGGCGCGGCGCCGGAACGACGCGCGACGGCTCGCGGCGGTCGGCCGCGCGTCCGTGCCCAGAGGCCGTCTTGCGCGCGTAGCTTCCGCTCGCGAATCCCTCGACCTTGCCCTTCTCGTCGAGCGCCGTGTGCGCCGCAAGCCGGCCGCGCTCCCCGCCTCCGCCGGTGCGCGACGAGGCGGTGCGCGAGCTGTTGCTGAGCTGCACGCCGGCCTTCTCCGGCACCACCTGTCAGCACTCGATCAGCGCGCAATTCTTGGCGACGCGCCGGTGGGCCTTCATGTCGCCGTCGCGATAGGCGTTAAGGATTCGCAGGTCGATCGGGTTCATCCCGACCGCCTCCGCCACCTTGTCCATATGCGCCTCGATCGCGAAGTCCACGCCCGTGATTCCGAGGCCGCGCATCGCGGTCGCGGGCGTTCGGTTGGTGAAGACGCAATAGACGTCAGCGTAGACGTTCGGGATCGTGTACGGACGCCGAAGGTGCCCGACCGCCTTGATGATCGCGTAAGAAGAAAGCCGCGTGTAGGCACCGCTGTCGAAGTAGCCGATGAAGCGGCGGGCGACGATCCTCCCGTCACGCATCACCCCGTCGGTGATGTACCACCGCTCCGCGCGGACCGCCCACCTGCATCTCCTCCTCGCGGTCCCACAAGAACTTGACGGGCCGCCCCGTCACCATCGCGCCGAGCACCGCGAGCGGCTCATGGACGGAGTCCACCTTGCCGCCGAACCCGCTGCCCCCCCGTTCCGCAAATAAAATGACGGCGGCTCGAGGGAACGCGCAGGAGCTTCGAGGTGGTCGCGAGCGAGAAGAACAGCGCCTGCGTCGAGGTGTAGCAGACGAACCGATCGTTGGTCTCGGGCGCGGCGATGGCGCCGCAGGTCTCGATCGGCGCCACCTCGATCGGCGACATCTGGTAGCGGCCTTCGACCACGAGGTCGGCCCCCTTCAACGCTGCGTCCACGTCGCCGTAGCGGAGCTTCTGGTGGTCGTACTTCCCGTGATAGATGAACTTGTTGCCCGGATAGATGTCGAGCACCACTGGAGCACCGGGGCGGGTCGCCTCCTCGACATCGAGCACGTGCGGCAGAACCTCCCACTCGACGCGTACCTTTGCAGCGGCTTCGCGCGCCGCCGCCTCGCTCTCGGCGATACCGCCGCCAGCGGCTCGCCCTGGTAGCGCACGCGGTCGGTCCCGAGCACCGGCTCGTCATCGATGCCGAAATCAAGCAGGGAGAGGAGCGCGTTGAGGTTGGGCGGCACGTCACGGCCGGTGAGCACGCGCACCACGCCCGCGCTCCGTTCCGCCTCCGAGGTGTCGATCTACCGAATCCGCGCAGCGTGATGGGGCGAGCGCGCGCAGCGCATGTGCAACAGCCCTGGAACAGGTGATTGTCGTAGAAGGGCGAACGCCCCGTCACATGGCCGAGGATGTCCTGACGCCGCGTCGGGCGGCCGATCTCGTTCAGCCTGTCGTCGCGCTCGTCGGCGAAGAACTCCTTGCGGAATTCGATCATCGACTCGCTCATCGCCGTCCTCCCCCCTCCGCGACCGAAAGGATCGCCTCGATGATGGGTTCGTAGCCGGTGCAGCGGCAGAGATTGCCCGAGATCGCCTCGACCACCTCGGCACGGCTCGGGCGAGGGTTGCGGTCGAGCAGCGCCTTCGCTGCCATCCGCATGCCGGGCGTGCAATAGCCACATTGCGCGGCGAAGTGGTCCATGAATGCCTCCTGGAGCGAATGCAGGCTGGCCCCCGCGAGCCCCGCTGCCGTCTCAATCCGCCGTCCCTCAACCGTCTCTGCGAGCACGAGGCAGGAGAGATGCGGCTCGCCGTCGATCAGAACCGTGCAGGCACCGCAGCCTCCCTGGCCGCAGCCATACTTCGGGGTGAGGTCTCCGACACCGCGGCGCAGAAGGTCGAGCAGGTTCTGGCCGTCCTCGGTGAACGCCGCTTGCGCCGCGCCGTTCAGCGTAAAGGTGACAGGCTTCCTCGGCATCAGCCCCGCCCCATGCTCTCGAGAAGACGACGGAGATGCATGCCGGCGACCTCGCACCGGTACCTGGAGGAGGCGATCGCACAGCTCGGCGGATCGATCCCCTGCACCGCCACCTGAACCGCGCGCTCGATCGTCGCCGGCTCGAGCGCCTGTCCCTCAAGGGCACGTTCCACCGCAGCCGCCTGCAGCGGAGCCGCCCCCATCGCCCCATAGGCGACACGCGCCCCCTGATGCGACCGCCCTCGCGCGGAAGATGGGCGGGATCGAGATGATCGACGCACCGCGCGGATGAACGCGCGACACCTTCAGGAACCCGAAGCTGCGCGGATCAAGCGGGCGCGGACAGTCGATCTGCGCAACAAGCCCAGCGCGGGAACGGTCACGCAAGAGATCGGCAAGCGGCCGCGCGCCGGACGACCCCGCCATTACCACCCGCGCGCCGAGCGCAAGCGGCGCCACTGCAAGGTCGCCATAGGGGTGGTCCGCAAACAGATTGCCGCCCACCGTGCCCATCACCCGAACCTGCGGCCCGCCGACCTGGCGCGCCGCCTCGTGCAGGAACGCGAGCTCTCGGTTGGCGAGGATCTGTACCATTGTCACCCCAGCACCGATGCGCACGACATCTCCCGAGGAGACGATCTCGCGCAGCGCGCGGTCGGTGCTCCGAACAAGGCGACGCGGCGCCTCGCCAGCATTGACAGCACGCATCGCGAGCGTACCGCCGCCGAGATAGAGCGCCTCGCCTGATGCGAGCGCGCGCGCGGCCTCGGCGACCGTCGGATAGGTCTCGACAACGGTGCTCATGTCGCCGCCCCTGTGATGAGATGCTCGCGCAACGCGGCGAAGCCTGCCTCGTAGACCTCTCGGCCGACGAGATCGGCGAGCTCACGCTCGCGCCCTCGAGGCGTGTCTAACCGGCTCTCCCAGTGCCAGAAGGTGCGGTTCCCGTCCGTCACCGGTGCGAGGCGTACATGCGCGACCTAGTTGAGCAGCGGCACCGGCGTCTCAAGGAGGCAGTAGGAGAAGGCCATGTCGGCATCAGACAGCGTCAGCAAAAGCTCCCGTAATTCGGAACCGTCGCGCAGGTGAAACCACCGCACGCAGCCCACCTTGTCGGCGGGCTGACCACGCTCGATCATGCTGTCGGCGACGATCGGGTGCCAGCGATCATGCCCGTTGAAGTCGCGCAGCACAGCCCACACCTCCTCGACCGGCCAGTCGATCACCGTGCTGCGGATCACTCTCGGCATCGCCTCAGCCCGCGAGCTGCCGCTTCAGGGCGTCGAAGCCCGCCTGGAACACGTTCTGCCCGATCCCGGCGACCAGCTCCGCCGCCGCCTCCGGCGCGCACTCGAACTCTGCCGTCCATTCCGCGAAGGTGCGATCGCCATCGGTGATCGGCTTGAGGCGGATGGTCGCGACATAGTCCGTCAGCGGCATCGGGCTTTCGAGGATCGCGTAGGTGCAGAACATGTCGTCGTCGGAAAGGCCGAGCAGGCGTTCGCGGATCCTGTCGCCATTCTGGAGGTGGAAGTCGCGCACGCAGCCCACCCTGTCCGAGGGCTCGCCGTTCTCGATCCGGCTGTCGCGGATCCGTGGATGCCAGCGCGGCAGCGCATTGAAGTCACGGATCCGCTCCCACACCTTGGCGGCCGGGGCGTCGATCACCGAGGAGACGTAAACGCGCGGCATGGCCTAGCGCTTCCCCTCGCCGCCTTCCGGCTTCGGCCCCGACTTGCGCGCCTCGTTCGCGATCCTCTGCATGTCAGCCGCCTCGCGGATCAGCCCGCCTTGCTTGGCGAGGTTGCCGCCCTCGATGCCGATGTCGGAGAGCAGCCCATCGATCAGCGGCGCCTGCACCCGATAGCGGAGCGCCGAGGTGATCACCTCGTCGGTCGGGCTGCCGCTTCGGCCCTCGCCGCCTCCGTTGAGCCCGTCGAGCTGCATGATCTTGATCTCGCGGATCTTCTCGAGCGGCTTGACGGAGGCGGCGACGATCCCCTCGACATGCTCGAGCAGCTTGCGGCGGAAGAGTGAGGCGCGCGCCATGTCGGTCAGCACGTTCTCAGCCTCGTTCATCAGCCGCTGCGCCTCCGCCTCGACGGCGCGCCTGACCTTCTCCGCCTCAGCCGCGATCCTGACCTCGGCGGCCGCCTTTTCGGCGAGCAGGAGGTCGATCTTCTGACGGCGTGCGGCCATCTCCGTTTCGCGAACGGTTCGGATCCGCACCTCCGCCTCGGCCGCGCGCGCCCGCGCCTGGTCGGCCGCGATCGTCGCCGCGCTCTCCTCGAGCGACTTCCGCGCGAGCGCGATCGCCTTCTCGAGCTGCACCGTCTCGATGATCCGCTCGCGCTCGATCTCAAGGCAACGGCGCTCCGTCTCGTGGCCGATCCGCACCTCGTCGAGCCCGCGTTCGGAGGCAATGCGCGCCCGCTCGATGTCCTCGCGGCTCTCGATCTCTGCCGCGCGCAGCGCCTGCATGCGGGCGATCTCGAGCTGCTCGAGCGACCGCCTCCGTTCGATCCGTGCCGCCTCGAGCACGCGCGCGCGCTCGACCTCGGCCGTCTCGACCTCGCGCTGCGCCGTGATCTGCGCCTGCCGCACCGAGGCCTCGGCCGCGGCCGCTTCGGCGCGCCGCCCGGCAGGCGCGACGATCCGCGCCTGCTCCGCCTCCTCGACCGCCTTGCGGCGGGCGATCTCCGCCATCTCGAGCTCGCGCTCGCGCGAGATCTCGCGCGCGCCAACGGCCTCCTGCGCAGCAACGCGCGCCTCGTCGAGCGCCTTGTCGCGCGCAATCTCCCGTTCCCGCGTCATCACCTCTGCGGCGATCCGCTCCGCCGCAAGCGCCTTCTCGCGCGCGATCCGGGCGGCCTCGACGGCCTCCTGCGCCGCGATCTCGGCCGCCTCGATGGCCCGCGTGCGTTCGATCTCGAGCTCGCGGATCCGCCTGTGCTCGGCGATCCGCGTCTCGCTGACCGCTGCGGTCTCGGCGATCCTAAGCTTCTCCAAGGCCTCGCGCGCGGCGATCTCCTCTGCCTCGACTGCCTTGCGCTGGACGATCTCGCGGCGCTGGATCTCCTCCTCCTTGGCGATCCACGCCTCGGCGATCGCCCGCTCCTGGACGATGCGCGCCTGCTCGATCGCCTCGCGAGCGGCGATCTCCTCCGCCTCGAGGAGCCGCTCGCGCTCGATCTCGCGCGCCCGGACCTCGCGCTCGGAGGCGATCCGCGCCTTGGCAATCGCCCGCTCCTGCGCGATCCGCGCCTGCTCGATCGCCTCACGCGCGGTGATCTGCGCCTGCTCGGCATCGGTTTCGCGCGCGGCGCGCTCGCGGGCGAGCTCGGCGCGCTGCTGCGCCCGGCGGAACGCGATCTCCCGCTCCTGCGTAAGCCTCGCCTCCTCGCTCTGCCGCTCGATCTCGAGCGCCTCTCGCTCGGCCTCGAGATTGCGTGCGCGGATCGCGATCATGGAGCTCTGTTCGATGTCGTTTCGAAGCTTGCGGCGCTCCTCGATGTCGCGGATCAGCGCTGTCAAGCCCTCGGCATCGAAGCGGTTCGACGGGTTGAAGTACTCGAGCGGCGTCTGGTCGATGTCCATGATCGCCACGCTCTCGAGCTCGAGCCCGTTCTTCGCGAGATCCTCCTGCGCGACGTCACGGACGCGGGCGACGTACTTCGCCCGCTGCTCGTGCATCTCGCTCATCGTCATCTCGCCGGCGACGGCCCGGAGAGCGCTCTCGAACTTGCCGGCGAGCAGGGCGTGCAGCCGCTCCGGCTCGAGGGTGCGGCGTCCGAGCGTGGAGGCGGCGGTCGCCACCGCCTCCTTGTCGGGCCGGACGCGGACGTAAAACTCCGCCTGCATGTCGATCCGCGTCCGGTCTTTGCTGATCAGGGCGTCCTGCCGCGTGCGCTCGAGCCTCAGCGGCAGCGTGTTCATGTTCACGGGCGTGATGTCGTGGATGATCGGCAAAACGAAGGCGCCGCCGTCGATCACCACTTTCTGACCGTGGAAGCCGGTGCGGACGAAGGCCACCTCCTTCATCGAGCGCCGGTAGAGATACTGCATCACCCAGTAGATGACCGCGATGACGATGACGGCGACGATGATCCAGAGGATCAGCTCGCCGATGAAGGCTCCGCTCACCATGGCATCATGCTCCGTACTCCTCCGACCGTCTCACCGTTCCCCGCGCAGGCGAAGCCGCTTGAAGGCGCGCGTCTGTTCCGTCAAGGCCCGCTCGGTCGGCAGGCGCTCCATCGACGAGGCACCGTAGAAGCCGTGGCAAAGGGCGCTCTTCTCGAGCAGGTAGGCGGCATCCTCAGGCTCGCCCACGGGGCCGCCATGGGCGAGGATCAGCACCTCCGGGTTCACGCGCAGCGCCGCCTCGCCCCAGGCATCGAGAAGCGCGGGGCACTCCTCGAGGGTGAGTGCCGTCTCCGCGCCGATCGTCCCCCCTGTCGTCAGGCCGAGTTGGCAGACGATGATGTCGGCGCCTGCGCGCGCCATGGCCTCCGCCTCGCCCGCGTTGAACACATAAGGAGTCGTCAGCAGGTCACGCGCATGCGCCTTGGCGATCATGTCCACCTCGAGGCCTTATGACATGCCCGTCTCCTCGAGGTTGCGTCGGAAACGTCCGTCGATGATGCCGACCGTGGGGAAGTTCTGAACGCCCGAGAAGCCGAGGCGCTTGACCTCGTCGAGGAACACATCCATCCGCCGGAACGGATCGGTTCCGTTCACGCCGGCAAGCACCGGCGTGCGCTTCACCACCGGCAGGACCTCAGACGCCATCTCGAGCACGATGGCATTGGCGTCGCCATAGGCGAGCAAGCCGACAAGTGAGCCGCGACCTGCCATGCGGTAGCGGCCGGAGTTGTAGATCACGATGAGATCGATGCCGCCCGCCTCCTCGCACTTGGCGGACAGCCCCGTGCCGGCGCCGCCGCCGATGATCGCCTCCCCGCGAGCGACCTTCGCACGCAGACGGGCGAGGATCTCCGAGCGCGGGATCATCGCGGCCGCTCCTGCCGGGCGCCGCGCCGCAGAGCGGGCTCTGCGCCGTGCAGCGCCCGGAAGGCCGAGACGAGGGCAGCGGCGAACTCGGGCGCGTTG
>Ga0068705_10001353_pt1 | contig 12396 bp, 10 predicted proteins | sample YNPMSTMetaG_FD_65631 | JGI IMG/M metagenome (GOLD analysis project Ga0068705, IMG submission 65631) | Anoxygenic and chlorotrophic microbial mat microbial communities from Yellowstone National Park, USA - YNP MS-T MetaG | ecosystem: Environmental > Aquatic > Thermal springs > Hot (42-90C) >... | reverse complement strand
GACGCCGGGCAGGGCCTGCGCCGCGCGCAGCGGGTCGTCGGCCAGTACGCTGCCGAGGTTCTTGACTTCGTTGCCTTCGAGCGTAAGCTGCGAGGGACTGTCGGCTTTGACAGGTTCGAAGACGTCGCCGCGGACCTCGACGGAATCCGAGTGGCGGAAGGTCGCGGGGCTGAGGACGATTTCAAATTCGACCTGCTGCCCCTCGTCCAGACTGAACATCTTGCGCACCATCCGGTAGCCGACGGTGGCTGCCTGCAAGGTGTACTGGCCCGCCGGGATTCCCGTGAGCGAAAAACGACCTTGCGCGTCGGTTTGCCTCTGCCATGAAGTGCCGACGAGCGATACGCGGACGCGCGCCAGCGGCTCACCGGTCTGCGCGTCCAGCGCAATGCCGCTGACCAGCCCGTGAGGCTGCCCGGCTATGAATCCAATCCCGAGAATGCAAAGTAGCGTCAGCCGCAGCAAGAACAGATTATATTCTCTGTGCCGCGCGCGGGCGGAGGGCGAGCCCGGCCGGCTGACCGCGCCCGCCCCCGTGCCCTCTAGAAGTGTATGCGACCTGTGTACTGGACCTCACGCCCGTAGTTGCCGCCGGCCATGGTCGTGCTCTTGCCGAAGTTGGCGCTGGTCACGCTGGTGGTCGGCTGCCCGGGCATGAAGACGTTCGGGAAGTTAAAGAACTCCATCCGCAGTTCGAATCGGACCCGCTCGCTGATGCGGAAGTACTTGACCGCCGTGGCGTCCCAGTTCCAGAAACCGGGGCCGCGCAGGTCGTCGAAGTACCACGGGTTGGTTCGCGGCGTGTAAGGTTCGGCCTGCCGGCACTTGGAGGTGTCGAACCAGCGCGAAAGCGTGGGCTTGTCCAGTTTGGGGTTGCCGTCGCAGATCATCTGACCGAAACTGAGCCGAGGGCCGTTGTTCCACAGGAAGATGTGGCTGGTGGCCCAACCGCCGATCAGGGCGTCCACCCAGCGATTGACGTCGGCGCCGAACCTGCGGCCGCGGCCGAAAGGCAGCTCCCAGGTGCCGGCCAGGCGGATGTGATGGCGCGGCTCGCGCGTGTCAATCATGGTGAACTTCCTGTTGTAGGTGTCTATGTCGTTGAAGAACTCGCCCCGGGCCTCACGGCTGTAGTTATAGCCGAAGGTAAACGCGATGCCCTGCGCCATGGGCCGCTCGGCCTTGAACTGGAAGGAATGGTAATGGTTATCCTTGCCCCGCAGAAAGCGCTCGGTGATCGTGCCGTAGTGGGGGTAAGTGCGCAGCAGGCTGCCCACGCTGACGGTCGGCTGGTTGCGCAGTACGCCCGGCATCTTGTCCGCCGGCAACAGACGGTAGAAGGGGTTCGGGACGGCCTTGGTGGTAGCGCCCTTGTAGGTGTAACTATAATTCGGGTCCACCATGTTCAGGTTGTAAGTATAATCACCGCCCCACATGCTCGCGTCCTGCACGTTGCGCCCGAGACTCATGAAATAAGTAGCCTCCGCCAGCACGCGCATCGGTAACTGCCGCGAAAGCGTGAGGTTGTACCGGTCGTTGATAGGGTGAATCATGTTCTGCGGGAAGAAGGTCACGCTGTCGCCCAGGTTGGTGTAGCGGCCCAGTGACTTGCCCACGGGCAACAACAGCGGGTTGGTACCCGAGGGGAACGGATCGCTGATCCGGGTGCGCGGCACGCCCTCGATGGGCCCCAGCGCCGTGGTCGTCCGGGAGAAGCCGTCCTTGGGCCAGTAGTTGGTTTCCGGGTAGATCGTGACCCATGGGACCGAGTAGCGGGCGAAGCCGACACGCAGAGCGGTCGAGTCGTCCATCCGGAAGGCTGCGCCCACGCGGGGAAGGAAGACGTTCTTCTGGGAATTGAACACGCCCGGGTGTTTGTCGTCGGTAAAGATCCAGGCGCCTGTCCACTTATAAGGGATCCTGGCGATGGCCAAAACATCGTCCGGCATTTTCGGCGGGTTGTTGGCCAGTTCCGGAATGGGATCGCTCAGATCGAGGTAGCGCGAGTACATGCGGTGGTATTCGGAGGGCGCCGTCTCCAGTTCGTAGCGGATGCCGAGGTTGAGGGTGATGCGCCGCGTGAGCTTGATGTCGTCCTGGAAGAAGAAAGCCCACATCTGCTGGTGAGAGTCCACCATGGGCATGATGCGTGCATTGCCGCTGTTGGCCACGCCCAGCAGCGCGGAGGCGAACATGTTGCCGCTCTCTTTGGCGTTGAACTTCAGGAAGTTGTCACCGGTGTCAATGGCGTGGAAGGTGAAGCTGCCCGGCCCGGGACTGCCATTCTGATCGTATTGGTAACGCAGCATCCAGCCCACCTTCATGTGATGGATGCCGCGGTCGTGCGTAACATTCAGGTTGCCGTTGTGAGAACGGCCGCGGACCAGCCACCAACTGGCGATGCCCGCGCTGACGCTGCCGTTGCCCGAAAAGTTGAAGGCCGGATAGTAGACTCCGGGCAGCGGCGACAGGATCGGCTTGTACCAGCCATTGGGCCACAGGTTGGCCCAGACCGAATCAGGCACTTTGGCCCACTGCGAATCGTAGTCGTCCTCCACGTAGACGGCGCCGTAGCGCATATTGATGACCGTGCTGGGACTCGCCATGTAGAGCGCGTCCGCCACGGCGTTCAAAGCGTCCATGAGGCCGCCATTGTCGGAACGTACCGCGATGGTTCCGCCGTGGTTGGGGTTGTCCAGGCGCGTCTCGTATTTGGAGAAACGGGTGTACATGCGCCACTTGTCGCTGATGTTGAAATCCACGCGGTTGGAAATGTTCCAGTACTTCAGCCACCAGGCATAGGTAGCCTTGTAATTGTCAATGCCGGAAGGATCGTTGCCCGGGTTGTTGGGCTTCCAGAGGTCGTTCATGATTTTCTGCCCGGTCGGATCCATCCGGTTCCGGGGCAGGATGTTGCCGGGGAACGGCTGCCGGCTGACGGTGGCCGTCGCCGGATCGAACTTGGTCGTCAAGGGATCATAGATCACTCTGAGGGCGCCGGCGGGCGTCAGAGAGCGCGAGAAATCACCGGTCCGTTCCAGGTCCGTGGGCAGCGTGTAGGTACGGGTCTGCGGCTGCGTGCTTCTCCACTGCTCGTAAGTCTGGTAGAAGAACATGCGGTTCTTGAGGATGGGTCCGCCCACGGTGCCGCCCCAGATGTGGTTTCGCACCACGCTGAAGCCGCGCGTGATGCGATTGGTGACCGCGTTGAGTTTGGGATTTCGTCCGAAGTAGTAGGCGGTTCCATGATAGTCGTTGGTGCCGGACTTCATGGAGACGTTGAGCACGCCGCCCGCGCTGAAGCCGTACTCGGCATCCACCGCGTTCTGATGCACCACGACCTCCTGCACGCCGTCCATCGAGGGCATGTAGGAGCCGCGGGCCGAGACGCCCAACGCCGCGCCATCCAGCAGCATGTCGTTCTTGCCGCCCGTGCGGCCGCCCACGTCCAATCCGTTCGAGGACCACATATAGAAGGGGTTGCGATGCGCGATATCCCAGTAGCGGTTGATTACCGCCGGGTTGAGCAGCGCCAGCGTGAAGGGATTGCGGGCCAGGATGGGAATGTCCCGCAGCATGTTCCCTTGCACGGTTGTGCTCATGGTTCCGGTGTTGAATTGCACGCCGGTGACCACTTCGGTTACGGTGATCTGCTCGCTGAGCGCGCCGACCGTCAATTGCACGTTGACCGTCACGTCGCCACGGGTGAGCACGGTGATGTTTTCTTGCACGAAGCGATTGAACCCGGCTGCCTCCACGGCCAGCGTGTAAGCGCCGGGCTGGACGAAGTCGAACAAGTACCGCCCGATTGCGTCCGTCTCGCGAGTGGTCTCGACCCCGGTGTTGACGTTGCGCAGCGTCACTTTGGCGCCGACGATGGCCGCCTGGCTGGGATCGGTGACCAGACCTTGAACGCGCCCGCGGTACTCCTGAGCGGCCACGACCGCGGCCAGGAGCAACGTCAGCCATGAAAGTTTGCGCACACTCATTGCACTCACGCTCCTTTGCTGGAATAGGGGAAAGTTACGGCAGAAAAGCCAGTCCCAGGCCGTCCCCTCCCCTCCGGGTGCAACGGGCCGGCTGCCCCACCCCGGTCCGCCGGCCGCATGGTGGGATTCTACTTCTGTTGCGCGGAGAAGTCAACAGGAATGCGGAGATCGCCTCGGGCGGCTCGAGTGGCACCGCGTTCACCGTGCCTGGTTGGTTTGCGGCCCGGAGAGCGCCTCGGGGGCGCGGTTCGAGCGTTCCCACACCGGCTTGCGCAGGCGGAGCCAGTCGGCAAAAACACGCGGGTTTTCCAGCCAGGTCAACATCCACAGCAGCATTTCTTGTTTGTCGGCCTTTTTCTGTGGACTGGTGCGCGCGCTGCGGATGACCCAGCGAGCGCGTTCTTTGGCCTGGATCACCAGGCGCCGGCACAACGCCGCCCGCTCCCGGTCCTCTGCCTCCAGCGCACTCTGGTACTGCCACGCCAGCGCCAGCAAGGTGCGCTCGAGGGAATCGAAACTATCCTGGCGCACGGCCTCGACCAAAGGGTCCAGGGCGAGTCCCGACTCCCGGAGCAGGTGGCGAAGCCGATCCTCGGAAACCTCTTGCAGTTCGAGCCGCAGTTCTTGCCAGAGTTCTTCGGTAATCCGTTCGGGACGGCGCCGGCTGAGCCACTCAGCCAGGCGGCTTCGCGCGCTGGTTCGCTTTCTGGCCACGGCGGTACCTCGCTACGGCGCGCTGGTGCGACGCCAGATCTCGCGAGAACTGGTGTGCGCCGGAGCCGTCCGGCAAGGCGACGAAGTAGAGGTAATCGGTCGGGGCCGGCCGGAGCGCGGCTTCCAGGGCATCCAGCCCGGGATTCGCGATTGGCCCGGGCGGCAGGCCCGCGTGCTGGTAGGTGTTGTAACGTTGCTTGCTTTCCAGGTCGGAACGGTACAAGACGCCGCGATAGCGCTCTTCCAGCAATGCAGCGTAGATCGCCGTGGGATCGCACTCGAGTGGCATGCCCAAGCGCAACCGATTGCGGAAGACGGATGCAACCAAAGGGCGTTCGTGGGGCAAAGCCGTTTCCTTCTCGATCAGGGAGGCCAACGTGACGGTTTCGTGGACATCGGCGTTGGTTTGAAGGGAAGCCCATACCTGCCGGAAGCGCCGTGTCATCTGCCGGCAGAGATCGCGGGCGGAGGCATGACGGGTGACACGGTAAGTATCCGGAAAGAGGTAACCCTCGAGGCTGGGAGCCCGCGGCGCCAGATCGCGGATCAAAGAGGGATCGCGGGCCTCACGGAGAAACTCGTCGGCCCGCATCAAACCGAACTGCTCGACCGCCGCGGCGACGTCGAACATGTTGGCGCCTTCCGGAACCGTCAATGCGTAGTAGAAAACGTCGCCCCGGGCCAGGCGGTTGAAAACAACCCAAGTCGAGGCGGACGCGTGGAAGCGATACTCGCCGTAGTGGAGCTTGGCGCCGGGTTGCAGAGCGCGGGCCAGCCAGAATTGCCATCGCCAGCGAATGACGCCGGCCTGGGCAAGCAGGCGGCCGATTTCCCACGAACTGGTGCGGGCGGGAATGTCCACGAAGGTTTCGCCCGCGAAGCCTGAGTAAGGCCACCAGAGCGAACCTAGCGCCAGGGCGGCCACGGCGCCGGGGATCAGCACGAGCAAGGATTTGGCCACGCGCACCGAGCGTTATCCTCCCACGCCTGTCGCCCGGGATTCGAGGTAGTTCTGCAAGATCAGCACGGCGGCAAGACGATCCACGGCCCGGGTGCGCTTGCGCAAGCTGACGCCGCTGCTGCGCAGCAGGCGCTGGGCCTGAGCGGTTGTCAGTCGTTCGTCGTGCAACTCAACGCAAAGCCCCGTCACGCGACCCAGTTCTTGGGCGAACCGGCGTGCTGCTACGGCTTGGGGCCCTTCCCGGCCCCTCAAATCGAGCGGGTAGCCGACAACGATGCGACTCACCTGGTACTCCGCAGCCAGGCGCGCCAGAGCTTCCAGGTCCTTGCGCCGGTTGGTGCGGACCAGCGTAGGCAACCCCTGCGCGGTCAACCCCAACGGATCGCTGACGGCCAGACCAATGCGCCGGGCGCCCAGGTCGAGAGCGAGGATTCTGCCGCCTGCCATTGGCTCGTTTTGCACAGCCGCGATTTCATTATAGGTCCGCGCTGGTGCAAGCCGAGACGGCATGCTAGAGTAAGCAATAGTGCGCCGCGGCCCCGCAACGCGGTGGCAGGGAGTCTCTTGTGGCGGTGGCAGTTCAGCCCCTCCGGAAACGCCGACCGAGGGATGTGGGCATCGCCTTCATCGGTCTGGGTGTGGCGGTGGCGGTGCTTTATTTCGGCCGCCTGTTCTTCATCACGCTGATCTCGGCCGTAATCGTGGCTTTCCTGCTCGATCCCGCCGTCGTGTTGCTCGGCAAGCTGCGCGTCCCTCGCGCGACGGCGAGTTTCCTGGTCTGCGCGCTGGCCCTTTTGCTCGTCTATCTGGCCGGTTTGGGCCTGTACACCCAGGTGGCCGAATTGGTGGAGGACTTGCCGAAATACCAGCAGCGGGTGAACGATCTCGTGGACCGCGTGCTGGCCCGGATCGAAAGCATTGAGCAATCCGTCTACCAACTGGTGGTGCCCAAGCGGTTCCGGGAGCAGGAGAAGGTCGAAGCGCCGCCCTCTGCGCCGGCACCGAGCGCGCGCCGCGCCCGTGCGCCCGCGGTACCGCTGCCGCCTCCCGTGCAGGAGGTGCGCATTCGGCGGGAGCGGCCTCCTTTGTTCACTTACCTGGCCGCCCGTGTCGGTTCTTTCTACGAAGCCGCTCTGATGGCTTCCTTCGTGCCGTTTTTGGTGTATTTCATGTTGAGCTGGCAGGAGCATATACGCCGCCGCTTCCTGGAGTTGTTCGATGAATCCGGGCGGGTGGTGGTGGCGCGCAGCCTGGCGGGCGTGGCGCGGATGGTCCGGGCTTTCATGGTTGGTAACTTTCTGCTCGGCCTGTTGCTCACGGCCGCTACGGCTGTGCTGTTCTGGGCCTTCTGGCTGCCCTATCCGGTGTTGATGGGTTCCATCAGCGGCTTCCTGAGCCTGATTCCGTACATCGGACTGCCGCTGGCCATCCTGCCTGCCATCGTGTCGGCCCTGCCGGTGTACAATGCGATGACCCCGTATTTGTTGCTCGCCGGGGCGGTGGCTCTGTTCCACCTGATCGCGCTGAACTTGCTGTATCCCAAGCTGGTCGGGCCGCGCGTGCATCTAAACCCGCTGGCGGTGACCGTGGCGCTGATGGCCTGGAGCGCTCTTTGGGGCGCGATGGGCCTGATCCTGGCGATCCCTTTGACCGCGGCGATCAAGGCCGTCTGCGACAACGTCCCGCGCCTGGAGCCCTACGGCAGACTGCTCGGTGACTGATCTGCCGCGATCGTGACCCGAGTTATCATAGGGCGTGGCCATGAGACGTCGCGCATTGCTCGCTTTGCCTGCCTTGGCGCTGCGGGCTGGACGCAGCATTGACCGATCCCGGATCAGTGCCATCACGGACGAGATCGCGCCTACCCGCGCCGAAGCGATCCGCTTCGCACAGCAGTACGGGTTGAAGTGGGTGGAGTTGCGAGCCGTTCCCGGCTCGTTGACCTATTACCAGTTCCTGAGCGGAGACGAGCTTCGTGCGGCCGCGCGCGAACTGGCCGACGCAGGCCTGCGGGTGTCCTTTCTCAACACGGGGTTGCTGAAGTTCCCGCTGCCCGGGACCGAGCCGGTGCGATTGCGCAACGAAACGCCGGAGGCTCGCGCCAAGCGGCTCGCCCGGGATCAGGCGGAGTTCGACCGCCGCATGGAAGACCTTGGCAGAGCCATCCGGGCGGCGCAGATTCTGGGCACGGACAAGGTGCGCATTTTCACGTTCACACGCGTTGCAGACCCCATGGCGCTTATGCCGCGCATCGCGGAAATCCTGGAGCCGATGGTGGCCGTGGCTGAGCGCGAGAACGTGCGTTTGCTGGTCGAAAACGAGGGCTCGTGCAACGTGGCCACCTGCGCAGAGGTGGCGGCGCTGATGAAGATGCTGCCTTCCAAGGGTCTCGGCATCAACTGGGATGCGTTGAACGGCGCCGCTCAGGGTGAAACTCCCTTCCCGGACGGATACCGGATGCTGCCCAAGCAACGCATCGGTAACGTCCAGATCAAGGGTCGCAGCGTGCTGGAAGGGCCGCAGCGGCTGGACTGGGCCGCGATTTTCCAGGCTATGGCGAGCGACGGTTACCAGGGTTGCTTCGGGTTGGAGACGCATATCTTTGGCCCGGATCTGTTCCAGAAATCGCACGAGTGCATGCGCGAGATCATGAGGATCGTGGACGGTCTGACGAAGCCCTCAACCGCGTCTTGACAGGATTGACCGGGGGCAACCCAGGCCCCTATACTGAAATCAACGGGCCCGGGAGCTCGCGGGCGGGTCCGGGCGGGTAGGCTACGCATGGCAATCTTGACGACGCTGCTTTATATCGTGCACATTCTGGTGTCCTTCTTCCTGATCGTGGTGGTTCTGCTGCAAAGCGGCAAGGCCGCTGACCTCGCAGGAGCCTTCGGCGGTATGGGATCGCAAACGGCCTTTGGCCCGCGCGGTTCGGCCACGCTGCTTTCCAAGGCCACGACAGTGGCGGCGTGTCTGTTCATGGCCACGTCGCTGACGCTGGCGATCATCGCAACCCGCGATGCGGGCGCCGGAACGACGGTGCTTGAACGGCAGCCCGTAAAGACGGCGCCGGCGGCGCCGGTTTCCGTGCCTGGGGCGCCGAGCGGGCAGCCCAGCATGACTATTTATAATGAACAAGGGCAGCCGGTCCAGACGGTGCCCCTGCCGATGCCGCCTCAGTCCGGGCAGGCGCCGCAGCCGACGCCGGCGCCCGAGAAGAAGTAGGCGGAACGTTCGACTCGACGCGGAGGTGGCGGAACTGGCAGACGCACTAGCTTGAGGTGCTAGCGGGAGCAATCCCGTGGGGGTTCGAGTCCCCCTCTCCGCACCAGTTCAACCAACATTCTGCCGACCGGATCGGCCCCCATCGTGCTAAATTCATAAAGTCTCGGGCGGTTAGCTCAGCTGGTCAGAGCGTCTGCCTTACAAGCAGAAGGCCAGAGGTTCGAGTCCTCTACCGCCCACCATTGAACTTTGGGGACTTAGCATTCGGCCGACTCCGTTCGGGTCATACCGCGGGTCATACCATCGGCAAGGACCGCGACCCGGTACCCGCCGGTCAGGATGCGCATCGAGAGCGAACAGCCACCGGCTCGTAACACCGGGACCCTGTAGCGCCGCAACCCTTGGGTCCCCATAGTCCTGCTGCGGTAGACCAAGGACATGCCCCGTTTTGCATCCAGCACGGTCGGGAACAAATGGTTCTCGACACTGCCTTCCGCGGGCGAGGCCCCTTCGGAGGAGGAGGTCGAGGTCTGATGCGCGGGCGCCGGTCAAGGCAAGGTGATCAAGATCCTCGAAGTGAGCATCTTGACCATCTTGAGCATGTCGATGGCGGCAAGGTGACCAACATGATCGGGGGATCACGCGGGTTGAGCATCTTGGCCCTGTCGCTGCGGAAGGTGATCCAGATGCTCATGGTGAGCGCCTCGAGCATCTTGGTCCTCGGGGGAGCAAGATGGACGTAGCCCGGTTCATCGAGAGCCTGGAAGTCCGGGGCCTGCGCCTTGCGCCCGAGGGCGATCCCATCGTTCTCCGCGGCCCGAAGGGCGAGCTGATCTCGGCCATCATTGAGCTGGTCGCCGCCCACAAGCCCGAGCTGCTCGCCTACCTGCAACAACGCGTCGTGCCGGTGCCCCCACAGGCGGACGCCTTGGAACACCTGCAGCGCATCGCCGCCCTCGGGCACCTGCACCGCGCAGGCGCGCGCCTCCGGGAGAATCTGCGCGGGGAGAAGCTGGCGGTCGTGGCGCCGCGAGCGGCCGACGACGCCCTTCTGCGCGAGGCTCTGCCCGTGCTGGGTATGCGACACCTGCCGTCGGGGCATCCGGAAGCTCATGAAGAGCGATGAAGTGGCTCGGGCAGGCATCAGCACCGCCCGGCTCTTTAGCTACGCAACTCGATTGGCACCGGATCCGCGTCTACGGGACCGGCCGGTACGCCTCTTCCGCAAACACCTAGCCGGCGCCGGGCCTCCGGGAGGACCCCGGTCAAAAGCCGTGGCCCTCGCCCTCGAGTTCCGCCGGCAGGGCAAAAGCCGGTAGCAGATCTGTCCGCTCGTCATCCCTTCCTGCACGGCTTTGGACGATTATGATCGGCTCTGGCGTTGTGGCAACCGGCGACGAGGCGTCCGTGGCGAGCTCCGGCGGGAACGGAAGCGGCTCGGGGAATCAGTTTCAGGCCCCATTTCGTGAATTAGTGCGGATGGGTCAGCCAGCTCGAAAATTGTGGCTGGAGACGGAACTCATGACCAAATCCGAGATCGAATAACTTCATAAGTAGAGGTTGAGGAAAGCGTTAGTGGGCATCTGGATCGCGAGGTGAGCCGCGAGGAAAGAGCCCCGTCTCGAAGAATTGGCGGCCGCGTCGGCTGGAGAGGAAGACGACGTGGACGGCGAGGACGAGGACTGACGCGCGCGCCGCCTGCTGATCGCCGTCCTGGCTTCGTTGTTCGCCGCGGCGCGCTGCGCCAGTGCTTGACTTGGCTCCGCTTGCCCAGCACGGGTGGGGAGGGGCAACCGCGTTGGCTTCCCCCTTCCCACCTCGTCCCGGGAGCTTCAGCGACCAGGCGCGCTGGCGCTATTCTGCTCAATCCCCGCGTGGTACCGGTAGACGCAAAGCTGGGCCTGCTGTGCAAGTTGCTACCGCGTGGCCAGCCGCTGATCGGCCAGCACACGACTGCGCCAGGCACTGCGCCGCCTGCTTGCCTCACTTCGCTGGCTGATCGCACTTCCACAGGCCGGGCCACAATGAGCGAACCCCCGGGGGATCGTCGTGCTGTAAATCGAATAAGGTACCGCTGCCCGGCCTGCGTTCATCGCGCAGCCGAGGCACCAACCGTAAAATCCCGGACCGCTGAAGGCGCCTCGGCCTAACAACCGCGTGCTGCCTTGCGTCGCGGGAGTCGGCGGCTGCCGGCAAGGCCGGCTCGCGCTGCGCTAGGATCCCGGAGCCGGTGTGCTCGTGCCCGGCCTCGCAAGGCAATTCGCGGAGTTGTTGAGTCGGTTTCCGGAAGCGGCAGTGATCGTCGTGGATATTCCGATCGGGCTGAACGGGAACGGTTTGCCAAGGCTTTGTGACAGTGGCGCGCGAAGACACCTCGGACCCAGGCGCAGCAGCGTGTTTCCAACGCCGGGTCGCCGGCTGCTCGAGGCAGGCGACTGCGAGACTGCGCCGGCTCTGCCGCGAAAAATCGTGTACGGAGGTAGCCGGGGTTTGCTATCGTGGCGCTTCTGTTGTGTCGGCATCCCCGAACTGGGGAAAGTCTGGTAGTTCCGGCCGAGGAGGATGACGTGACCCTACACCGTCATGCTCGAGACCAATGCCGTTGTCAAGGACCGGCATGTGTTGCGGCAAGTGAGGTCGCAGCTCTCGGCCGCTGCGGGACGCTGCCCAACAGGCCGGACTGGGATCACGAGCGTTGGCTGGTGACTGCCTCCAGCAGCGGCCGGCCGTCTGCCAAAAACGGGATGGGCGTGCTACCCGCCTTTATCGCCGCAACTCCGCGCTCTTCAGGAACAAGTACCCCGAGGCAGATCGCAGGGCGGTGCGCGTGGTCACGTTGAGCCGGGGAAGCGCCGCGCCTGGCGCCCGTCAGCTCGCCCAATCCTTGCACGTGCCGGCCGGATCCTGGACGACCCAAGTGCGGCCCTTGCTGCCCGAAAAGATTCAGGCGACTGGCGGGTCGGGTGGAAAACAGTCGCCTGGACGACGCGGTGCACAAACATGTTCTGGAAACGATCCAAGGGCTGACCGCATATCTGGATCGAGGCTGAGCATTAGCGCGGGGCCAAGAGGCGGAACGCGCCGATTTACGAGCACCGGGGCGAGGATTGCGGACGCAAGGTAAGCCTGTTCGTGCGGAGAAATAGGAGGGGGGCCGCGCAGTGTCCGCCCTGCGGATCGTCGCGCCTGCATCATCACCCTGCGCTCGCCGCAGATCCGGAAGCCGCCCATCGAAGGGGCATTGAAGGGGCATTACCGATTTCGCTCTGGGATGAGCGCGGCCCGGATGAAATTGCCCACCCGGGCTGTGCGTGCGAACGGCTGGTGGTGTGCCGCACCCCGCTGCCGGCCGAGGGGCGGGCCCGCGAGCGCCGGCAGTTGATCGCGGCGGCGGAGCAGAAGTTGGACGGGATCGTGGCTGCCACCAAACGACTCTGGCGCCCGCGGAAGAGCCGGTGGTGGATTGACTCCCGGCGGGGCGGGCGCTGGCCGGCTCGAAAGCGGCGA
>Ga0068705_10001352_pt1 | contig 12402 bp, 10 predicted proteins | sample YNPMSTMetaG_FD_65631 | JGI IMG/M metagenome (GOLD analysis project Ga0068705, IMG submission 65631) | Anoxygenic and chlorotrophic microbial mat microbial communities from Yellowstone National Park, USA - YNP MS-T MetaG | ecosystem: Environmental > Aquatic > Thermal springs > Hot (42-90C) >... | reverse complement strand
AATTACTGAATAAATTTGAAGTAGATCATTCATCGTTTGAAGGATACTTGATGCCAGATACTTATGAATTTGCAGAACTTGATAATCCAGAATTGGTCTTGAGAACTCTGGCAAGTGAATTCAAAAAATTTTATGATGAAAGAATTAAACCATTTGAGAAGAAAGTTGGATTAACAAAAAATCAAATTGTTACTCTCGCGTCAATAATTGAAGGTGAAACAAACTTTGTTGATGAGATGCCGAGAATTGCTGGAGTTTATCTCAATCGAATAAAAAGGGGAATGAAATTGCAAGCCGATCCAACTGTCGCTTATGCAAGAGGTGATAGACCAAATCGAATTACTTTTAATGATTTAAAAATCAATTCACCATATAACACATATCGTATTTATGGATTACCACCAGGACCAATAAATTGTCCTGGAAGAGATGCATTACTTGCAGCTGTCAATCCAGAAAATCACAACTATCTTTATTTTGTTGCATCAGGAGATGGTAAAAGTCATATCTTTGCAAGAACTTTTACCGAACATCAGATTAATGTAATGAAATATAGAAAGTTGAAAAGATGAAACGAGTTTCCTCTTTTTTAATTTTATCGATTTTGATTTTCTGGGGATGTGCAAATCAATTACCTCCTGGTGGTGGGCCTGTTGATCGAGAGGCTCCACAAATAATTAGAACATTTCCTGAGAATGGAACTTTGAACTACAATAAAAATTTTGTTGAATTTGAATTCAATGAATATGTAAATAAAAGATCGGTTGCTAATTCAATTTTTATCTCTCCATACTTCAATGAAGAAATTGAACAAAAATGGTCTGGTAAAAAGTTAAGACTAATTTTCCCAGAAAAATTGAAAGAAAATAAAACCTATGTGATTTCACTTGGAACCGACATATCAGATCTCAGAGGAAACAAACTCAATGAAACTTTTACACTTACCTTTTCAACTGGTTCAAAGATTGATCAAGGAATAATTTCAGGAAGAGTTTATGACAGCAAGCCCGATGGAATAATGATATTTTTCTATTTGATTGATTCATTAAATAAGTTAGTTGATTATTCAAAGACAAAACCTGCCTTTGTCTCTCAAACATCGAAAGATGGAAGCTTTATTCTAACTGGTTTACCAGAAGGTATTTTTAGAATTATTGCGGTTCGCGATCAGATGAAAAATCTTCTCTTTAATCTAAATGAAGATGAGATTGGCTTGCCGTTCAGAGATTATGAAATCACCGATACATTGAGAATTATTCGGAATGTCCAATTTGAAATGATGAAAATCGACACAATCAAGCCAGTATTAAATTCTGTCAAATTTGTTGATTTAAATCATTTGATTTTAAATTTCAATGAACCAGTAGATTTGAGCACGATTAATCCGGCAGACATTTTTATTTATGATTCAACGGGTATTGAGATTTTAAATCCAGCAGGTTTTTATTCATTAGAGAAAAATTCTTTAATGTTGGTTACGCCCAAACTACACAGCGAGAAAGATTATATCATCAGTTTGAAAGGAATTAGAGATTTAAATGGTAACGAGATTGATTCAACCATTCAAACATTTTACACGGAGATGATATCTGACACCATCCCCCTTATGATTAAAATGATTCAAGGAAATTTTTCGAGCTCATCCTTAGAATATTTTATTCCAGAAATTGAATTAAGTTTTAATGATTTGATTTACTTTAATGATTTCCTGAGTTCATTTTCAGTTTCCGATACTTTAGGGAATAAGCTCAATTTTTCAGTTTCACGAAAAGATAGTGCGAGTTTTTTTGTTAGACTTGAACCACTAAAGCAAAAAGATAAGATACTCATAAAAATCAATCTATCGTCGTTAACTGATTTAGCAGGAAATAGATTAGACTCTGTTTTTATCAAAACATTTGATACAAATAGTGACGCAGATTATGGTTTAATATCAGGTAATTTGATAAATAAGATTAGTAAAGACGAAAAACTTTTAATCGAAGCAAAATCTTTATCTTCAAATAAAACTTATCGTGTCGAGACAAAAGAGGATAAATATCAAATTAAAAATGTTTTGCCGGGAAATTATTTCCTAAAAGTTTCTCTTAAGAGAGATGATTCAAAAAATGACTTCAGGAATTTCACAATACCATTTATTTACCATCAAGATACAATCAAAGTAAAATCACGCTGGCCTACTACGGATGTTAATTTTAATGTGGAAGGTTTATTCAGGTAGAAGCTCAATTCGTCGAACTTTGTATCCTTTCAATATTTTTTCTTTTTGATCCTTAATTATTCCGAGCGAAAAACGATCACCACGAACTTCTATGATTTCAATTTCACCGACTTTTTTATCTGTTACACCAAGAACCTCACCTGAATTTTTATCTGTGATTGTATCTCCAGGAGCAAAGACTGGAAGAATTGAACCAACTTCTAAGTTGTCTCTTTTGCCAAGATTTATAAAAACTTCTTTTGTCTCTTCATCGACAAAAAGAATTTCTCCGCTGACGACTTTCCTTTTAAATTTTGTTTTAATTGTGGTTGTATCTTTTTCAGATGTTGATTTGTATTCAGTTAGATTGATAAGTGGTTCAATTTTAGTTGAAAACTTTTCACATAGCTTGATTAAATTTTTTCCAACGAGAGTTTTTAGAAATTCATCCGAACCAAATTTGATTTGATCAAGCTGACTGAATTCTTTTTTTGCGTCACTTTCCCTTCCAAATATTGTAATGCCAACTCCAAGGTCAGAACTTTTTTGAGAAATTTTTTCATCAAATAATATTTTATTTGTCTTTAATTCAGTTACAATAAATTCAATTTCGATCTCATTTGAATAAGTTTCATACTGAGCAACTTTGGGTTCCCCAGCGACCAGACGATTAATAGAAAAAGTATGAATTATTCCCGTTACCGAATAAATTATATTTTTTGAAATTGACACCTCGAACTGACTTAGATTGGAATTTTCTTTCAATAAATTTTCTGTAGTTAATGGTGATAAAACATTCAGTTTATATTTTTCTCTGAAATAATCAGCTATAAAATCCGGAAGATCTTGCGAAAGATTCCAACTTCCTTTATAAGTCGATTTATCATTAAACTTAAAAAAAGCGATTTGTCCAAAAGCAATTGAATGAAAAATTAGACTAATAAAGAAAATATTTCTGAGCCTTCGACCTAAATTCATCTGCTTCTTTTTCCCAGTAACTTTTTATTGAATTATAGCTAAAGTCTTGAGTAAACATTTTTCTTATATTGTCCCAGCCAGTTGCTAAATCAAACATTCGAATTCTATCTGATTTTGCTAAATCAAAGACATTTTTATCAGGATATAATTTTTTTAATTCCTGTAAGAAGTAAAACTGGATTGCTGTCAAATTGCATTTTTGAAAATCTGTTATGTGAACTTGAACACCGTGCAAAACTTTTCCTTGAAAGTTTCCATAAAATGGACGCCAGACTACAGGTCTAAAAATTACGCCATCAAGTTTTAAATCATTCATTTTCTTTGTAATCTCATTTTCATCAATCCATTCTGCACCGAGTAATTGAAAGGGTAAAGTATAACCTACACCTTCTGAAATAACTCCAAGCTCACCTAAAATTCCAGTCGATGCATAAAACTGTGCTGAATAGTAATGCGGAATGTGAGGAGAAGTTGGTATCCATTGTAATCCAGTATCTTCCCATCGCATTGATCTTTTCCATCCTTTCATCTTAATCACTTTTAGATCACACTTCAATTTATTAGGGAGCCATCCTTCTTCATTAATCATAGTTGCGAGTTCACCACAAGTCATTCCGTAAATGTATGGAATAGGAAACTGACTGATAAAAGAAATGAATTCATCTCTTACCAATGAACCTTCAAATTTTTCTCCAGTCAATGGATTTGGTCTATCAAGCACAACAAATTGAATATTGTTCTCAGCTGCTGCTTCCATTGCAAGTCCCATTGTGCTTATGTAAGTGTAGGATCTAACACCAATATCTTGAATATCATAAATTAAAACATCGATTCCTTTAAGCATTTCTTTTGTGGGCTTTCTTGTTTTTCCATAAAGAGAATAAACAGGTAATCCAGTTTTGGGGTCGGTGTAACTTTCAACTTTTTCACCGGCTGGAATATCACCACGAACTCCATGCTCTGGACCAAACAAAGCAACTAATTTCACTCCTGGAAGATTATAAATAATATCAATGGTAGAATTTAATTTTGAATCGACGCCTGTTGCATTTGTAATTAAACCAACTTTTTTGCCAACTAAAAATTTGTAATCTTCTTTCAAAACATCGATACCTAATTTTACCTTTGGCTGAGCAAACAATAAGTATGGAAATAATGAAATTAATAGATAGATGGTTTTGCTTTTCATAGTTCTAATTTCTTTTTAATGCTTTTTAATGCTTCATCAATTTGATTTTCTAATTCGGTTAACTTTTGTGCTGCTGATAAAACCAGATTCATAGCCCTTTCACGGTCATTTAAAGACTTAGTGTTTATCATTACATTGAGCATCGCACCTTCTGCACAGGATTTTAACAGAATTAATGCGACACCAGCATCGCTCAATGAATTTTGGTTTCCAATTTCACTTAATCGTACCAGATGTTTCGCTGTATCAAAAGAGGTCTCAATAACTTTAATTGGAACTTCTGTTGCATAAATAGTTGCATCTTCAATTGCTTGAGTTCGTTTGGTCTTATCTTCTTCTGTTTCTTTTGGAAGTTTAAATGCTTCCATTACTTGATCGAATGATCTGGAATCTTCATCATAGAGCTCAATAAATTTTTCTTTAAATTTTTCAAGATGATTTTTAATCTCTAAAACTTCTGACTCAACTGATTCATATTTTTTCTTTCCAATAGTGAGATTACAAACCATCAACCCGAGTGAAGTTGCAAGAACTCCGTTGAACGCGGATACACTTCCACCGCCGGGAGTAGGTGATGATGATGAAATTTCTTCAATGAAATTTTCGAGTGATTTTTTTAAGTCCATAATTACTCCTCAATTAAGTATTCAATTATTTTTTCTTTTGGATTGAATGGAGCAAGATTGCTTAACCCGAGTTTTTCGATTGCAGTCTGAATAAGTTCTTCTTCATTTTCTGAATCTGGATTATAGAATTTTCCAGAGTCAAGAATTGCCTCTAAAGGGACGAGACCAACTATCTCACTTCCCCAGACTTCAACGCCAAATTTTTGTGCTTCTTCTTTAACAGCTTCAAAAACATGATGCATATTTGTGATTTTATAGTTTACAAGATTAATTGAAACCTGAGTTATTCCAAATTTTTCAAGAGAAACCCCCATCGCTTTAACTGCTTTGAACTTGCCAGGAATTCGAACTGTCTTACCGTCTTTTTTTACTACATTTCCTTTTTCATCTCTAAGTGGTTTTCCTGATTCTCTGATAATACCTGAAATTTCATCAGCGATTTTTACATCTTGGGTTTTCAGATTTACATTGTAAGCAATTAAGAAAAATCTGCAACCAGTTACCGTCGCACCGAGTTTTGGGTTGAATTCAGGTTTCCCGAAATCGGGATACCATTCTGGATCTCTTAATTTTTCCGGGAGTCCTTCATATTCACCTTTGCGAATGTCGGACAAATTTTTTCTTTCTGGTTTTGTAGCAGAATATTCGTATAAGTAAACAGGTATGTTTAATTTTTCTGAAATAATTTTCCCATATTCCTTTGAGATTTCAACACAATCTTCGATTGTCGCATTTTTAATTGGAATAAATGGAACAACATCAATTGCACCAATCCTTGGATGCTCACCTTTGTGTTGAGGCATATCAATTTTTTCAGCAGCAACGATTGAAGCATTTATTGCTCCTTCAAGAACGCCTTTTTTTGTTCCGACAAAAGTCACAACAACACGATTGTAATCTCTATCTGGTTCGACATTCAACAATTTGCATTCAGGTGTATTTTTAATTGCTTCGGCAATTGCATTGATTGTTTCTTCATTTCTTCCTTCACTGAAGTTAGGTACACATTCAATGATTTCTTTCATAGATTATTTTCCCTTTTTTGATTACTGTTTTAGTAAAATTTCTTCCAAAATAATAAACAAGATTTTTGTAATCTGATGTATTCAATATTAAAATGTCAGCTTGCTTTCCAAATTCAAGACTTCCGACTTTATGATCTAATCCAAGAGAATAAGCTGCATTAATCGTAACCGAATTTATTACCTCATTTAATTTCATTCCATTGTAAAGAGTTGCGATGTTCATCATCAGTGGAAGATTTTGAGAAGTGCAAGAGCCGGGATTGAAATCAGTTGCAATCGACACTATGCAACCCTCATCAATCATTTTTCTCGCTGGAGTAAAAGGAATTTTCAAGAAATAAGAAACTCCAGGTAAAATCGTGGCTACAATATCAGTCTTAGATAATTTTTGAATGTCTTCATTAGTTATCATTTCAAGATGATCGAGACTTTTCACTCCAAGTTCAATTCCGAGATCAACACCACCGAGAGAATTGAATTGGTCACAATGAAGTTTTAAATCAAAATTATGTTTTTTAGCTTGTTCAAGTATGGTTCTTGTCTCTTTAATATTAAAAGCAGTCTTTTCTAAAAATACATCACAAAATTTTGCCAGATGTCTATTAGAAATTTCTGGTATTAGTTTATTGGTTATCAAATCCACATAGGCTGAACGATTATTTTGAAATTCTCTCGGTATTGTATGTGCACCTAAAAAAGTTGGAATTATTTCAATTGGTTGGAGAGCTTGTAAATCTTTTACACATTCGAGCATTTTTAATTCAGTTTCGAAATCAAGACCATAACCACTTTTAATTTCGATTGTCGTAATTCCGTAAGACAAAGATTCTTTTAATCTGTCGAGGGAGAATTGAGTTAATTGTTCTTTAGTTTCTTTCCTTGTTGCTTCAACTGTCCTTAAAATTCCACCACCTTTTTCAGCAATTTCTTCGTAAGATTTACCAGCAACTCTCATTTCAAATTCATCACTTCTTGAGCCAGAAAAGATTAGATGGGTGTGAGAATCAATCAGCCCGGGCATAACAACATTCTTACGACAATCAATTACAAGATCGAAATTAGAAAAATCAAAATCTTTAATTGAAGTGATGTCAGTTATTTTATCATCTTCGATGATTAAAGAATAGTCTTCAAGTAAACCAACATTATTCAGTTCAGTTGATCGTTTAAATATTTGGTTTACTGGTTTACAGGTCAGAGTTTGGGCTGAACGATAAAGCAGAATTCTCATTTTAATTTGAATTTTCGGTTCGGATTCTCAAAGATGGATAATTTTTTCTTTCTAATATACTAAAAATTTCATTCGCTTCTGCCCGTGTTTTGAATGGACCAATTAATACTCTGTAGAAAGGGGTGTCGTATTCAATTGTAACTTTTTCTTCTGGGAAAAGCGTTGCGATTTGCGTTTTTAAAGTAGCAATTTCATCATATGAATCCGTTAATCCGACCTGAACATAATATAATGAAGAGGGTTGGATTCTTTCTTTCGATGATTGAGTTTTTTGTGATTTTCTTTTATTGCTTTCAGGGAAGTTCGTAAATGTTTCAAACAGGCCGGAACTATCTTCTTTAAATGTAAAAGGAGCAAGTGGATTGACTCTTTCTAGGTCCACTTGCTCTTTTGAACTTACACTCTTTGCCTTTTCAACTTTTGTTGAACAGCTTGAGATGAAGAAAACAATTAATGAAAAATAAACTAAATTTTTAATCACACTATTGCTTTACCTCAGTTACAATAAAACTATCAGTATAACCTAAATTGTAAAGAGCATCTTTAATACCTTTAGCGTGTTCCCATTTTGAATATGTTCCGAGTCTTACCTTGTATAGATTATCTTGAAATTCAACATATACTTGTTGACCTGGCATTCTCTGCCGAATTTTTTTAGCTTCACTCTCAGCATTTAATCTGCTCTTGAAAGCAAAAACTTGCACCTTGTAGAGATATTGTGGAGTTGTAGCTGATGGCTGCGTTTCAGTCGTGGGTTGTTCTGCTGGTTTTTCAACCGTTGGGTTTACTTTTAATGGAGGTGGTGGAGGAGTTGGAGGTCCCTGCGGAATATATTCAGGTTGAGTTGTTACTGTAACCTCCGTTGCGGGTGGTGTAGTTGGTTGTGCAGTGGATGGAGTCACTTCTGGTTGAGCTGGTTTTTCTGTTTGGTAAGTTACATCCTTTTGACCACCTTCGTATTCTTCAGTTACTTCAGATGCTGAGCAACCGTAAAAGAAAATAGCCCCAGTGAAAAGGACTGCAAAAAATTTTATTATTTGTTTTTTCATGATAACCTCATTTTTTATAGTGTAATAATAATTTTTTTTAATGATAAAGTCAAGTAATTCAATAAATTATAATTTTCTCTTAAAGTAGAATTGTAAATCAATTGAAAAATTTATTTGAGTTTTGTAAAAATTTTAGTGCTTAAAATTTAATCTTTACGAATTAAAAATTGTAGAAACATTAAAATTTTTTTAATTTTGTGAAAAATTTTTTGAAAAAAATGAAGAATAAAAATCTCAAGATACTTTTCATCACCTCGGAAGCCTCACCATTTGTTAAAACTGGTGGATTGGCTGATGTTTCCTCTGCATTGCCCCAAGCTTTAATGGAACTTGGAAATGAAGTCAGGCTTGTCCTTCCAAAATATGGGGCAGTCGATGAGAGAAGATTTAAAATTCACGAAATTGTAAGACTGAAAGAAATCCCAATTCATCTTGGCAATGAGATTGAATTGGTCAGTATGAGATCCTGCTTCCTTGTAGGATCGAAAGTGAAAGTTCAGTTATACTTTTTCGATAACCAGAAATATTTTGGATCGAGGAAAGGATTATATCAGGATATTAATACAAAGAAAGATTATCCTGATAATCACGAGCGATTTATTCTTTACGCCAAGGGCATAATGGAAATGCTCAAAAAACTTGGCTGGACACCTGACATAATTCATTGCAATGACTGGCAGTCTGGTCTCATTCCAGCATATCTCAAAACAGTTTATGCTGATCTTGATATTCTCAAGGACACAAAGGTAGTCTTCACAATTCACAATGTTGAATTTCCTGGAATATTTCCGAAGGAGGTTTTTAAGTTAACTGGATTACCAGATTCTGTTCTTAACGAAATCGCTGTTGAGGATGGAAGTAAAATTAGTTTTCTAAAAGCTGGTGTTGTATACGCTGATGCAGTTACAACTGTAAGTGAAAAATATGCAGAAGAACTTTGCACAATCGATGAACTCGGTGGAATTATTAAGAATACTTTGAAGAAAAGAAAAAATGATTTTTATGGAATCGTAAATGGTGTTGATTACTCAGTGTGGAGTCCGGAAAACGATAAATACATTCCTGCCAAGTTTAGTATTAAAGATCTTTCAGGCAAAGCTGAAAATAAAAAAGCATTACTTGAATATCTCAAGCTTCCTGTTGAATTGGAAATTCCAGTTATCGGAACTATTTCAAGATTTGCAGAGCAAAAAGGAATTGATTTAATACAAGAAGCAATAGAAGAAATATTAAAGCTTGATGTTAAGTATGTTCTCTTAGGTCAGGGAGATAAAAAATATCAACAATTCTTTGAAAAGATACAGAAGAAATATCCAAAGAAATTTGGTTTTTATGCTGGATTTAATGAACAATTGGCTCATCTAATAGAAGCTGGTGCTGATATGTATTTGATGCCTTCAAAATACGAACCTTGTGGTCTGACACAATTATATGCATTGAAATACGGAACCATTCCAATAGTAAGATACACTGGTGGTCTTGCCGATACAATCGTGAAATTGGATGGTAATCTAAATGAAGGAACAGGTTTTGTATTCAAGAAGTATGAAGTCGAAGATATGGTGAAAGAAATTAAGCGAGCATTGAAATTGTATCAAGATAAAGAAAGCTGGGTAAAGTTAATGAAGACTGCAATGTCACAGGATTTCAGTTGGCAAGCATCAGCTAAGAAATATGTTGAGCTATACAAGAAATTATTAAAGGATACAAAATAAAGTTGAAAAATCTAAAATCTCACTTCATCAAAATTAGTCTCTTTTTAATTGTTGCATTATTATTTTCATCCTGCTCTGAGAATCCCTCAATCACAGGATATAATCTTTTAAATCCACTTGATTCGCTTGTTGTAAAAAGATTTGATTCCACAAATGACTCCGCTTTTACTTATCACAAAGAATTAATACAAAAAGATGTTTTAGGTGGAACGCGAAGAATTCTTGTAGGGAAGTATGGTGATCTAACTGCAAGTTCATTGATTAGATTTATAATTGGTCTTTCCTCTGAGATGAAAGATGCAGTGAAAAATTCTAATCTAATTGTAAATTCCGCTCGAATTAAGTTAAATCCTGTCTATAAATTTGGCGATACAACTTCAAACAATTTTAATCTTCAAGTCAAAGAGATTTATACTTATTTTGATGAGTATAAATTCACCATCGACAGTTTGAAAAGTGGTAGATATGAAATCATTAATGAAAATATTGTAGTCCGAAATATAGATGACGATACACTATATTATTCTGAACTGAAGCCAGAAAAAGTATTGAATTGGTTTAAGTTAATCGCTGCTGATTCATCAAAAAAACTTCAGGGGGTTTTACTCGAACCTGATGACTTTACCAATTACATTAGAGGATTTGCATCATCGAATGCGTATTATGTTGGTGATCCAATTGTTCTCGAAGTTGTTGTAACTTATAACAACAAAACTGATTCGCTTAAATATTTTGTCGACGCCGATCTTCATGTAATTGAAAAAACTTCAGAAATAAATTTTGATCAAACAAAATTAGTTTTACAATCTGGTGTAAAACAAAAAGCATTTGTCTTTTTTGATATCAGTTCAGTTCCAAAAAATGCAATTGTCAATTCAGCTTATTTAAGATTATATCCTGATACACTTGAATCAAAATATGGAACAAGTTATCAAGATTCTCTTTTTGTTCAATACATTACCGATTCAACAAATATCTCAATTGATAGTGCTGTTACATTTGTATTAACAAAAACAAGTTCTGGATATTACGAGGGTCAATTGAATTATTTTGTTCAGAAATGGATTGATAATAATTCAAATAAAGGTTTGTTGATCAGTATTAAAGATCCAGATGGTGGTGTTGAAAAATTTGTTTTCTATGGACCTCAATCAGCTATCTATTCAAAAAGACCACAATTAATTATTAAGTATACTTACAGAAAATGAAAAAACTTTTAATCATCTTTTTGGGATTATTTAATATAATTACTGCTCAATCCGCATCGATCTATTCAAATTTTGGAGTAGGAGAATTAAATATAAATCCCACGACACGAAGAAGCGGACTGGGCTTAGCAATTGCAGGTCGAGAGAGTTTCGATATTAATCCATTTAATCCAGCAAGCTCGACAAGAATTCAGTTTGTAAAATTTTTAGCTTCTTTTAATTACTCCTTGAACAGTTATAAAGATTTAAATTCGAGCAATAACTACCAATCTGGAGCGTTTGAAAATTTATTGTTTGCTATTCCAATTCAAAGAGATTATGGAATTGTTTTATCTGGCGGAATTTTACCTTTCACTCGATTGAATTATAAAGTTTTAAGTTCAACAAATTATTTCGATTCAATTCCATATCATGTTAAATATGAGGGACTTGGTGGATTGACGAATTATTTTATTGGCGTTTCTTACTATCAGAAAAATGTTGGTTCGTTTGGTTTATCTTCAAACTTTTTGATTGGAACGATTAATCGAAAACTTTCAACAGAATTTTTGAATCAAAATTATGTTAATCCAGAATTCACGAGTCAATATAAATACAAAGGTGTAGCTATAAGATTTGGATATATTTCAGAGAATATAAAAAATTATCTTGATGAAATTCCTGTAAAAGATTTAAGAATTGGATTCTCTTACTTAACATCGGCATCATTAACCAGTGAACTCCTCGATTTGAAACATGGAATTTTCATTGATACAACAGGTGAAAGAAATTACAGCACCAAAATTCCATCTCAATTCGCAATTGGTTTGTCTTCTAAATTTTCAGATAGATTAACTGTAAATGTAGATTTTTTGAATCAGGATTGGACAAAATTTTCGACAAATACTCTCTCAAATTTTGATCTTGTAAATCAAAATGTGTTTACCATTGGTTTCGAATATCTTCCTCTTGAAAGACCGGAGAAATTTTTTGATGCGATCACTTATAGATTTGGAGTTTTTGTTAAAGATATTGGAATTAAGATAAATAATGAAAAAATAAGGGAATACGGTTTTAAATTCGGAACTTCTTTTCCAATTGATCAATTGAATTTGATAGATTTTGGCTTACAATATTCAGTGCGAGGTAAAAATTCTGGTAATTTAGTAAAGGAATCAGTTTTAAATCTATGGTTTGGAATA
>Ga0068705_10001339_pt1 | contig 12454 bp, 3 predicted proteins | sample YNPMSTMetaG_FD_65631 | JGI IMG/M metagenome (GOLD analysis project Ga0068705, IMG submission 65631) | Anoxygenic and chlorotrophic microbial mat microbial communities from Yellowstone National Park, USA - YNP MS-T MetaG | ecosystem: Environmental > Aquatic > Thermal springs > Hot (42-90C) >... | reverse complement strand
TAATTCGTTGGGAAAAGAAAACTGAGAACTATCTTGCGTTTCTCCACTTCGCCTGCGCCTGGATTACATTCCGTGCCGCTGACATTTTGGGATAGGGTCTTATAACGTTTTTGGTAACCATTTAGGATTCGACGAACAGTCGGTAAACTCCCCCAAAGCCTCTTCTCTAAGGTGATCAATAGTTTCAAACGCACGTTTTCTAAGGCGTGTTGAGGAATTTGGCCCCAACTGCCACAGTTTGTGAGTCCGTGCATGGGGTTCAACTGCGATTGCGAGGCTCGAAATGGCCTCAGTAAGATAAAGAGCATCCCACATTTGTAAAGCCGTTTGCTATGAAAGACCGACCCGGAAGTTGAACAGGAATTCCCGAGATGAATCCAGGATCTATCGTCCGCTGTCGAAACCGGGAATGGGTGCTCCTACCGAGCGACCAGCCCGAGCTTTGCCTTTTGCGGCCACTTACCGGCATAACCGAGGAGTGCGTTGCGGTCCATAAGCGTCTTGCTGATTTGATCAGTTTCCAACTCCCCGGGGAAAGACTCCAGAGCGCCACCTTTCCTGAGCCCACTGTGGAGGATTTGGCAGATGCGGCGAGCGCGCATCTTTTGTGGCAAGCGGCACGACTAACCCTGCGTGAAGGAGCTACGCCGTTCCGGTCCCTGGGCCGCATTTCGATCCGGCCTCGCATTTATCAGTTCGTGCCGCTGTTGATGTCATTGCGATTGGACCCGGTACGGATTCTCATTGCGGATGACGTCGGCGTGGGAAAGACGATCGAAGCGCTGCTCATTGCCAGGGAACTTTACGACCGTGGCGAAATCAAGCGGTTGTGTGTGCTTTGTCCGCCTTACCTATGCGAACAGTGGCAAAGGGAACTGTCGGAAAAGTTCAACATGGATGCGGTGGTGATTCGCTCTGGCACAATCGGCCAGCTCGAACGGCAAAAGACGAGCCAGGAGAGTATCTACCGCTACTATCCCATTCAAGTGGGCAGTATCGATTTTCTGAAAAGCGACCGCAATAAACATCTGTTCTTGCTGGACTGTCCTGAGTTGGTGATCGTAGATGAAGCTCACGGTGCGGCAACACCAGCAGATCGTAATGGCGCACAACACCAGCGATATGAGCTGGTCAAGGAAATTGCTCAGAAGGAAGACCGGCATCTGATTTTACTGACGGCTACGCCACACAGCGGGATCGAGGCTTCCTTCCGCTGTCTGCTTTCCCTGCTGCGCCCCCATTTTGGCGATTGGGATACGTCGAACCTGACCGAACAGCAGCGGACCGAACTGGCGCGACACTTTGTTCAGCGAACGCGTCGAGATATCGTTCGCGATTGGGAGGGTGAACATTGTTTTCCCCAGCGGGAGTCGGAGGACGTGACGTATCGTCTTTCTCCGGACTACCGAAAGCTTTTTGATGCGACTTATCACTTCTGCACGGAAATCGTTCGTTCAGGACAAATGCTCGACGAGCGGCGTCGGCGGGTGCGGTACTGGGGGGCATTGGCCTTGCTGCGGTGCGTGATGTCCAGTCCAGCGGCAGCTGTGGCTGCTTTGGAATCACGTCAACTGGCCCTGGAGACGCAAGATGGGGAGCCCGATTATAAACCCTTTGTCTTCGAATCGAGCGAGGACCTCACCGACGATGGCCAGCCGACACCGCCGGTGGAAGCTACGGAGGCAACGTTATCAACTTCCGACCGGCGTCGCTTGCGTGACCTGGCGGATTTAGCTGAGGCTTTGCGGCAATCGCCAAACGACACGAAATTAAGTGGATGTATTGAAGTGGTGAAGCGGCTGCTCCGTGAGGGCTTTCATCCTATTGTGTGGTGCCGCTACATCGCCACAGCCGATTATGTGGCTCAAGGCCTGGACAAGGCCTTGCGATCAACATTTCCGAATATCCGCGTGGTTTCGATCACCGGGCAAATGGGGGATGAGGAACGCCGAGCCAAGGTTGACGAGCTCGCTACGGAGCCTTGCCGTGTACTCGTCGCCACCGATTGTCTGAGCGAAGGCATTAACCTCCAGCAAGCGTTCAATGCCGTCATCCATTACGATCTACCCTGGAATCCCAACCGACTGGAACAGCGGGAGGGCCGCGTGGATCGCTATGGCCAGCCAGCCAAACTGGTCAAGGCCATCCGCTATTTCAGCCCCGAAAGTCCCGTCGATGGAGTGGTGCTCGATGTGCTCCTCAACAAAGCCCGCGAGATCCATCGCACTTTAGGCACCTACGTTCCTGTGCCTGAAGAGGGCGAAAGTGTGACCGAGGCCTTACTTAACGCCCTTTTCCTTTGCGGGGGCGGGGCCAGGACCGGCGGGGTCAAGCAACTGACCTTTGATTTCGCCGATGACGTTGTTGGCGACATCGCCTCGTTCCATCGGCGATGGGAGATAGACGCGGAGCGGGAGCGGATCAATCGCACGCGCTTCGCCCAGCGGGCGATCAAGGCCCATGAAGTCCACAAGGAACTGGAAGCCACGGACGCCGTGTTAGGTGATCCGGATGCGGTACGCGAGTTTGTTTTAAGCGCTGCCCAACGTATCGGTTTGCAGATGACGCCCGACCGCAAGCGGGTCGATGTGTTTCGGATAGCGGTCGGTCCCACGGTGAGTGCCACACTTCCTCCGGCCATATCCGCGGCATTACCCACGACGAAGACGGGCCACTGGGTGGTGAGTTTCACGTCGCCGACTCCGGAGGGGGCCGAGTACATTGGGCGGAATCACCGGTTCGTGTCGGCCCTGGCCCGTTTTCTGCTGGAAGAAGCCCTGACAAAACATGGCCGTGCTACGGCGGCTCGGTGTGGTGTGATTCGGACTCGTGCCGTATCGCGGCTCTCGACGATCTTGCTTCTGCGGGTCCGGTATCTCGTGGATCAACCCAGCCTGCCGACGTTGCTATCGGAGGAAATTCTGGTGGCTGGATTCGCCGAAGGCCCCGCAAACGGGCAAAGGGAGTGGTTGACCGAGGCTGAGGCCCTGCGGCTGCTTGCCGCTCAGCCTGATGCGAACCTTCCCATGTCCGAAAAACGCGAATTAATCGGACGGGCACTTGCAGCCTGGCCGTCGTTGAATAGCGATCTTCAGCGCCGGATTGAAGCTCGCGCAGCCGAATTGGAGAAAAGTCACAAGCGGGTCCGTCAGGCCGCTGCGATGAGAGGCGGGCAATTAACTGTGACTCCACAGTTTCCTCCAGACCTGCTCGGGATCCTCGTTTTGCAGCCAGTGGTGGAATCATGACGATTCGTTCCATTCGCATTGAAGGTGGTCTTCTAGGGCCGGATGTTCTCGATCAGCTCCTCACGGGAGAGCTGCTAGGCCAGCGGCCAGCTGACTTCGGTTTGGACGCCAGGCGGAATCTGACCGATGAGATTGCCGCCACATTTGCTGATGCCCGGGCCCTGTGGGGCGTCTTCCAGAATCGCTTGCAGCGTGTTCCGGATAACGAGCTGGCAACCTCAGAAACACGGGAGTTCTGGGTCATTCCCTTCCTGAAGCTCCTCGGTTACACCTTGCAGTTGAACCGTCGGGCTTATAAGATTGACAACCTGACATTTGCCATTTCTCACCAGGCGGGAGAAACCGAAGACGCTCCACCTGTCCACATCGTCGGTGCCCGTCAGGAGTTGGGGCGATTGCCCCCTTCAGGTCGACCGAGGTTATCGCCGCACGCCCTGGTCCAGGAATACCTCAATCGAACCGAACACCTCTGGGGCATCGTGACCAACGGCCTGGTCCTCCGCTTGCTGCGTGATTCGACATTTGTTCGCCGACAGGCTTATGTGGAGTTTGATCTGGCTGCCATTTTCGACCAGCAACTCTTTCACGACTTCGCCGCGCTTTATCGTTTGCTGCACCGGACCCGACTACCGCGGGGCACCGCCGATGCCCAGGAGTGTCTGCTCGAGCACTACTATCAGCATTCCATTGTGCAAGGAGGCCGGGTCCGCGACCGTTTGCGCGACGGCGTGGAGCAGTGCCTCAAGTTACTCGCCAATGGATTTCTGCGGCATCCGGCCAACGCGGAGCTGCGCTGTTGTTTCTCGGCGGATTGCAAAGGTAATGAACGGATCACCCCGGAAGAGTTTTACCGCCAACTTTTAGTGCTGGTGTATCGTTTTCTCTTCCTTCTGGTCTCAGAAGATCGGGGGCTTCTGAGCGGTGATCCTCTGTACCGGGAGCATTACAGCATCGGCCGCCTGCGACGTCTGGTGGACCAGCGGTCGGCCCACACCGAGCATGACGACCTCTGGCACTCGCTCCGTGTCTTGTGGCTGGTCCTGGTGAAGGATGAACCTCAGGCAGCCCTGAACAATCAACCTCTGGCCAGCGTTCTGGGCCTACCCGTGCTCAATGGTCAGCTCTTTGAGCCACTGATCCTGGATACCTACTCCATTTCCAATCGCGATTTGCTGGAGGCCTTTTGGTACCTGGCTTATTATCAGGAAACTGCCTCCGCTCCTCCCCGGCGCGTCAATTATGCGGCGCTGGATGTTGAGGAACTTGGCTCGGTTTACGAAAGCCTCCTCGATTACCATCCGGTGATCGAGGTTAATGGTGATTGGCGAATCCCAAGTCATCTTCGCTTTGACTTGATCTTTGGATCGGAACGCAAGAGCACGGGATCCTATTACACCCCGCCGGAACTGGTCGCTGAACTCATCCGCTCGGCGCTTGAACCGGTGATCGCGGAACGACTGGCCGCCGCTCACACACCGCAGCAAAAGGAACAAGCGATCCTTTCCATTCGCGTACTCGATCCGGCTTGTGGCTCGGGGCACTTTTTGCTGGCCGCGGCTCGGCGTCTGGGCAAAGAACTTGCCCGCATCCGGACCGGCGAGGATGAACCGGCCCCGGAACGCGTCCGTGAGGCCATCCGCGATGTCGTCGCCCATTGCATTTACGGCGTGGACCGCAATCCCCTGGCCGTCGAACTTTGCCGCGTGGCCTTGTGGCTGGACAGCCACACCGAGGGTAAGCCGCTGACCTTCCTTGATCACCGCATCCGCTGTGGCGATTCCCTGGTCGGCGTGGTGGACCTTGCCGTACTCGAAAATGGCATTCCTGATGAGGCCTTTGAACCAGTGTCAGGCGACGACAAACAGATTGCCCGATCGATCAAACGTCACAATGCCGACGAGCGCCGCGGCCAGCTAATCATCCAGTTCGATGCCCCTTCCTTGCCCGATCAAGCGGCAACGGCGTTTCGCTCATTGTTGGACACCTCGGACGACACGCCCGCGCAGATCCGCGCCAAGAAACAGGCCCTCGAGCAATGGGCGCACCAGACTCAAAGGCAACGCATGGCCTGCGACCTGTGGACGGCCGCCTTCTTCCAGCCGTTCCAGGCCACCGGCTCATCCGGACAAGATGACGCCGAGTCTTCGTCACCCTTTATCACGACCCAGACGCTACGGGGCCACCTGCAAACAGGCACCGGTCCCGCTCGGGTCCTTGCCCTCGCAAAGACATTGGCGATTCGCCACCGCTTCTTCCACTGGCCGCTGGAGTTCCCCGACGTCATGGAGCACGGCGGCTTCGACGTCATCCTCTGCAACCCGCCCTGGGAACGCATTAAGCTGCAGGAGGAAGAATTCTTTGCCACTCGCGATCCCCAGATCGCCAATGCCCCTAACAAGGCGGCACGTCAGCGGGCAATTGCCGAACTCGCTAATCGCAACCCTGAACTTTGGGAAGAGTATCGGCGCGCTTTGCACGATGCCGACGCATTGAGCAAGTTCCTGCGCGCTTCAGGACGCTATCCCCTTACCGCCCGCGGCGATATCAATACCTACTCGGTCTTTGCCGAACTTTTTGTGGAACTGCTCAAGCCGGGAGGACGGGCCGGAGTGATCGTCCCCACCGGCATTGCCACCGATGCCACCAACCAGCACTTCTTCCGCAATCTGGTCGAGGGCGGCCTGCTGGTTTCGCTTTACGATTTCGAGAACCGCAAAAAGCTCTTCTCAGCCGTCGATAGCAGAATGAAGTTCTCCCTGCTGACGTTAGCCGGTTCGCCTCAGGCCACCCCTGCAGAGTTCGCCTTCTTCTGTCACCAGGCGGCCGACCTGAAAGACCCCGAGCGCCGGTTTACCCTGACTGCCGACGACTTCCGTCTGTTGAATCCCAACACCGGCACGGCGCCCATTTTCCGCAGCCGCCGCGATGCCGAGTTGACCAAGCACATCTACCGCCGCGTGCCGGTGCTGATGACCAAATCCAACCCCTGGGGAGTGGAATTCCTGCGCATGTTCGACATGGCCAACGATTCACACCTCTTCCGCACGCGCGAAGAGTTGGAAAGGGAGGCCTTTGAGCTTCAGGGCAACATCTTCGTCAAGACCGAGTCCCGCCCGCCTTCCACTATACGCTATTTGCCGCTCTACGAGGCCAAGATGATCCACCAGTTCAATCATCGCTTTGGGGACTATCGCGATCACCCTCCGGGTTCAAAGAACACGCAACTGCCCGACGTACCACCGGAGCGCCTGGCCGATCCGAACTACCAGGTGTTGCCCCGCTACTGGGTCCCTGCCGAAGAGGTGGAAGCCCGATTGGCTGCCAAAGGATGGGACCGCGGCTGGCTGTTGGGCTGGCGCGACATCACCAATGTGACGAATGAACGCACCGTCATCGCCGCCGTCATACCAAGGGTGGGAGTAGGTGACAAGTATTTGCTTATGATGCCGACACCTTCTGAGACGGGCGTATCGTTGTTGTCTGCGATTGATTCATTCGCGCTTGACTACTGCGCAAGACAGAAGGTCGGCGGAACAAGCCTGAAGTACTTCACGATGAAGCAGCTTCCCGTTCTTCCGCCTTCGGCATTCGACGAGCCTTGCCCGTGGTCGCCTGGAGAGACGCTTGCCGATTGGATTCGTCCCCGGGTGCTGGAGTTGACGTACACGGCGTGGGACCTGCAGCCGTTTGCCCGCGACCTGGGCTACGACGGGCCGTCGTTTACCTGGGACGAAGAGCGGCGTTTCCGACTTCGATGCGAACTGGACGCGGCCTTTTTCATCCTTTATCTTGGGACACCCGAACAGTGGCAACGGGAGGCGACGCCCGAACTGAAGGCCCTCTTCCCCACGCCGCGGGAGGCGGTTGAATACATTCTTGAACAGTTCCCCATCGTCCGCCGCAACGACGAGAAACGCTACGGCGAGTATCGAACGAAGGAGACGATTCTCCACTACTACGATATACTCTCGAAGTGATATATTTTGGGAGTGCGTAGGCTTGCCTACGCTTTCATAAAGCGACAGCGAGCTGTCGCACTCCGAAGAAGGAAAGCCTTGGAGTGCGTAGGCTTGCCTACGCTTTCACAAAGCGACAGCAAGCTGTCGCACTCCGAAGAGGGAAAGCGACAGCAAGCTGTCGCACTCCGAAGAGGGAAAGCGACAGCAAGCTGTCGCACTCCGAAGAAGGGAGTTAGTCATGGGGGAATTGCCGAAAAAAGATTGGCCTCACGCACCGGTGCATCGCATCGATGAGCACGGTATCTACATGGTGACCGCTGCCACACTTTATAAACAAGCACTATTCCGCACACCAGAAGCACTAGACCTCCTGCAGGAACTCCTTTTGGAATTGACCAAACGTTCGGGCTGGGCACTGGAGGCGTGGGCTGTGTTTGCGAACCATTACCATTTTGTCGCGCGCAGCGAGATGCACGCCGTACCACTGAACCAACTCATTCGAGAACTGCACTCACGGTCCGCGATAGCACTCAACAAGCTCATGGCAACCCCTGGACAGCGCGTGTGGTACAATTATTGGGACACGTTGCTGACCTATGAGCGGTCCTATCTGGCGAGACTTAACTACGTCCATCAGAACGCGGTGAAACATGGTCTGGTCGCGGTGGCCAACCAGTATCGCTGGTGCTCGGCTGCCTGGTTCGAGCAGGTGGCCTCGCCCGCTCAGGTGAAGACCATTTACAGTTTTAAGACAGATCGGGTAAACGTCATCGACGATTTTTGAGCTTCGGAGTGCGTAGGCTTGCCTACGCTTTGACAAAGCGACGGCAAGCCGTCGCAGTCCGAAGAGGGAAAGCCTTGGAGTGCGTAGGCTTGCCTACGCTTTGACAAAGCGACGGCAAGCCGTCGCAGTCCGAAGAGGGAGAGAGGGACAATGACGATTTTCGAGCTGCACCAGCAGGTGATAGCCGATTACCGTGACTTTGTGCGGTCGTTTCTTTTGATCGCTGATAAGCGGGCCCAGGAATTTGTCGATCGTGCCCTGGAGGAAGAAATGCGACTTTGGCCGGACTTTCTGCTTCAGCTGAGTCCGGCCTATGCCCGGGGACCTACAGTGGCTGAGATGGCGGATAAGGGGCTGATTGATCCGGTAACGGCTGAGATCTTCTGCACACCTCGAGGGGAGTCGTACCGTTTGTACCGGCACCAGGAGGAGGCCATCGAACTGGCCCAAAGCGGCAAGAGCTTCGTCGTCACCAGCGGGACGGGTTCGGGCAAGACGCTGTGCTATTTCTTGCCGATCATCGACAGTCTTGTACGGCGACCAGCAACACGTGACCGGGTGGCGGCCCTGATCGTCTATCCGATGAACGCCCTGGTTAACTCGCAGTACCTGTCGCTGGAGAACCTCAAGCAGAACTACGAACGACGTACGGGCCGACCCTTCCCGATAACCTTTGCCAGGTATACTGGCGATACCGCAGAGGAAGTAAGGGAAAAGCTTCGCCAACATCCGCCACAGATCATGCTGACCAACTACGTGATGGCGGAACTGCTGCTGGTGCGGCCGGAAGATCAGCGATTTCTGGACCGAGTGGGGGGAGGACTGCGGTTTTTGGTCTTTGACGAATTGCACAGCTATCGCGGGCGTCAGGGTGCCGATGTGGCCATGCTCATCCGCCGGCTGAAAGAACGATGTGCGGCAGGAAACCTGGTCCATATTGGTACCAGCGCTACCATGGTCGGCAGTCGGAACGCGACAGCTGCCGAGCGACGAGCTGCCGTGGCAAGGTTCGCACAGTTGCTCTTCGGCCATCCCTTTGACGACAGTCAGGTCGTTGAAGAGACACTTGAGCCGTTCACCGAAGGTGGCGTGCCAAGTCGGGAAGAATTGCTCGCAGCCATGGAATCGCCCCTGCCGACTGAGCTTGCCCAGCTTCGCCGCAATGCCCTCGCGCGTTGGGCTGAGTTCGAGTTCGGGCTTGAGCCGGAAGAAGGGAAACGACTAAAACGTCGCATACCACGGACGCTGGGCGAAGCCGCTCGACAGCTTTCTGATCTCACAGGTGTCGATCAACAGATATGTCAACAGCGGTTGCGCGATCTGCTTATCCACGGCGGGGGTCTGGTGCGGGAAGACGGTGGTCGGGTCTTCGCCTTTAAGCTGCATCAGTTTATTGGCCAGGGTCGTGTGCTCTTTGCTACGCTGGAACCAGCCAGCCAGCGTGAATTTTCACTGGAGGGGCAGGTCCAGGCTGGTGGCGGGCGGATTTTCGTCCCCATTAAGTTTTGCCGCCAGTGCGGTCAGGAGTACTATCACGTCCTGCGAACGGAGGATCGGTTCTTACCACATCCCATCGGATCAGAGGGCAATGGCGACGAGGATACCGGTAGTCCAGGTTACTTGATGTTACCCCCAGAGCGGCAGGATTGGAGCGAGGATCGCATTCCCGAAGAATGGTACGATGCTTCAGGCCGCCTGAGCCGGAGATGGCGTGATCGGGTGCCAGCGCCTGTCTGGGTTTTTCCCGACGGGCGGTACTCGAACAGGCCCCAAACCGGTGCGATCAAGATGTGGTGGCAAGTTGCACCGTTCTCTTTGTGTCTGGGCTGCGGCGAGTACTATACGGCGAAAGATCGCGATTTCGCGAAGCTAGCGTCCCTTTCGAGCGAAGGTCGGAGCAGTGCTACGACGATCCTCGCGACCTCTCTGCTGCGACATGCGGCAGGAGGGAATGGCCCCCGCGACAAGTTACTGACGTTCACGGACAATCGGCAGGATGCTTCCCTTCAGGCGGGCCATTTCAACGATTTCGTTCATGTATCGGTGATCCGCTGTGCGCTGTATGCAGCACTCAAGGAGACTTCACATTTAACCTTTGACAAAGTGGCACACCGAGTTGTGAAGTGTTCGGGACTTCGTTTGCGCGATATCGCCAAGCAGCCGGATCTGGATGAGGATTCTGCCACCGCTAAGCAAGTTTGGGAGGCGTTTACAGAGCTCACGGAATATCGCCTTTATGAAGACCTGCGTCGCGGCTGGCGGGTCGTCCAACCGAACCTTGAGAATGTGGGCTTGCTGCGGATTGGGTATCGCGGGTTGGAAGAGCTTTGTGCGGATAACAGGTACTGGCAATTTCACCCCAGGATAGCGGCCATGTCTGCGGAGGAACGTGAAGAAGTCATCCGGGCCGTGCTTGATCAGTTTCGCCGTAAACTGGCGATTTCGTGCCGGTGTCTCCGTGAGACCGAACAACAGCAAATCCGCCGCCGGGCGGAGCAATATCTCAACGAGTTCTGGGGCCTTGACTCAGATGTCAATGAACTTCGGCCTGCCGAGCGCTATGTGCTTCTGGGTCAATCGTCACGAATAGCCGAGGGATTCAGCCTGGGGGAACGCAGTGCAATTGGGAGGTTCCTGCAACAGACGTTTAAGCTCGCCACAGATGAGTACCGTCCGTTTATAGAGGCTTTGTTAGGGCTTCTGGTGAAGCAAGGGTTCCTGGTTCGGCTTGATCCGGCGGATGATCATCAATTCTATCAGCTTGATGCGGGTTGCATTATCTGGCGACTTGGGGACGGAACGCCACCGCCACCCGATCCGATCTATTCGCGTCGCATATCACCACAGGTGAATGCGTTTTTCCAGCGATTCTATCGTGAGTCGGCAGCGGCCTTGGCAGCCCTGGAGGCCCGCGAGCACACAGCCCAGGTGGTCAAGCGAGGTGAACGAGAGCGGCGGGAGCGACGCTTTCGGTGGGAAGATAGTGACACACAAAAAGAGGTCGAGCTTGGTCGCCGGCTGCCATACCTGGTGTGTTCTCCTACAATGGAACTCGGCGTTGACATTGCCGACCTTGACCTTGTGCATTTGCGGAATGTGCCACCGACCCCGGCCAATTATGCCCAACGGAGTGGTCGAGCTGGGCGGCAGGGCCAGCCGGGGCTGGTATTCACATACTGTGGTGCGCTGAGCAGCCATGACCAGTACTTCTTTCACCGGAGGGAAGAGATGGTCGCTGGGAGTGTCCGCCCACCGCGTCTCGATCTCACCAATGAGGCCTTGGTGCGTGCCCATGTTCATGCCGTATGGCTGGCCCAAGTGCGTTTGCCGCTGGGGGACACCATCGAACAGATCATCGACACGGGCTTGGCAGACCTGCCACTCAAGCCTCATGCGGCTCGAACCATTCAACTTGGAGAAGCGGCCCGGCGTGAACTGCGAGAGCACGTGCAAAAGATCTTGGCTTCCGATATGCCGATATTAGAGCAGTCGGGCTGGTTTAACGACGAATGGATTGATCGTGTGCTCGATGAGGCGCCGGAGCAGTTCGATCGGGCGTTCGACCGATGGCGGGAATTGTATCGGGCAGCAAACTTCCAGTTGCAAAAAGCTCGCAACGATCTCGATCGTGCCCGACGGCGCGAGGAACAAGAAGATGCCCGTCGCCGGGAGGACGAAGCGATTCATCAACGAAACCTGCTGTTGCAGATCAACGTGGCCAGAGAAGAGGGTGACTTCTATCCGTATCGTTATCTGGCCAGTGAAGGTTTTCTGCCCGGCTACAATTTTCCGGCGCTTCCGGTTCGGGCGTGGGTACCTAGAGACGAAGGTGAGTTCATTTCGCGTCCGCGATTTCTGGCCCTCCGGGAATTCGCGCCGGGCAACATTTTCTACCACGAAGGCGCGAAATGGGAGGTTGTAGGCTTTCAACCACCTCCGGGCGGTCTGGAGGAGCGGCGAGTCCGGCCGCGCTTGTGCCGAATCTGCGGTGCCTTTTGCGAAGAGACACTCGATCTGTGCCCACTTTGCCAGACCCGCTTCAACGGTCAGAATAGCTTGCTGGTGCCCGTGCTGGAGATGCCCAACGTTCGTCTCCGACGCCGCGAGCGCATTACTTGTGACGAGGAAGAGCGACGGCGGCGCGGCTATCACATCACCACTGTGTTTCAGATCCCTCAAGAGGCGGGATCATCGCGTGTCCAAAAAGCGGATGTGGTGTTTAAGGGCAGTCCAGTTTTGCACCTCATTTACGCACCGGCTGCGACGTTGCTGCGGCTGAACCACGGCTCCCGTGGGGCGAGCCCAGACGGTTTTCTGGTGGATTTCGAAAGCGGCGAGGTGTTTACGAAGGAACCTCCAGCTTCCAATCGCGGACCCTCTCGACCCCGGCGGCGAGAACATGTTTATCTGGCGGTTCGCGGCATACAAAACATACTTCTTATGCGGCTTGTACAACCTGAACT
>Ga0068705_10001338_pt1 | contig 12462 bp, 12 predicted proteins | sample YNPMSTMetaG_FD_65631 | JGI IMG/M metagenome (GOLD analysis project Ga0068705, IMG submission 65631) | Anoxygenic and chlorotrophic microbial mat microbial communities from Yellowstone National Park, USA - YNP MS-T MetaG | ecosystem: Environmental > Aquatic > Thermal springs > Hot (42-90C) >... | reverse complement strand
GTATCGGTGGCAATCACCAAGTACCTCGTTCCACCGCTTTGGACTGTTACAACTCTGAGTGTGTCATCATTTGGTCCCTTGAAATACTATCCAACGGCAACTTTCCGTGTTGGGTTTGATGTAGAGCCCTGGTATATCCAGTTCGTATCGATCACCGGGGCGGGCGCCTTCGATTCACCACCCACCCATATAGGTGTCTCTACGGGAATCGGAGGCGTTTTTTCCACTTTACTGTTTTGGGCCCAGATGTAGCCCAATATAACAATGATCAGGAGAGTTTGATTTAGCATAAACACCTCCTTATAGCAGATAATTATAGTGCGAGTTAAGGTACGTGTCAAGAATCCGGCGTTCCTCAAAATTAATCCCTTAGTAATAATCAGGGTTTCTAAAATTTGGACCGCAGTTGATTATGCTAACTTTTCGTGTGTAAATTAAAGGCCCCAGTATGGTATTTTGGACTTGCTTAGAGGAAAAGTACATAAAGAATTAAGTGAAAGGTGCGAATGTTGACAGGAAAGGTTTTGGATTTTAGAGGTGATCTAAAAATAAAAAAGTTTTTGATGATTATCAAGTTTAAAATACCTGGTGAAGCTCACTGTAGAAAGCCTGTTGAGGCCTTTTATCATTGAGGAAATTGAGAATTTGAGATAATTGTGCCTCGTAGATTTTAGAGGCTTTGCTCAAGAATCGCTTTTGTTTTCACGCCGTCGTTTTTATAATCTAACTAACGGAGGTGTTGTATGAAAGAAAATATAGCTATGCTCCTGGAAAAGTTGATCAGGGTGAAAAGTGTGAGTGATAACCTTCCTGAGCTTTCCAGGATCATTGACCTTGTTGAAGAGGAGTTAAAAGAAACTCAGGATCTATTTTCGAGAAGATATCTTGTTAACAATAAACCTTCTATTTTCTACTCTTTTTACAATACTTATCATCCGGAGATCCTTTTTGTTGGGCACCTCGATGTGGTGAGTGGAAGGGATGAGGACTTTGTGCCGCGCCGCGAAGGAGACCTGCTCTACGGGAGAGGCTCCATAGATATGAAGGGTTCTTGTGCTGTTATGATAGAACTTATTAAGGCTTTGTCTAAGGAAAAGGATAGGCCCAACGTAGGATTTCTATTTACGACGGATGAGGAAGTGGGCAGCGAGAATGGGGTTAAATATCTTGTCGAAAAAGAAGGGATTGGCGGAGAGTTTGTTATAATACCTGATGGTGGGGAGGGCTTTCAGCTTGTTATAGAGGGTAAGGGGGTTTTTCATGTAAAAATTGTAGCCCGCGGCGTTGCCACCCATGGCTCAAGGATTTTCGCAGGTGAAAATGCCCTTGATAAACTTGTCCAGATTTACAATGAATTAAAATCGCACTTCCATCCTGAACCTTGCGGTGATCCCGACCACTGGCATAATACGATAAACCTGGGTAAAATGGTGGGAGGTGATTCCGTTAATAGGGTTCCAGATTACGGTGAGATGTATCTTGACATTCGCTTTGTGCATCCTTTTACGGTAAAAAAGATGGAAGATCTATTAAAGGGTATCCTTTCCAAGTACAAAGGGGTTGAGTATGAACTTATTTCATCAGGTGAAACAGTTTTTACGCCAAAGGATAACCCTTATCTTTTGAGGTACAAGAGAATCGCTGAGGAAGTGTTAAATAGAAAGCTATCCTTCTCTAAAGAGCATGGTGCTACGGACGGGCGGTTCTTCTCCGAGAGGGGGATGCCAGTTTTAATTACCGCTCCAAAAGGTGGTAACATCCACGGCAATGATGAATGGGTGGATTTAAATTCCTTAGAGGCTCTGTTTAAAATCTTTTTCAGGTTTGTCAAAGAGAAATAGGACCCATCCGATTAGACTTATTATTACAGAGGTGAGGTAATAGAGGAGGGAAAGGAGCAAGGCCTTTTCCTCTCCTATTAGGTCTCCATAAAGAATTATAAATGCACCTTCTCTCAGTCCGAGCCCCGAGATAGTAACAGGGATCATCATTACAAAATTGATAATGGGCAAAAGAAGGATGCTTTCCCATATCGGTATTTTTACCTTTAATCCAAAACTGATAACTATTGGAACAAGAGAGAATAGGAGCTGGATGAGTATGGAGATTGGGAGTGTCTTAAGTATCAAAGGCCATTCATTACGGTATTTATAGATGGAATTCAAAAATTTTAAAATGGGTGTTGTGATTTTATTTCGCTTAACTTTGTTCACCATCTCATAAAATTGTTTTGTAAAGAGCAAAAGGTTTATGGCTAAAAGGAGCAAAATCCCAATAATAGTAATATTTAACAGCGCTTTTGTTTTCATTGTTAGTGTGATAGCAGCGATAATGAGATAGAAAAGTATCGCATAAAAACCAGAGAGCCTATCAATAAAGGTTGCGGCAAGTGCTATAGAAACTTTTCTACCTTTTCCTGCGTAGATTGCTCTTACAACGTCGAGCCCTCCGGAGGGCAGGAAATTTCCGGCAAATATTGAAATAAGGTAATACTTCAAGGCCTGTGATGAGGTGAGCACAATACTCCTCAATTTAAGGAAGATTATCCAACGATAGGCGGAAAGGAGTATTGCAATAAAATAGAGAAGGGTGGCGGGTATCAGAAAGATATAATTGGCTGCCTTTATCTCGTGAATTATTGTACTCCACTTCAAACGGGTTAGAATTAAAATAAGAAGCCCCAGTGAAACAGCAATTTTTATCACATTTGATAATTTCTTCATAGCCCTTCCCCAATTAACAAAAGAAGTTTTTTCGTATGTTCTCGAAGTTCGAGGTTGTTCAATTCTTTCCAGTCTTTAGATAGAATAAAATTAATTTCTGCTCGTGTTCCTTTATCAATGAAAGCGCCTATCTCACCGTTTTCCAGACACGACCTGCAAACTGAAATTTTTAGTTCTTCCAGGAAAAAGTCAGCCTTTCTTTGCTTGCATCTTTGGCAGGATTCAAATTGAGGAAGTAACCCTTCTCTCTGTAAATACCTAACTACGAAGAAGCCATAAAGGAGCAGGTTTATTCGCTCCGCTTTGTCAAGGAATTTCAAAAAGTTGTGGAGTTCTTCGTAACTCTCTTGACCACTGCCCTGAGGGATGGTTTTAATTAAGAATTGAGAGACTTTTGATGCAAGCTCATATTTGCTATAATTCTCGTATATCCCCGGGAAGCGCTTGAGAATCTTACCCTCTTTTACAATGTTAAATTCCCTTTCGGGTTTGTAGTAAAAAATGAGTTCGCTTTCCGAAAAAAGTTCGAAGGACATCCTCAAAGGAGATTTTAATCTTTTTGCACCCTTAGCAAGAAATTTCATCATGCCATCTTCCTTTGTTATTGCAGAAAGAATTAGAGAGGTTTCCATGAAATCATCGGTCCTCAAAATTATCGCCCTGTCCTTTTTCAGCATTTATCTTTAATTCTAATGACACATTCCAGGATTTTTTATCTTTCCAGCCGATAGCTATTTTAAAAGGCATAGAATGAATAGTAAAATTTCCTGAAACCCTATATTCGAAGGCACTGATTGTTGGATAGTAAAACACTTTGAGGTTTACTGTCTCATAAAAGGTGCTAAGCGCAACTCTTTCAGTCTGCCTTTTTAGATACTGGATGGATAAATTTTTCGAGTAAATTTTTACTGAGTATATTTCCGGATATTTTTCCGTGAGGGTTGCGCGAACGCCAAAGGCACAACCGGATGGTAAAGTTTGTGAGTACTGCAAATAAGAGGCATTATCAAATTCCTTGTTGCTTAATTTCAGGTAAAAACTTTTTCCTGTTTGAAAAGCTCTTGAGATTCCAAAGTCCACAAAGAACTTTTTATCTACTAATTTTGCCTGGGCGGAAAGGTTTAAATTTTTTTCTTTATAATGCAACCGTAAGACCGCTGTTTTGTTCAGCGAAGATAAAAAAGTATAGAAAGTGATGGGTTCCATCTTACTTCTGGCAAAGATCTGAAAATCGGCTCTTTCTTTATGAACAAAAACAGGAGAGATAAGAATGTGAGTAACATTAAAATGCAGTGGGACTCCAATTTTTAATCTATGCAGCCCTATGGCGACCGTTAAGGGCCGGTTTAAGCAAAGGTTGAAATTTCCTTTATTTGGATAAAATACCGGATTCAGGGTGTAAGGTGAGATTTGAAGGTCAAATTTTCCTATGGTGATCCAATTATTGCCCAAATAAGCACCCAAAAACTTGCTATCCGTGTAAAAAGAGCCAAAATACTTTGATGATGTGAATTTGGAGTAAAAGCCTTGGGCATTATGCTGTCGCCAGAATTTGATTTGAATATTGTATTTTTCAGGGCCTTTAAAAATAAAGACTTCTTGAAGGGCCTCCACTTTTGCGGTATCTAATCCAGTTCTTTCGATTAGGTCCGTTATTGATTTGAATTCTTTTACCGTTCTCGCTGTCATAATTGCCAGGGCTTCTTCCTCTGTAATGACGGGAATGGAAAGGAGTTCTTCAAAGGTGGCGATGTTGGGGTTTAATTTTCTCGGTTCACTTTTTCCAATAAAAATGGAAATAGTAAAGAAGGGCAAGAAGAGTTTTAGCATCTTCGATTTCGCCTTTATTCATTAAATCCATAAGTTTTTTAAGAGGCATTCTGTGTATCTTAATGTTTTCGCCAAGATCTTCTGGCAGGGATGCATCTTTGAGGTTTTCCCCTATATAAATGTGTATCCTTTCGGTAGAGTATCCGGGAGTAAGGTAAAAAGCACCGATCTTTATCAGCTTTTCGGGTTTCATTTTAATCTCTTCCATCAGTTCCCTCTTTGCTGCTTCTTCTGGTGTTTCGCCGGGATCGATCTTACCTGCTGGAATCTCCAGGATTTCTTTCTTTAGTGGATATCTAAATTGGGTAATCAGTATAGCATCCTCTTCAAGTATTGGCAGAACAGCACAGGTCTCTGGGAACTCGACGATATCTCGCTTTAAGTTATGGGACTCAATTTCATATTCTTCTTGCCATACCTTAAAGATTAGTCCCTCATAAACCAGTTTCCTTTTTAAGTTCTTCATAGTGTTCATATATTTTAAGGGCTATGGAATCCGCAACCAACATTCCCTTTTCCGTTAGGAATAGCGAATTATTTTTCACCTTTATAAAAGGTTTTAGTTCTTCTGGAGTGGATTTCAAAAGCTCGCTTTTTACCTTTAAGCCCCACTTTGTTCGCAAAGATAGGAAAATTTCTTCAATCAGTTTCTGATTTTCGTCTAAAATTTCGATTTTTTTGATCCCCTTGGAATATTGCGAGAAGGATGAAGAATTTGTGTATCTAATCTCTTTGCCATCTTTGAGGTAGAATCCAGATGCTGAAGGTCCAAGACCTATATAATAGTGCCGGAGCCAATATTTTAAATTGTGAAGGCATTCAAATCCCTTTTTTGAATAGTTTGAGATCTCGTACATTTTGAATCCATGTGCTTTCAGAATTTTGTTTCTTAAGCGAAACATTTTGACTACCGTTTCTTCATCCTTTAGTTCAAGGCCTTTTCTTGCGGGTTTCTCATAAGTCATGGTATAGGTTGAAATGTGCTCGGGGGCAAGGTCGCAGGTTTGCTCAAGAGAATATTGAAAACTTGGCGATGTTTGCCCTTTGAAGGCAAAGATCAGGTCGATGTTAATGTTGTTAAATCCCGCCTCTCTGAGTATCTGGAAAGTTCTAATAGTGTCCTTGACGGTGTGTTGCCTCCCAAGTAATTTTAACTCCTCGTCAATGAAACTTTGTGCGCCGATGCTGACTCTGTTAAAGCCGAATTCCTTTATTACTTTGATAAAATCTTTTTTTACATTTTCTGGGTTGACTTCAATAGATTTTTCTTTTACTTCCCCTAAATCCAAGTTCTTGTGTACGAGCTCAAGCAGTGTAGCCAGCTCCTTAGGGGATAAAACGTTCGGTGTTCCCCCACCGACATAAAGGGTTTCGTATTTAAAATCTAAGGATTTGTATCTTACAACTTCTCTTTGCAGTGCTCTGAGGTAAATGTCGAAAAACTCTTCCTTTTTGTCTAAAGGTACAGAGTAAAAATGGCAATATGGACATTTTGATAAGCAAAAAGGCACATGGATATAGAGGCCGTAATTATTTTTAGAACATTTCACCGAGGTTTATATAAAGGTTACCGAAATACCCCCTATCTCCAAAGCGGTTAGGATTAAATGCCCAATCAACTCTCAAGTTGCCTACAGGCAAAAAATATCTGAAGCCTAAACCGGCACTAAAGTAAATTTTACCTCCGATCTGGGGATAGATGTCAGTCAAAAGGCAGAGGCCATATTTGGAATTTATTGTAGAGCGTAATTCAAGGTTAACAAGATAGAAGGAGGTGCTGTAAAACTGGGAATATTTATACCCTCTTAGGGTTCCGTCTCCGCCAATTTTAAACTCTTCTATTAGTGGTATAGTTGAGGAGTAAAGAGGAAAAATGTTTCCATTAGATAACCGTAAGGCAATAACCCCCTTGGGTTTCCATATCTTAATATATGAAGAAAATCCTACATCGTATTTGTAAAAATGGTAATCGCCCCCCAGTATCCCTCCCGCTCTGGAAAAATTTATTTGCATCACATATCCTTTTGTTGGATATAACTGATCATCTCTTTTATCGAATATGGTAGAAAATAGGGCTTTATTTGTTACCCCTTCGGAATACTTGCCCTCTAAGAATTTTCTCCATTGCAATCCCAAGATGCTTCTACTCTTCCGTGTCCAGTAATAAGATAGATAAGTTTCTACGCCTACATAAGAGGTACTGTCAATTTTTGATGTTCCCCCGAAGAATTTAAGATTGTATTTTAAAGGCGTGCTTAAAAAATAAGGCTCAGAATAAAGAAGTTCAGCATAAAAGTTCTCGAATCTTGTGAATGGCTCAAATCCATTTTCTAATCTTAAACTTAGATTCTGGTTGTTGTTAAAGAGATTCCTGTGCCCTAATTCAAGGTTTAGGTTAACAAGCTCGAAGGGATAAACTCCACACTGAATCCTTATATAACGATTTTTCCTCTCTTCTACGTTGAATATAATTTTAACTGCGGAATCTCCCTGGTACTGGTAAGTGTGATAAACCGTTTTAAAAAGGCCGGTAGAATATATTCTTTGTATGCTTTCCATGACATCTGCTGGGGAAACAAATTGACCTTTTTTAACCTTAATTTCTCTTTCAATTATTGCCCTCCTTACCGTTTTATTTCCTGTGATTTGAATATCGTCAACTCTGTAACGAGGCCCCTTGTCAATTTTCCATATTACAGTGCAGGTTTTCCTAATGCTATCGCGGATGACTGCCCTTTCGATTGAGGCCTTTAGGTATCCCTGATTTCTCAGGAAATCGAGAGCTTCGGTTTCTTTCTTTGCTAAAAGGTCTGAGGAATAAGGGATTGGTATTCTGAAGTATAAAATATTCATCGTTTTTCGAAAAAACAATGTATCACTGCTCTCCCAGGAAGTCTGAATGCTACTTAAGATATATCTCGTGCCCTCTTTGATTTTTAAATAGATGTAAACCTTTTCATTTTCTTCTGTAACCTTTTCATCAATAATTTTGGCATCGAAATAGCCTCGATCCTTTATCTCGTCCAGCAATCTTTGCTTGTAAGAGTTAAACAAGGGGGGATAATATTTATCCCCCCTTGACATTCTGAGGATACTTTTGATCTCTGACTGTGAGAGGGCTTTTACCCCCTCTATCTTTACTTTTCCAACTATTAATGTTTTTCCAAAGAGAAGCGCTATGAGTATAAGCTTTAGCATTACTCAAGGTCGATGAATCTGTTCTTAACCTTTTTCAGTACATCGGGGAGTGTTGTGTATTCCATTTCTTTGAGGCCGAGTCTGTGAGGCTCAAAGGGGCCGTGCGCTCTTAGGTAATTTGCTATCTTGTTGGCGGTTGCTCTTGCTTCGTCAAAGGCTGGATCATCGAAAAGGTCTCTGGGGCCTATTAGTTTACCTTCAGCCAATTGAAAGCCGAGAGCACAAACTCTGGGAGGTCCATCAAAACGGGATGGGTTTGCTTGATGTAGTGCTACTGGCATAAGCGGGCCATAGTGGGAGCCTCTCATCCATCCTGCCACAAGGTGTGGGAAGGCAAAGGGTTCAAGGATTTCACCCACTGCGGGGAATCCGCTCTGGGCTCTTACTATCATAACTGGGTCATCTTTTCCAACGTATCTCCCCGCCATCATAGAAAGTCTTTGAGTGGAGGAAATTGCTGCAATTTCTTTATCTTCCTTTCTGTAGACCGCTTTTATTATATAGTGCTCAGCGGCCCCAATGAGAATTAATAGGTCGTAAAGCTCTTCTGGAGTACTCATTAAAATCTTTTTGTGTTCATAAACATCAAGTACCTCAAAGATAAATCCGTTATGAAGTTTTGGATCGATAACTAATCCGGGGGTATTGAAAGGATCTGCAAAAATTCTAAAGAGGGGAATGTTCCATGCACCTGGTGAAGTTTTGTCAGCTATGAAGATTATTATGGGCTCACTTGGCCTCTCTTCAAACTCCATTTCCGCAAGGCCTGGCCCGAGCCCCTTTATGTTCCCGCTGAAAGCATCGCTCAGAAGGTCTTGCCCAGCACCATATTGTTTCAGAGATTTTGCTATCTCTGTGCCCTCCACGAAAGTATCCCAGGCCAACTTGTGAATTTCGCCACAGTTTGTGCCTTTTTTGTGGGTCATGATAAGTTGCAAGTCGTCCCCGACCCTTGCGACGAAATAGTCAATCAAGATTCCCTGTTCCCTGGCTTTTTGGAGGTGATCCTCTGCTACTTCCATTATTCTTGGATGAACAGAAGTGTGTCCCACATATCCGCCTATATCGGCTTTAATTACCGATATGGTAATTTTCATTGTATACCTCCTTTTTTATGTTTTCAATGATTTCTGCTTCATTTTCCTCTTTAAAGTTTCTTATGTCGAGTTCCATAAAGGTAACATTAAGTCCGTAAATTTCGAATCTTACTAAAACAGGCTCATATTTCTCAACAATTAGGAAAATTTTGTCAAAAATTCGCTCTTCTGGTTGGTAGACTATAACAATTGTCAATGAGTTTTTCTCGTATCTTACAAAGAGCTTTTTGTTTTCATTCTCAAGGTGTTCTTGAATGCATTTAGAGACAAAATTGATATCTTCCGCTATTTTTTCGGGACTCAGTGTGGTTCTTATGAAATCGTCTATTGAAAAATAAAAAGTCCTTACCAGCTCTTCGGGTATGTTGGCGCGTGAGATAAGGTGGTAAATTTTTTCAAGTTTTTTCCTATCAATTGTTCTTAAGCCTTCGTCAAAATCTCTAAATGGCCCTATACTTTCTCGAATTAAATCCTTTAATTTTTCAAATAGTTCAACATCTGAATTGAATAAGGAAATAAGGCCTCTTACTGTTAAGAATAAAACATACTCTTCTCGCACTTTAGAAGGGGGCCTAAAGGATATTAAGACAAAACCGTCCGATTTTGCAATGTTTTTTATCAGGGTATCAAACTTTTCAGGGTTGTTATCGACGATTGCTATTCTGAAGGTTACCGTCGTTTTATCCTGCTCAATAGGTATTATCGCAACTTGTGGTATATGTGAGGTTAGCGCTTCATCCACCATTTTAGGCACAAGGGCTCTGCCAAAAATTTCGCCACCGAATTTAATGTTAAGGGGTACTCTGATTTTCCCTTGTTTTAGGTTTGTCTTAAGATGCTGTTCAAGTTTTTTCTGTTCTTCTGGGGTTAAGGGCCTATTATTAACGGTAAACTCTACTCTAACTATGCAAATACCATCTTCGGTTATAAATTCTTTATCGAATTTCCTCTGGAAATTGGGGAAAACCTCTTTAATTAGGTCAAAAACCTCATCCATGCTAATGTCTTTTTGAAACCCACCTACTGTTAGCCCAGTAAGCTCTTCCCTTTCAGTTTGGATATTCTTTATATGAATTTCTACGCCCATTCCAACTTGTCGTAGTTTTTTAATGAATCGATGACCCACAAGTATTATTTCTGCGAGGGTTTTGGGATCCCGCTCTTTGAGATAAGCTAAGGATCTTGAAAAAACAAATTTTTCAAGCTCACCACCCGTTTTTGAAATCTCTTCGTATTCCTCAGGGAAAGCAATATCTCTTAAAGCGGATTTTATTTTTTCCAGTATTTCGAGCTTTTCAATGCCAGTGGTTACTAAACGGGCTTTAATTTGATCCCCTTCTCGGGCAAGCCTCTTAAGTTCTTCCGTTATTTCCTCAAGATGGAATCGAACATCATTTAATTTTTCGGGCGGGAAGGGAATTTTAATAACAATAAAGGCATATTTTCCATCGGTAGATACAACTCCATAAACAAAGGCAATGTTGTACCCCTTTTCATGCACTATACCTATAACTGTCTCACCGAGACCAGGCCAATCAGAAGCCCCAAGGTAAATTCTCGCAATATAAACACCTTCCTGGTATACAATGTCAAAGTTTGCTATAACTTTTTCCTCTATTTTCCTCAGTTTTTCAAGGAATTCTTCCTGGAATTTTATGTCGTCTTCTTCGAGTTTACATAAAACATCGACCATAAGATTATGTTAAAGCAAACCCCGTTAAAAATCAATTGCTTTTCTTTATTCCTGTTTTTTCTATTATAATTTTTCAGGAGGTAAAGATGGGGTTAAAGATTTTTGTAATTAATCCTGGCGGCGGTTCAACGAAAGTTGCTCTTTTTGAAGATGAAAAACTGTTAAAATCTAAAGAGATCAGGCATCCTGTAGAGGAGTTGAAAAAATTTCCTGATACTATATCCCAGAGGGAATTCAGGTACCAGGAGATTTTAAAATTCCTTGATGAAGAGAGTATTTCTATAAAAGAAATTGATGCTATTGCCTCGAGAGGCGGTCCTTTTAAAAGCCTCGAGTCTGGAGTTTATTACGTGGATGAAAATGTGGTGAATGATGTCTTAAACGGTAGAGTACAGGCGGACCATCCCTCTATCCTTGGAGTGCTAATTGCTTATGAATTGGCAAAGGCTTCTGGGTGTCCAGCTTATTTTGTAGACCCTGTATCCGTTGACGAATTCGATGATGTGGCGAGGTTGTCTGGTCTTAAAGAACTGCCTCGAAAAAGTTTGTTTCATGCTTTAAATACTAAATATGTCTCGAGAAAGCTTGCGGAAGAAATAGGAAGACCTTACGAGTCTTTGAATTTGATTGTTGCCCACCTTGGTACTGGAATATCAATTTCTGCTTCAAGACAGGGCAGAGTAATAGATGTTAATAATGCGAACGATGGTGGCCCCTTTAGCCCTCAGAGAACGGGAACGTTGCCAACTACCGGCCTCATTGAACTTTGCTATTCGGGAAAATATAGCAAAAGGGAAATGCTGAACAAAGCAGTAAGGTTTGGTGGACTTGTAGATTATCTTGGGACCGATAATCTTGAAGAGGTGATTTCTCGTATTGAAAAGGGTGATAGCTACGCGGACCTTGTTTACCGAGCAATGGTTTATCAGATCGCCAAGGAAATAGGTTCAATGGCCTGTGCCCTTAAGGGAAAGGTCGATTACATAATCCTAACTGGTGGAATGTCAAAATCTTCTAAGTTACAGAGAGACCTTCTCGAATATATCTCCTGGATTGCCCCTGTAAAGGTTTATCCTGGTGAGAACGAAATGGAGGCATTGGCTTATGGGGTTATGAAAGTGCTCAAAGGCGAGATAATCCCTAAAAGGTATTAAGGAGGCGTTATGGACAGCCGTTACGTTGAGAAAATGGCAAAAGTTCTACTCGATTACTCTTTAGAAGTTAAAAAGGATGAAATTCTCATCATTAATTCATCTTACCTTTCCGAACCCCTCCTTTTGGAGCTTTACAAAGAGGCACTTCTCAGGGGCGCTCATCCCGTATTAAAGATTAGTTTGCCCGATTCATCTTACTACTTTTACAGGTATGCTCAGGAACATCAGTTGCGTTTCATACCACCCTGGTCAAAAATAGAAATGGAAACGGCCAATTGTATTTTGAATATCATGGCTACCAAAAATTCGAAAGCCCTGGCGAATATTGACCCCGAAAAGATGCGTATTTCAAACCTTGCGAGCAAAGAATTGGTTGAGATCTTTGAAGAGCGTTATAATAGAGGTGAGCTCCGCTGGAGCGTTACCCTTTATCCAACAGCGGCGCAGGCCCAAGATGCAGAGATGTCTCTTCAGGAATTTGAAGATTTTGTGGTTAAGGCATGCCACTTAGATGAAGAGGATCCCGTTGAATACTGGAAAGGAGTTGATGAGAGGCAAAAGAAAATTGTGAATTTTCTCGAGAACAAAAGGGAATTTAGAATTATTGGTGAGGATACTGATATTGTGATTAGAACTGATGGAAGAAAGTGGATTAACGCGTCCGGAAAAGAGAATTTCCCTGATGGAGAGGTTTTTACTTCCCCTGTGGAGAATGGAGTTAATGGAAAGATCAGGTTCAATTTACCTCAATATTATATGGGCAAAGA
>Ga0068705_10001336_pt1 | contig 12465 bp, 12 predicted proteins | sample YNPMSTMetaG_FD_65631 | JGI IMG/M metagenome (GOLD analysis project Ga0068705, IMG submission 65631) | Anoxygenic and chlorotrophic microbial mat microbial communities from Yellowstone National Park, USA - YNP MS-T MetaG | ecosystem: Environmental > Aquatic > Thermal springs > Hot (42-90C) >... | reverse complement strand
TTAGTTTAATTCGATGTATAAGTCTTTCCAGTAGTTTTAGTTGTTGATCTGATGTTAGCTTATCTATTTCTTTTTCAATCTTAGTCAAAGTTTTATTCTTTTGCCCAGCAGTAATCTTTGCGAAAGAGATTCATTTTTATTTGATTAATTCCTCATTAAAAATTATAATTACATAAAGAAAATGGAATTTTGAATGGCTGACAAACCAAAAATTCTTTATATAGAGGATAACTTAGACACACAGGAATTAGTAAAAATTTTCCTTCGCCAGATAGCAGATGTCGATACCAGTGTTAATGCTGAAAATATCCTGCAAAGATTAGCTGAAAAAAATTATGATTTAATTCTTCTTGATATTAACCTGCCAGGAAAAATCGATGGAACAGACGCCATCAAATTAATACGAAGAGATGAAAGATTTAAAGATATTCCAATAATTGCAATAACTGCTTACGCAATGATTGGCGATAGAGAAAAATTCCTGAATATGGGATGTAATGAATACATATCGAAGCCGTTTTTCCGTGAAGAATTATTAAACAAAGTTCAAAGTATTCTTAACCAAAAACATCAAAAATAATTTTCACATCAATTGCAAGAATTAAAAGGGCGAATAAAATTTTTAGAAGTCTAATATTAGATCTGTGAGTAAAATTTGCTCCCCACTTAGCTGAAATAAATGTTCCAACCCCAGCTGGAATTGCCGCTAATAGAAAAACAAATCCGATTGTAAATGGATAATTAAGCTCAAGTTTTAATCCATTATAAATGTAAGATATCGTCGCTGATAAAGCGGAAAAAATTATAATGAGGTTGCTCGTACCAATTGATTTTTTGAATTTTAATTTGAAAATGTAATGAAGAACCGGGACAGCGATGATTCCACCACCAACACCTGCAAAAGCTGAAAGAGAACCAACAATAATTCCAAGTAGTGGAGCCAAATAATACGAATACTTCCATGTATCATCTGAATTATGGTCATCTGAATTTCTGTCTGTTAATAATCGAATTGTCACAAGAATTAGAACAAAAGAAAAAATAACTTTTAGTGTTCTTGCATCGAGTCTAATCGCGATAAATGAAAGCAAAAATCCCGATAAAACAGCAAACGAACCAACAAGAATTCCCATCATTACATCAATGTTTTTGTTTTTCAAGTGAGTAAATGCACCAGAACTCGAAGCAAGAACTGAAGCAAATAGACTTGTTCCAATTGCGAACTTTGGAATTAAATCGTGCGGAAAGTTATGCAGACCAAAAAGAAAAAGAAATGATGGAACCATTACCACTCCACCACCTATTCCAAAAGCACCAGCGACAAATCCTACAAAGAGACCAAGAATTAAATAACCAATTATTACAAGTAATGTGGTCATTTGATCGACAAGATTTTGTTATAAAGATTTTTATTACTCAAAAGTGAGATGGCAACCTTCACATCTTCATCAAATTGTTTAAGTGCTTTCATTTGCAAATCTGAATTTTTAAGTTGATTGGCTATTTCACCAACAAGATACGAATAGACAGCTTCTTCGTGAGATAAAACTTCCGATTTGAGATTTAAATCAGTTTGGTCATTTAATTCTTTAAGTGCATTTAAAAGCTTCTTCTGATTTCCATTATTCTCAATTTGCTTGATCAACTCTTTCAAACCTTTTTTATAAGAAGGTTCGTAATTGAACTTTACTTTTTCCAGATATTGTATAAATCTCGTAATTAATTGATTGCGATCAATCTCATTTACATCAAAGTTTTTATCAGGTAAGATTTCTTCAGAAACAAATTTAAAAAACATTCCTTTGTTCAATAGCTCAGTAAGAACTTCTGGCTTTCCATTGTGCTTGACGATTGTATCTGGAGTAACTCCACCATCACCATAAACTTTTCTTTTGTTTTTAGTGAAAAAGACTTTTGTCGAGTCTGATTTTGTCTTAATCACATCATCAATTTGATTAAGGTAATCTAATTTTTGAATACATCTTCCACTTGGAGTGTAATATCTTGCCGTAGTTAATTTGAGACTTGCACCATAAGGAAGTGGAATGACCGTTTGAACCAAGCCTTTACCAAATGACTTCGCACCAACTATAACTCCTCTGTCCAGATCCTGGATAGTTCCAGCTACAATTTCACTCGCTGAAGCTGAATTTTCATCAATTAATACAGCGAGAGGTACATCACCGAGTTGTGGAGTTGTTCTTGAGTAAAATTCCTGTTTTGATTCTTCAGATCTTCCTTTTGTAAATAAGATTAATTCACCTTTTGGAACGAAAAACTCAAGCAACTCAATTGCTGCTTGCAATAAACCGCCTGGATTACTTCTTAAATCAAGTATTACGCCTTTTAAGTTTCCTGAACTTTTTGCTTCTTTTATCTTTTCAAAAAATTCTTCACTTACTCTTTTAGAAAACCTATCAAGTTTAATGTAATAAATTCCATTTCCTTCATCGACAAAATTTGCAAGCGAGACATTCTGAACTTTTATTTCCTCTCTGATCAAATGAAATTCAAGAATTTTATTTTCACCCGGACGTTTGATTTTAAGTTTTACTTCTGTTCCAGGCTGACCACGAACTTTGAAAGTTAGTTTATTAATATTTTGTGGAGTAACTTCTTCATCATCAATTGAAAGAATAATGTCGCCAACTTTTATTCCCTGTCTCTGTGCAGCATAACCTGGCATTACTTCCATTACAACAAGTTCACCACCTTTTGAATCAATTAAAATTCCAATTCCACCATATTTGCCCGTTGTAAGTAAATCAATTTCCCCTTTCTCAGTTTCATCGAAGAAATTCGAAAATGGATCAAGGCCTTCCAGCATACCGTTAATTCCACGCTTCATTAAATTTTTCGGAGAAACATCATCGACATAATTTGAAACAATTTCTTTGTAGGTCGAACCAAAAAGCTCGATGCTTCTCATTATTTCAAAGTATTCATCATTCTGAATGAGAATAAATCCCGTGACAAACGAGAAAATCAGAATCAAATAAATGTAAGTTCTTCTCATAACAATCCTTTCAAGCTAATTAATTTGTCTGTAAAAATTTGAACGATTTGTTTGTGAATCTCATCTGGAGAACCAAGTCCATTTATAACTTTAAATCTTTCCGGTTCTCGTTTCTGAATTTCCAGATAACCTGAACGAACTCTTTCAAAAAACTCTTTGCCCTGAGATTCAATTCGATCTGGAGAAAGATTTCCAAGTTTTTTTCTGCGTAAAGATTCCTCAAATGGAATATCTAAAAAGAATGTTAAATCAGGAACACAATCATCAATAGCAAGTCGATGAATTGCATAAACATCCTCAAGGTTTATATCTCTTCCAGTTCCTTGATAAGCGGTAGTCGAATCATGAAATCTATCTGAAATTACAATGTATCCTTCTTGCAATTTTGGTAGAATGACTTCTCGGACAAGTTGAGCACGACTGGCAGAGAAAAGAAAAATCTCACATTCTTTAACCATATTAAAATATTCTTTTGAAAGTAGGATTTCTCTAATTTTTTCTGATAGCTTTGTTCCGCCAGGTTCTCGAACGACAATCACTTTGAAATTCTGTTCGGTAAGATATTGCTCAAATAATTTTATTTGAGTCGTTTTACCGGAAGCATCAATTCCTTCAAATGTTATGAACATAAATCACTTTCTAATTATTAGTTTAAATTTCTTTGGGAAATAATCTACCACTTTTACACCATAAGGCAAATTGAATTCTGGTTTAATTTCTTCTTCACTCAACTCTGAGTATTTTTTGAAATCAATAAAAACTTTAATCGAATCTGATTGAAGATTCCCGAGTACATTAATTCCACCTCTCAATTTCAAATCTACAAATGAAGGCAAAAGGATTACATCTTTGCCTTTTGGAACATTGATTAAATCAACAGCGACTTTCTCAAGATCTTTGTCTACAACTTGTTGAACATCTAAATAAATTTTTACAGGAATTTTTTCATAAACCAGAAGATTTGAAAGTGTATCGACAATTTTTGTTTCAATAGCCACTGGTTCAGATAATTGATGAACTTCGACTGTCTCTGTTGGTAATGAATCGATTTTTGCTAATAATTTTCTTGAACCTCTAATTGTAATTGACTCAGGTTGAAGATTAACTGGAGATGCAAGAATAAAACCTTCTTTAAGTGAATAATTCAATCGAGGATAAATTTTGATTCTTTTTTCTGAAGCTAAATTAAAACTCAAACTTATTAACTCAGGTTGAATACTAATTATTTTTACATCAGAAGGAAATCCAAGCAAATCATTAGTTATGTTTTCGGTTCGATAAACAAAACTATTAATTGGTTCTTTAATTCTGATTGTGAAATTATTTTCTTGAAAGTATTTTATTTTTAATAAACTCCAACCTGGTGCTTTTAAACGTATTTCAAGTTTATCGGGGAAATCTCCTTCGACGGCAAAATCTTTTTCAGGCAAAATAATACGAACAGGAACTTGAAGTGTAATTAAATATTCTTCACTTAAAGAGATTGCTCCCCAGAAAATAAACGAAAGAAAAATAAAGAGTATAAAAATGAAAAGTTCTTTTTTCATACAAAAAAAACTCCACAAAGATGTGGAGTTGAGATTAATTTTTTCAAAAATTTAAATTTTAATTCACATTAATTCTTTGAAGAAGTTCAGGAGAGTTGATTTATTTGCCCTTGAGATTTCCCGTCCATAAATTGGGAAACCTTTTGTCTTTCGGGCAAGTCGTCTCAGCTCTTCGACCGTCATCCCTTCAAGTTGTGAATAATCAAGAGTTTTAGGATCGACCTCTTCTTTCATTACTTTTTCAGCCGAGTCAAATAAACTTGGTTCAGATTTTGGTCTTCTACCTCTTCTTTTTACTGGTGCATCGGTAACAGGATTATTTTGTTCTGAAATTCGTACAGCATTATCAAAAACGACAAGATCAGTTTGATCATCTGGTCGTGGAATAACATGAACAGAAACAAGTTGCCCGACTCTTGCAGCAGCAGCGGCACCAGCATCAACGGCAGCTTTAACAGCAGCGGTTTCTCCCATAATTTTTATTGTAACCAAACCACCTTTGGCGTATTCTTTTCCAATCAGCTGGACATTAGCCGTTTTGGTCATTGCGTCGGCAGCTTCAATGGCTCCGACAAGACCTTTTGTCTCAATTAATCCTAAAGCTAATTCCATTTTTTAATTTTTTATTGTTTGGGTCTTTTTGGGAGAATCAATTCAACATCGGCATGAGGTCTTGGGATGACATGAACTGAGACAAGTTCACCAACTCTCTGAGCTGCAGCGGCACCGGCATCAGTTGCGGCTTTGACTGCTCCCACATCGCCGCGAACCATAACGGTTACATAACCACCGCCAATTACTTCTTTACCGATGAGTTCAACTTTCGCGGCTTTAACCATTGCGTCTGCCGCTTCGATCGCACCAACTAAACCTTTGGTTTCGATCATTCCGAGTGCGTCTAAAGTCATATTTTTATGCTCCATATTTTTTTGTAAAAATAATTTAGATTTTTCACTTTGTCAACGAGTTTTTATAAAAGAGTTTTAACTCATTTTACTTTTGTTTCACTTCAAAAATAACAAATCCAAATGGATCTACATTATAGATTTTATCAGCAGGCCTACCCATCCGTTCTTCATCAATATAAAACTTTCTTCCAATTATTGGCTTCAGATTGATTTCAAAATTTTTTAGCTCATCTATAAAGTTTAAGTCAATCACTTTCTGATTTTGATCGAAATTGAAAAATGCAGCAATGCCCTTTCCATTAAATGTATTTGTAAATGCTAAAACTTTCTCGTCAAAATTAATTGCATCAATTTTTCCTCTGTAGATATCAGGATATTTCTTTCTTAATTCGATTAGATTTTTAAAGAAAAGAAAATGTTCATTTGAATTTAAGTTCTCTTGCCATTTTATTTCGGTCTTTTCAAATAATGAAGAAAATACTTTTTCACCAACTTCTTGTCCAGCGTGAACAAGTGGAACACCATTGATTGAAAAAACAATTGCTGCAGTGATAAACGAACCATCATAGCCAAAAATTTCTGTTGCTCTGACTTTATCGTGATTTTCATTGAAACGCATTCGCAAAGAATTTTTTGGAAATGTAAAACTTTCAAGCTTAATCGAATTCAAAACAGTTTGAGGTGATCTTTTCCCATCTAAAATTGGTTTGAATAAATCATAAATATTCCATGAGTAAGTCATATCGAAGGCTTTCAAATGATGTTCAGGTAAAGTTCCTTCTGATAACCAAAATTGTGGTTTAATTTTTTCTAATTCAGTTCGAGCTTTTTCCCAGAAATCAAGTGGAACAAGCTCACTCACATCGAAACGAAAACCATCAATATCAAATTCTTTTACCCAGTACTTCAACATTTCAATCATATATTTTCTCAGTTCCTTATTATCATAATTAAAATCGACAACATCTGTCCAATCAGCATTTGGTGAAATTAAATTTCCATCTTTGTCTTTCGTAAACCATTCAGGATGTTTTTTAACGAGATCATTATCCCAGGCGCAATGATTCAAAACTTCATCGATGATTACTTTGAAACCGAGTCGATGTGCTTCTTTCACAAAATTTCGAAAATCTTCTTTTGTTCCGTATTCAGTATTTATTTCATAATAATCTTTGACTGAATAAGGACTACCGAGTGTTCCTTTTCTTTTTATTTCGCCAATTGGATGAATTGGCATCAACCAGAGAATTGTTACGCCAAGTTCTTTAATTTGTGGAAGCTTTTTAGTTAATGCTTTGAAGTTTCCTTCTCTTGTATAAGACCTTGGAAAAATTTCGTAGATGATTCCTGTCTTAACCCAATTCAAAGATTGCCGTGCTTCTTTTTTTGAAAATTCAGTTGCAAAAAGTTCTTGTTCAGTTTTATAAGACTTGAGAAATACAGATTTGTAAATTCCACCAGGCCCACCAAAATCAGAAACAAGAACTGCAAGAAAATTTTTGCCTTTTTTAATCTTGTCTTTTATATCAAAATAAAAACTTTCGCTGTATCCTTGATGTTCACCAACAAATTGATTATTTAACCAGACCATTGCATCATCATCAATTGCTTCAAAAAAGATGGATAAGTTTCCATCTTTAATGTCATATTCAAAATCAAATTCTTTGAAGTACCAGATCCAGCCATCAATATGTTTTCCGGTTTGATCTTCAAAAAATCCAGGCACCGAAATAACTCCATCTGGTGTGACTTTATCTTTTTCAAACCACTTTTGTTCAATTCCAACTTTTTGATCATCAAATTTGTATTTCCACTCACCATCGAGTTTTAAATGAACATTCATTTTCTGCCCTGAACTATTTATTCCTGATGATACTGAGATTATAAACACAAAAAGCAAAAATTTATTTTTTCTCATCTAAATACTCCTGCAAAATTATTCTTGCCGAGAATTGATCGATAAGTGATTTATCCTGTCTTTTCTTTTTTGATTTCACTGATTCGAGAATTTGTTGTTGTGCAATATATGAAGTCAAGCGTTCATCTCGTTTTATAATTCTTTTGTCAGTCCTGCTTGATAATTTCGAAATAAATTTATCAACCTCATCACAAATTCTTGATTTTGTTCCATTCATATTAAAAGGATAACCAATGACAATTTCAGACACATCATTTTTATTTATGATGTCCAGAATTTTTTCAATTGCTTTGTTATCATTTGGAATTGTAGGGAGTGGAGAAGCTAAAATGTTTGTAGGATCTGATAAAGCCAAACCAATTCTTTTACTACCGTAATCGATTCCTAAAACTCTTCCCATCTTTTAATTTGTTACCTCAAAACGCTCGACGGTTTCTATTCCAGGGATTTTCTTCAATCTTTCAATTATTCGATTTAAGTGTTCTAAATTTTTCACATTTACACTTACAGTTCCATAGAAGATACTTCTATGAGATTGAAAATTCACACTTTTAATATTTGTATTCTGAGTGTTTACAATCGTTTGTGAAATTTCACTGAGCATTCCTGGTCTATCTTCGCCAACAATCTTAATAGCAGCAATGAAATAATTTCCATCTGTATTGGGCCAGCTGACTTCTATTATTCTTCCTTCGTGTAGTTTCATCAGTCTTTCGAGGTTCTTGCAATTTTTACGATGAATTTTTACGCCTTCACCGCGAGTAATAAATCCTAAGATTTCATCACCAGGAATTGGATTGCAACATTTCGCAAAATTATGAAGGATATCGAGCTTATCTCCAGCGATTAAAACACCACCAACTTGCTCTCGAGCAGTATCTGCAAATTTTTCAAAATCTAATGCTTTAGCTTCATCTTCAATAGATTTAGTTTCAGGTTCAGGTTTTTGAACTAAAATTTGTTCAACATCTATTGAACCAGTTGCAACCGCTTTATAAAATTCGTTTAAGTTATCAAACTTGTGCTTGTGAATTAATTTCAGCAAATCGTCATTGTTAATATGAATTTTTAATTTTTTAAGAATTTTATTGAAATAGTTTTTTCCTTCTTCAACCTGTTTATTTTCTTCTTGACGTAACCATTTTCTGATTTCCTGCTTTGCTTTTGAAGTTACAACAAATTTCTCCCAACTTTTGTTTGGAGTTTGATTTTTGGAAGTTATTATTTCGACCTGATCTCCACTATTCAATTTCTGATCAAGTGGAGCCATTTTCCCATTAACTTTTGCAGCAATACAATGGAAGCCAACTTTGGTATGAATCTTAAAAGCAAAATCGACTGGAGTTGCACCTTTTGGTAAAACTACCAAATCACCTTTTGGAGTGAACACATAAATTTCATCTTGATAGAGATTGAGTTTAAAACTTTCAATGATATCTCTATTTGCTTCTTCACGATTTGAAACACTTTCAAAAATATCTCTAATCCAATCAGCCCATTCTTCTATTTCTTTATTCGATGGTCTGTAAGAATTTTTGTATTTCCAGTGAGCTGCAACACCTCGTTCCGCTATTTCATGCATTCTTCTCGTTCGAATTTGAATCTCCACCATCTTTCCATCTGGTCCAATAACAGTGGTGTGAATTGATTGATAATTATTGGACTTAGGTAGAGCAATGTAATCATGAAGCCTATCCGGAACAGGACTATAAATTTGCGTGATTATTCCAAGGACAGTATAGCATTCATAAATGTTTTCAGTGTCTAAAATGATTCGAATGGCAAACAAGTCATAAATTTCATCAAAGCTTTTACCTCGAGTTATCATCTTTCGATAAATTGAATAGAAGTGCTTTGGTCTGCCTTCTATCTCATATTTCAATCCTTCCTCATCCAATTTTTCTTTAATCGGTGCAATTGTTTTTTTAATGTAAGCTTCTCTTTCTCGTCGAGTTGCCTTTAACTTTTTTCTAATATCTTCATAAGCTTCAGGATCGAGATATTTGAAAGCTAAATCTTCCAGTTCCCATCTAATTTGAGCAAGACCAAATCTATGTGCGAATGGAACATAAATCTGCATTGTCTCTTTAGCAATTCGAATCTGTTTTTCTCTCAAGAGAAATTCAAGAGTTCTCATATTGTGAAGTCGATCAGCAAACTTTACAAGAATTACACGAATGTCTTTGACCATTGAGAGTAAAAGTTTGCGATAACTTTCAGCCTGGCTTGCATCATGGTCACGAATTGCACCACCAATCTTTGTCACACCATCTACAATATCAGCAATTGTCGAATTGAATTGTTTAGAGAGTGTATCGAGAGTTATCTCAGTATCTTCTAAAACATCATGAAGAAGAGCTGCTGCAATAGATACATCATCAAGGGGAATTTCTTTAGCAATGATCATCGCAACTTCATAAGGATGGTCAAAATATGGCTCACCAGATGCACGCAAATCATTTTTGTGGGCTTCGAGTGCAAAGTCAAATGCTTTGCGAATTAAATTCTCATCGAAGTTTCCTAAATTTTTTCTACAAACTTCGATGAGATTATTATACATTCTTTGATATCTTGTCGTAAACATAAAAACCTGACTTTCTAACTATAATTTAACAACCTATAAATTAAAGTCAACATCACTTACTATGCCGATTTGTTGAAGTTCCTGGCAAATAAACCATCCCTAAATTTTAGTAAAAACGAAATTACTTGAGGAAAATTTATTTCAGGATTGAATATAAAATCAAACGAAAAATATTGAGTAACTAAACTGATTTGCCTAAAATAAACTTAAAAATATTTTCTAAGTCTTCTGACTGGGAAGCTAAAACATGAATTTTTGAAAATAAAACTTTCCGATTTGCACCAAGAACAATTTGACTAAAACAGAAAATTTTACACAAGATCAGAGATAAAATTAAAATGTCCCGAATGTTCTATCACCAGCATCACCAAGTCCTGGAAGTATGTAGCCGCGATCATTCAGGGTTCTATCGAGGGATACAGCAAATATTTTTACATCTTTATGTTCTGAAGAAACTTTATTGACACCTTCTGGAGCAGCTACAAGGCAAACCAATGTAATATCTTTTGCTCCCCTTTCTTTCAAGAAGCTTATGGCAGCAGATGCACTACCGCCAGTTGCCAGCATTGGATCAATTATTAAAACCTTAGCTTTTTTAATATTTTTTGGAAGTTTCAAATAATAATCTACTGGTTTCAAAGTTTCTTCATCACGATACAAACCTATGTGTCCTACTCTTGCATCCGGGATCATTTCAAGAAAAGGATCAACCAGTGATAAACCAGCACGAAGAATTGGAACAATCACAACTTCGTGATTTAATTTGTAGCCAATTGTCTTTTCGAGTGGTGTCTGGACTTTTATTTCTTTCAGTTCAAAATTCTTCGTAACAGCCGTAACAAGTACTGATGATATTCTCTTAATTGCATTTCTGAATTCAAGTGGCGTTGTGTTTTTATCACGAAGTATTGTTAAGTCTCTCTTTGCAAGAGGGTGATCGACGATTGTTAAATTTTTTAATTTCATTTTAATCACCTGATTTTTTTGCTAAGATTGATAATGTTTCAATTAATGGGGTTAAAGTTGGTGTATATACAAAATCAGTTTCGTAAAACTTTGTGATTGGAAGATTGTTCTTAATTGCAAGAGAAATCAAATTCGCTTTACCAACAATATCTTCACCACCAATTAAATTCGCACTGATGATTTGTTTATTGTCTTTTCTGTATTTAATCTTTACCAGATGTTTTACTCCGCCCGGCATAATTCGAATTTTTGAATTCCCTAAATGTGAGACTTCATTGAATTTGATATTTTCTTCTTCGATTTCTTTTGTTGTTAGTCCAACCATTGCAATATTTAAATCAAAAAATCTAAATGCAACATTTCGAACAACATAATCGAATGTTTCAAATCCACCAGCTGCATTTGTCCCTGCAATATGACCTTGATTATGTGAAATGCTCGCTAAAGGAATCCATTTTGTTTTCTTTGTGATATATTCCTTCACACTGCAGCAATCTCCAGCAGCATAAATATTTTCATCAGATGTTTTTTGTTTTTCATCAACTCTTATTGAGCCATCTGGTATGTTCAACGATAAATTAGCCATTTTTGCCAGAGAATTATTTGGTTCGAAACCAATGGTGATCAAAATAAAATCAACTTCGATTTGTTGATTATCAATTTTAATTCGATAAACTTTATCATCTTTCTCAAATGGTTTCAATTCTTTGGCTGACGGAATAAAAACAATTCCATTCTCATTAATCTTTTCTAAAACAAGTCTTCGAATTTCATAATCATAACCTGGCAATGGTAAATCTGATACATCTGTCAAATAAATCGAAGGAGAAATTTTTTTTACAAATTCAAGTGCTTCAAGTCCAGTGTAGCCTGCACCAATAATCAATGCAGACTTAACTGAATTTTTTTCAAGATAACTTTGAATTGATTTTACATCATCTACAGTTTTGAGATAAAAAACATTTTTCAAGCCAGATCTGAAGCTGTGATGAATTTTCTTCAACGAACCTGTGCATAGAATTAGTTTATCATAACTATCTTCAAATACTTTTTGAGTTCGTAAGTCTCGGACAAAAATTTTCTTTTTATGTTTATCAATTGCTTCAACACGATGATTGATTTTAACTTTAACGCCCTTTTCTTTTTCAAAACTTTCAGGTGTAAAGAAAATTATTTTATCAACACTATCTATCTCACCGGATAAAACATAAGGAATCTCACAAGTTCCAATTGAAATGTAATTGCCGGCTTCGTAAAGGATAACTTCATTTTCTGGATTAGTTCTCTTAGCCTTTGCTGCGGTTGCGGGTCCTGCAGCACTACCACCAATTACGATTATTTTTCGTTTGAAAGGATTCATTTCCTCTTGAAAATTAAAGTTAAAGGTACTCCAATAAATCCAAATTCTTCACGCAATTTATTTTCAATAAATCTTTTTGTGTGGTCCTGAATATATTTTGGTTCATTAGCAAAGAAAGCAAAAACCGGCGGACCACTTTTTATTTGCGTTCCATATTTAATTTTTA
>Ga0068705_10001335_pt1 | contig 12468 bp, 8 predicted proteins | sample YNPMSTMetaG_FD_65631 | JGI IMG/M metagenome (GOLD analysis project Ga0068705, IMG submission 65631) | Anoxygenic and chlorotrophic microbial mat microbial communities from Yellowstone National Park, USA - YNP MS-T MetaG | ecosystem: Environmental > Aquatic > Thermal springs > Hot (42-90C) >... | reverse complement strand
ACTTTTAATAACAGAAATTTTATTTTTACCATTTTATGTATTTATAAGTAATAAGTTTGGGAAAGGCCATGCTTATAGATTGGGACTTCCAATATGGGGTTTAGGGTTATTAATATCATTTTTTTTAACTCCTTCATCTCCATCTTATCTTGTTATATTAGTTTGTTTTATTATTGGTGCAGGTCTTTCAGCAGGAGTTTATGTTCCATATGCAATCTTACCATCTGTTGTTGAGGTTGATAATCTTATAACAACAAAAAATAGAGCAGGTCTTTATTCAGGTGGTATGACTCTTATAAGAAAAATTGTTCAAGCTATTGCTCTTGCTTTAATAGGTCTTTATTTACAATTTATAAAATATGATGCAAATGCTAAAATTCTCTCAGATTACACATTAAATGGAATAAAATTTGGATTTTTTATTTTCCCATTTATTCTAATAATATTAGGTTTATATTTTGGAATAAAATTTAAAATAACACCAAAAACTTTTGAAATAGTTAAAAATGAAATAAATAGACTTAAAAATGGTGGAAGTTTATATGATGCAAATCCTGAAGATAAAAAAGTTTGTGAAATTTTAACAGGTTTACCATACGAAAAACTTTATTCTGAAAAAAATTTAAAATCTTAAAAAATTAAAAAATTAATTTTAATTAAATTTAAAATTTTCAAATTAATAATTAATAGACTTAAATATAATTTTGTTACTTTTTAACCATTTATTAGAGGAGAATTATGATAAAAGCAAAAATTGGGGTTGTTTGTGGTTTAAGAAAGACTTTTGATTATGAGGCAGCTACAAAAATTTTTATATCAAAAATAGAAGAATTGAAAAAAATAAAAATAGTTGATTGGAAAATTTATGAAAAACCTATATTTGAAGTAGAAGATTGTACTTCTATAATAGATTTTTTTAAAAATGAAAAAGTTGATGCTTTTATTTTTATATCTGGAACATTTCACCTTGGACATCTTCCTTTACAAATATATAAATTTATTAATAAACCAATTTATTTCTGGGGATGGGATGAATTACCATATGATGGTGGTAAAATAAGGTTAAACTCTGTTTGTGGGGTTAATTTAAATTGCTCTAACTTTTATAAAGCCCAAATTAAAAATTACCATTATTCTATTGGTGATAATATTGATATAAACTGGTTAAAAGCAATTAATATCATAGAAAATTTAAAAAATTCAAAAATTGGAATATTAGGTTATAGAGCACATGGTTTTTTTAATATAGATGTTGATGAAACTTCTCTTTATAATAATTTTAATGTACTCATTGATCATTTTGAACTTAATGATCTATTTAATTATGAATTTGATAAAAATGATTATGAATCGGCTAAGATAAAAATCAAAAATATTTTTAATATTTCAAAATTATCAAATGAACAATTTGAAAAAGTTGCTCTTCTTTCAGCTAAAATAAAAAGTTTTTGTACAAATAATGGATTAGATGCTCTTGCAATTAGATGCTGGCCTGAATTTGCTGCAAACTTTGGCATATCTCCATGTGCTTCTATGTCTTTTTTACAATCTGAAAATTATATTTTAACATGTGAAGGGGATATAGATGGTGCTTTATCTATGCTTGCACAAAAATATGCTGGTGGAGAAACACCTTTCCTTGCTGATTTCTCACAAGTAAATTTAAAAGAAAATTTTGGACTTCTCTGGCATTGTGGAGTTGCTCCCTGTAACTTTTGGGATAAAAAATGTGATATTACACTTGATACTTACTTTGCAAATGGAAAAGGAGTAACAGCTGGTTTTGTTTTAAAAGAAGGTGAAGTTTCTCTTTTAAGATTAGACTCAGTTAATGGTAATTATAGAATTTTTATGACTAATGGAAAAATCATACCTATGGAAAAAGAATTAACAGGAACTTTTGGAAAAGTTATATTTGAAAAACATATAAAAGATATTCTTGATAAAATTGTTACAAATGGAATAGCTCATCACATTTCTGTTGTTTATGGAGATCAACAAGAAATAATAAAAATATTTTCAAAATTAAAAGGAATTGAAATAATTTGAATAATAAATTGATGTTTAAAAAAAATAAATAAAATAATTTAATTTATAATAACTTTCATTTCTAATAATTTTACTTGAAATTAAATATAGAAAATATTAAATATAAAAAGGGCATTTTATGTTAGTAATTGAAGAAAAAAATATTTTAAAGATATATGTTCAAAGCAAATTAATATTTATTTTTAATAAAAACAAAACAAATATAGAACTTTTTAATAGTGAACTTGATATAAAATCATCCAGGGGATCTTTTTTTATTAGAGAGAAAAAAAAATATTTAAAAAAATTAAAAAAATTTGAAATAATAGAAAAATCAAAAGAAAAAATAGTTTTAAATTTTGAAAATCAGATAGAACTAGTATTTGAAAAAATAAAAGATGATTTTTCTCAAATAATTGATAATTCAAAATTAAAGATTAATGACAATGAAGAGTTAACTATTCCTGCAGTAATAAAAATAACTATAATAAAATTAAATAAAGATTTTAATGGAATAAAGATAAAATTAAATGCCTTCAAAAATGAAGCTATTTTTGGTCTTGGGGAACAATACTCATATTTAAACTTAAAGAATAAAAAAGTTCCCATTTTCTGTCAGGAACAAGGAATAGGAAGAGGTAAAAATCTTTTTACATTTCTTGTTAATCTTCTCTACAAAGCTGGAGGGAACCAATTTACAACTTATTTCCCACAACCATCTTTTATCTCAACAAAATCTTACTTTTTTATAGCAAATTGTTTTGATTATTCTATTTTTGATTTTAAAAAGGAAAAAACTTTTATTAAATTTTATTCTATACCTGAGACAATTATTATTGGAGCTGCAAAAAATTTTGTTTCTACAGTTGCTTTAAAAATAAAATTACTTGGAAAACAATTTAAACTTCCAGAATGGATTTTTAATGGTGCAATACTTGGTATTCAAGGTGGAAAAGAAATAGTATTGGAAAAATTAAAAAAAGCTAAAGAATACAATATAAAAGTATCTGCTGTATGGTGTCAGGATTGGGAAGGCAAAAGAATAACAAGCTTTGGAAAACAACTTTTTTGGGATTGGATATATGATGAAAAACTTTATCCAGAACTCCCAAAATTTATAGAAGAACTTAAAAAAGAAAATATTAAATTTTTAGGGTATATTAATCCTTTTTTGTGTACAGATGGAAAACTTTATCAAATTGCAAAAGAAAAGAATTTACTTATTAAAGATAAAGATGGCAATCCATACTTAACAAAAATTACAACATTTCCAGCTGCAATTCTTGATCTTTCTAATAAAGAAACTATAAAATGGATAAAAGAAATAATTAAAAATAATCTTATAGACATAGGACTTTCTGGATGGATGGCTGATTTTGGAGAACATACACCAATTGATAGCATTATAAAAGATTCTAATTTTCCAAAACTTTTTAAATATATAAATAAAAATAAATTCTTTGAAAGTAATGATCTTAATGATAATACTATTGAAGATCCTGATAATTATTCAAACAATAATGATTTATTAAATGATAAATATGAAATCATAAGAAAATTTCATAACATTTATCCAGTTATTTGGTCAAAAATAAACTATGAAGCAATAAAAGAAAAAAATAAAGAAAATGATATTTTCATATTTTCAAGAAGTGGTTTTCTCTTTAGCTCTAATAATTCTATGAGTTTTTGGGCTGGAGATCAACTTGTTGATTGGTCTAAAGATGATGGATTACCTTCTGTTATTATTTCATTTCTTTCATCATCATTTTCAGGAATAGCTGTGAACCATTCAGATATTGGAGGATACACCACTGTTGCCTGGAAAAAAAGAGAAAAAGAGCTTTTTTTAAGATGGACAGAAGTTGGTGCATTCTCTATTATTATGAGAACCCATGAAGGAAATAGGCCCGATAAAAATGTTCAGTTTGATTATGATGATGAAACTCTTAAACATTTTTCTAAATTTTCAAGAATTTATGAAAGTCTAAAAGAGTATTATAAATATGTTTATGAAGAATATTTTGAAAAAAATCTACCTTTTTATAGAAGTCCAATTTTATATTATCCTGAAGATAAAAATCTATATAAAAACTATTATTGTTATTTTATAGGTTCTGATCTTTTATTCTATCCTGTTATTAAAAAATCTATTAAAAAAATTAAAGTTTATATTCCTGAAGATTCTTTTATTCATCTTTTCGATGGAAAAGAATACAATAAAGGATATCATTTAATTGAAACTCCAATTGGTAAACCAGCTGTATTTTATAGAAAAAATTCAAATTTTAAAAATATTTTTGAAAAAATTAAAAATATTTATTAGAATTATAAGTTTAAATATAATTTTTAAAAAATATTAAAATAAAAAATATTTGCAAAAAATATTAAATATCCTTATTAAAATAAATATTTTATTATGAAGAAATTACCATATCCTAAATTATTAATAAAAATTTTAAGAGCAACATTTGGTAAATTTCTCAAACATTATTATAACATAGAATTTGTAGACCCCAAAAATATTAAAGAATTAAAAGAGCCTTTTGTTATTATAATAAATCATAGTGGTTTTTGGGATCCCTTTTTTATATGTTCCTATTTAACCCAAGAAATTCATTTTGTTACTTCTGATAATATTTTCAGGCATAATATTTTTAAATTTTTTGTGAAACTTTTTGGTTCTATTCCAAAATCCAAATTTATACCTGATGTAAAAACAATAAAATATATTTTTTCCACTATTGAATCAAATGGTTCTATAGGTATATTTCCAGAAACAAACAGAACATGGGATGGAAGTTGTTTCCCTCTAAACCCCAATATTGGAAACCTTATTAAAAAACTAAATGTTGATCTTGTTGGAACTATTATTAAAGGTGGCTATCTATCACTTCCAAGATGGGCAATAAAAAAAAGAAAAGGAAAAGTAATAATTGAGTTTGATTATATATTAAAAAAAGAAGAAATTAAAGAATTATCAGCTAATCAAATTTATGAAAAAGCAAATAATTTCCTAAACTACAATGAAGATCATTTTCAAGATAAAATGAATATAAAATTTAAGGGAAAAAATCTTGCTCATTATCTTGAAAGAGCATTATTTATATGCCCAAATTGCAATAGCTTTTTTTCTTTATATTCTTTTTCTGATTTCTTTTTATGTAAAAACTGTAATATTTTATTAAAATATAATGAATATGGAAGACTTGTATTTCCTGAATTAAAAGAATTTAAAAAACATATCTATTTATTTAAAAATGAAATAAACAAAAATATAAAAATTAATATAGATAATTTCAATACAGTTCACAAATGGAATAAATGGCAAATTAATTTTCTTATTAATTTTTTAAGAAATAATTTTTACAATATAGTCAATAATAAAATTGATAAAAATATTATATTAAAAGATTTTGTATCAAATTTTAATATAAATAAAGTTTCAAAAAAGGAAGATATATTTATAGATAATGAAAAAGCATTAATTTATAAAGGATTCAAATTAGAAAAAACCAAATTTTTATTTAAAGCTTTTTTATCAATAAGTTTTTACTATTTTTTACTTTTAGATGAAAATAAAAATATAATTTTAAAATTTCCTATTCTTGAAATGGATGGAGTCAATGTCCAAGATAAAGAAATACTTGAATTTTACTATAAAAATGAACTTTATAGAATTTATTATAAAAATAAAAGAATATCAATATATAAATGGCTTTTATTTATTTTATCTATTAAAAAATTATTAATTGAAAATATTGATCTATTATACAATAATATAAATATTTTTGAAAATAAAGATTTTATAGAAAATTTAAAATCAAACAAAAATATAAAATTAAATATAGACAATATTTTTTCATAAAACTTTTTTAAAAATCTGATATTTTATTAAAAACAAAATCAAAAAGCAAATTTTAAAAGAGGTTTTTATGATCAGTATGACAGGTTATATTTATAAAAATTATTTAAAAGAAGATATTGAAATAATTTTTGAAATAAAATGTTTAAACCATAAATATTTAGAAACAAATTTTAATCTTCCTCAGATTTTTAGTAAGCTTGAAAATGATTTTATAAAAATACTTAAAAAACATTTTTCAAGAGGATCTTTTTTCATAAATATCTATTCTAACAAATTTATTGGAGAGTATGATATTTATTTTAATGAAGAACTTGCAAAAAAAATTACTGAAAACTTAAAAAAAATTATAAAAAAACTAAAATTATCAAAAAGGTTATATATATCAAACTTACTTCAATTTGATGGAATTGTTAAAATAACTCCTAAAAATAATATTGAAGATCTTAATAACTTTATTTTTGAAGCTTTTGAAAAAACCCTTTTAGAACTTAAAAATCAAATGGGACTCGAAGGGGATTTTTTAAAAAATGAAATAAAAAAAATTATATATATAATAAATGATAATCTTAATAAAATAAAAAAACAATCTCAAAATGAAAATATTAAGATATTTAATAAAATAAAAGAAAAAATCAATTTACTAATTTCAAATAAAGAAATTGATGAAAATAAAATTTTAGAAGAAGCAGCACTTCAATGGACAAAAATAGATATAACTGAAGAGATAACAAGACTCGATTCTCATTTAAATTATCTTTCAAAACTTTTTGATGATGATGAAAACAATGGTAAAAAAATAGATTTCTTATGCCAAGAAATTTTAAGAGAAGCAAACACAATATGTTCAAAAGCAGTTTCCTCAGATATTATTTATAGTTCAATAGAAATTAAAAATAATGTAGAAAAAATTAGGGAACAAATAAGAAACATTTCTTAAGTGTTTTTTTACTTTTCTTTTATTTATTTTATATTTTTAAACTATCTTATTTTTTTAAATAATTTTCTATCAATTTTTTCAATTCTTTATATGCTTTTTCAACATCATCATTTATTATTTTATATTTATACATATAACTTTTTTCTATTTCCTCTTTTGCTTTAGCAAGCCTTATCTTTATCTGTTCTTCTGAATCTCCCTTTCTTTCTCTTATTCTTTTTTCAAGCTCTTCTAAAGAAGGAGGTAAAATAAATATTGAAAGAAGATCCGGATACATACTTATAACCTTTTCTCCTCCCTGTACATCAAGTTCAAGAAGAATATTTTTCCCTTTATTAATAATATTTTGCACATATTCTTTTGATGTCCCTTTAAGATGACCATAGACATTTACCCATTCTATAAATTCATCATTTGCAATCATTTCTTCAAATTTTTCTTTTGTAACAAAAAAATAATCAACACCTTCAATTTCATCACTTCTTTTTTCTCTAGTATTATAAGATACAGAAAAAACAAGTTTATCTTTAAAATCTTTTTCAATTCTTTTTCTTAAAGTTGTTTTACCAGAACCTGATGGCCCTGAGATTAGAATAACTTTACCCTTAAACATTTTAAATCCATTTTTTAAAATTTTAATCTTTATTCTCAAATCTTTATTATTAAATTTTTACTCTTTATTTTTTCTTATTTTATTTTTTTCCTATTTTTTATTTTTTTTAATATTTATTTTTATTTTTATTTTTAACTATTCATTTTTAAAAATTTCAATAATTTTATTTGAAATAGACTCCCACCCTATTTTATTTGATTCACCTTGAAAAATACTTAAAAACTTTTCTCTTTCATTATCATCTTTTGGTAACAAGTTAAATGCTAACTCTTTCATATTGTAAAAAGATCTATTTTCTATTTCTGTTCTTAAGTCAATATCAATATCAATTGGATCTATTCCTTTTTGATTAATATACTTTTGCCCTTCTAAAATAAAATCAACCCCAAGAAATGGTTTGATATCATTTTTTTCATATGAATTTTTAAGCAAATAATATGAACCGCATGTTGTTGAAAGAAAAGCAAAGCCTCCAAATGGTATTGTTTCAAGCTGAGCAATGCCAAATGGCTCATAAATTGAAAAACCAAATTCAGCATCTGAAGATGCTCTTAAATGAATAAATTCTGCTTTTTCATCCAATCTAAATCCACATTTTCTTCTTGAAAAACCAAATTGATTTAAAAATATAGCTTTAATTGATCTTGATTTAGCATTAAAAATATTTAAAAAATTGTATATATCTATTTCCATACCAACAAGATCAGGCCAACCCTCTCTATGATGAGCAGGCCAGCCATAATCTTTTTCCATATTAAAAACATCTGAAGATTCCCTTCCAGTGCCTATTAATGATGATATAAGGATAAAAAAGCCAGTTGCACCTATACTTTTTAACTTTTCATCAAGATAAAACAAAAAAGAAAAATCTCTCCAAAAACCTTTACTTAAAACCATTCTCCCAACATGGGAAAATATATAGTCAGGCTCAAAATTGAAAATACTTTTACAATATTCTTTTACAATAGATCTTGCTTCATTTTTTTCTTTTTTATCAATGTATCTTATAGGTATTCCATTATATACAACTTTTATTTTCTTCTCATCAATTTCTGGATTTAAATAAATATACTCTTTTTTAACAAGATCAGATACAGCAAAAATCAAATCAAAACAAACTGTTTTTTTTACAAGAACTGCCCTTGGATTATTAGCTTCTTCTGGATATCTTTCAAGAAGAGAGATTCCTTTTTTTATGTCATCTTCCATTTTTAAATAAAACATTATATCATGACCTGGTTTACTTTCTATTATAGATCTTACAGGGGATATCTCGTGAGCATAATATATAGTATTTGACTTATAAAATTTTTTTTCAAATAATGTTGAAAGAGCTGAACATATACCCATATACTCATGAGAAAAATGATAAAACTCATTATTTTCATTATACAAGCTTTTCAAAATCTCGATATATGGAATAGCTATTCTTAAGTATTGTTCATAATCCCAATTATTTTCAAATTTTAAAGATTCTATCTTGTATTTTTCCCATAATTTAAATTTAAAAATCTCAATTTCTTTTGAATTCATTCCATTTATATCAATAAGAAGTATGTCTGCTTCAATATTTTTCAAAGGATTAAATTCATTTGAAATGAATCTTTTGCCATAAACAATATTTATATTATACTTTTGTATAATTGGTTTAAATATTAAATCAAAATTTCCTTCATCAAAATAATCTCTATTAGAATATAGAACTTTACCACCTTTACCTAATTTTGAAAAAATATCTCCAGGATTATAAAATAGTGGCCCATATAGAACAGTTTTATCAAAATAATTTTTGTAAACATCTGAAGAACATAAACCACTTATAACAGAGCCTATTCCACCAATTTTTTGAACAGCTTCATGAGTAATATGGATAGCAATCTTCACATCAATTCCTTTCTTTATCAATTTTTTTTAATTTTTATTTAATTTTTTATTAATATTGTTTAACAATGGTTGAAATTTCAGCATCCTGAACTTTTGAAACTTCTTTGTTATAATAATCAATATAAGCTAAATATTTTTCATTAAACTTTACTTGTAAATCAAAAGAGATTGAAGCAGCAAAAAGAGGAGATAAAATTATTTCATATTTATCATTAAAATTTCTATAGTATGGTAAATCCTCCCTTTGAGAAGGACCATATTTATCATTTAAAACTTTTTTTATCTCTATGAAAAGCTTTTCAAGAAATGATCTTGAACTTTTCGTCATAAGAGTATATGTTATACTTATAAAAATAGGCTCTTTTTTTTCATTAAAAAATATATATAAACTTTCTGTATATGTTTGATAAACTTTTTCTAAAATCAATAAATATTTCCCAAAAATCGTATTGATCTCTTTTTCTGTAAATTTATAACCATTATTTGTTGCTTGAGATTTTAAAGAGTCATAATTTTTTGAAAAGGAAAAAAAACTGTATGTGAATTCTGTTGCTGTAGAAACTTTTTGAGAAGTTGATGATGATTGTTGACTACTCTGGCTCGAACTGCTTTGTGTTTGAGCATAAACAACATCACAAATATTAAATAAAAAAAACAAATTAAGTAAAATAAAAAAAATAATTCTGATTATATTTTTTTTAATATTAAAAATCATTATTTTCCTCTTTCAATCTAATTTTATTTTCATCTATATCAGGTAGATCATTTATAAAATCTTCAGGTTCTTTTATTTTTTCTTTGTTCTTTTCATTATCTTTTAAAACTTTTTTTAATTTTTCCTCTCTTTCCTTTTTCTTTTTTTCTCTTTCTTCATTTTTTTCTTTTTTAGAAATTCCATTCTTTTTTTCAAAGTTTAAGGCTTTTAATTCATCCTCTTTAATCAATATATCTTTTTTTACTCTATCTTCTTCAAGTTTAAAAAAGTCAAGTTCTGTTTTTATCTTTTCAGCAAGCTCTTTTACTGTTAACCCAACTTTTGTTATATTATTAATACCATTATTAATATCACTTATTCCGTGTTGTATTTCATTTATACTTGTTTTTACTTCTGAACTAACTGTATTTAATTTCATAATAGCTTCATTTATCTGTTTTGTACCTTCTGACATTTCATAACTAGATGTTCTAACAATAGAACTTATTTCATTCATCTTCTTAAGAGCTTCTAAAACCTCTTTTGTTCCCTCATTTTGTTCAACCATAGCCTGTCTAACTTCAGCAACGATATTGTCTACAACTTTTATATTTTGAGCCATCTCATCAAAAGAACTATTTACATTTTTTGATGAAATAACCATTTTATCAATGTTTGCTTTAATTTCTTTTAAATTTTTTTCAACTTCTTTTGATTGATTCCCTGCAATTTCAGCAAGTTTCCTTATCTCATCAGCAACAACAGCAAAACCACGACCAGCATCTCCTGCATGTGCAGCTTCTATTGCAGCATTCATGGAAAGAAGATTTGTTTTTGATGCAATACCTGCTATAAGATTATTTGCTTCAATAAGCTTTTCAGATTGTTTCGATATCAAATTTATTATACTTTGCATTTCAATTACATTTTTCTTACCAATTTCAGAAGATTTAACAAGCATATCAACAGAATCTTTTGCTTTATTTGCTGAATTTGTAACAGATGCTATATTTGAAATCATTTCTTCAACAGCTGATGAAGATTCTGTAATACTTGCAGATAGATCCTCAAGTAGTTTAGAAAGATTTTCTATACTTCTTGTCATCTGTTCAACTGAAGCTGTTGTTTGAGTAACAGCTGTTACCTGATCTTCTATCTCATCAGAAGTATGCTTTATATTTGAATCTATTTGATTCATAGAACTTGCAATTTCTGTTAAATTAACAGATAAAATTTCTGATGTTTTTGTAAGTTCAAGTGAACCATTTTTAAAATCTTTTAAAACTTGATTTAATTTTAAAATCATATTGTTAAAATTAAAGATTATTTTACCAATATCATCTCCTGATTTAAGTAAAATATATTCTGTAAAATCACCTTCTGCTATCTTTTCAAGTCTTTCAAAAATAGGAGTTATCTTTCTTATAACTTGATAATTTATAAAAATTATCATTAAAATAACAAAAATTATTAAACCAAATATTGACCTCATTATAATAGAATTCTGGATTTTAGTAATTGATTCATATAATTCAGAATCATTTATATTTAAACCAATAAAAAAATTATAACTTTTTGCAATCTTAAAAGCAGCATGTTTTGGTGTTCCTCTAAAAGTATATGTAAAAACTCTATTTTTTAAATTATCATCAAGAATTTTTAAACTTTGCATTTTTTTTACACCTTCCTCATTACTTAGATCCTGTAAAATTAAATCTTCTTTAGGATGACCTACAACAATGCCATTAAAATCTAAAATAAAGGCATAACCTGTCTTTCCAGCATTAATTTTTGATAATTGAGCTTTCCAAAATCTATTAGTTTCAATAAAAACTAAACAATAAAAATTTTCACCTTTGCTATTTTGTTTTTTATATGAAAAAACAATTTGGGGAGTATTAAATTGCTTTGATTTATACCACTTACTTGGAAATGGAATTTCTTTTATATCATTAAAATATTCTCTATCAGAAACATTTTTCCCTATTCTTTCTTTTAAGTTTGACCACCATATATTTCCATTTGAATCAACAATTACAAATTCTCTTACAAAAGGATAAGTTTTAATAGTTTCTTCAACCCTTTTTTCCAACTGTCCAACATCCTCTCTTTTCCTATCTATAAAATCATTAAAATGTTGACCAGAAAAAATTATAGATCCTATTAATTTTAAATCTTCAATGCTTGAATCAAAGATTTCTTTTGCTAAAGTTATTTTATCATAAAGTTCACCATTTCTTATGTTTATTATAGAAATTCTTATAATATGTAATGTTGGTAAAATTAATACAAGTATAAGTAAAATAACAAGAATGACTATAATTGCATTAATCTTGAAATTTAAAGATAAACCTTTCCTAAAAGTTTCAAATCTTTGATTTTCCATAATTAACTCCTTTTATATTTTAAGCTTAATTCATATTTAAAGTTTTCTTTATTTCTTT
>Ga0068705_10001319_pt1 | contig 12564 bp, 15 predicted proteins | sample YNPMSTMetaG_FD_65631 | JGI IMG/M metagenome (GOLD analysis project Ga0068705, IMG submission 65631) | Anoxygenic and chlorotrophic microbial mat microbial communities from Yellowstone National Park, USA - YNP MS-T MetaG | ecosystem: Environmental > Aquatic > Thermal springs > Hot (42-90C) >... | reverse complement strand
ATAACCATGAAAGGGCTTGGGAGTTTAAATGTATTGCCTTCCACTGTCACCTGTCTCTCTTCCATTACTTCAAGAAGGCTCGCCTGTGTCCTTGGAGGAGTGCGATTTATCTCATCTGCAAGTATAATATTGCTCATAACAAGGCCTTTTCTAAATTCGAATTCGCCGCTTTTTTGGTTGTATATGTAAAATCCTGTAATATCAGAAGGCAAAACATCAGGCGTAAACTGTATCCTTCTGAAAGAACACTGCACGGACCTTGAAACCGCAGAAGCAAGACTGGTTTTGCCAACTCCGGGGATGTCTTCTATGATAACATGTCCGTCACAAAAAAACGCTATGAGAAGCAGTTCAATGGTTTCCCTTTTGCCGATTATCACTTTTTCGACATTTTTTACAATAGACTCAAATGTACCGCAGAAATTTTCCATATGAATCATTCCTCTTTGTACTTTTTTTAATTATAACACTATATTTTCAATCTTTATATCCCTTAATATTACAAAAAAGATCTTAATTCTTTGTTATTATTTCACACAAGATTTTTATTATTTCTATGATTAGTTATTTATTTTTGTGGTATATATACATCAGTGTTAAATTTGAATTTTACGTTTATTCTATAATTTGGAGGTATTTTATGAACATTATTAAAAAAATATTAAAATTTGCCATGAGAATGGAGAAAGATGCTCAAGACTTTTACAGCTACTATACTGAAAAGGCAAAAACACCACAGGCAAAAGAATTATTCAGACAATTGGCACAAATAGAAGAAAATCACTACAACATCGTAAAAGAAAAGTACGATTCTCTTGGAGGAGATGAATATCCCATTACTGTATCGTGGGTAGTGGATGACACTTTTGCTGCAGTTGATCCTCATATCCTATCTGATAACTCAGACCTGCTAAAAGTATATTCGGGTGAATCTCCTGATTTAACAATAATAAGAATGGCTATGCTCATAGAAAATGATTTTTATGAGTTTTACACGCATGCAGTCGATGCAGTTGATGACCCTGACGCAAAAGAATTTCTGCGCGTCCTTGCAGGCTGGGAAAAACAGCATAAAGAAATGTTTGAATCTCATTACAGAGATATTATAAAACAAAACTGGCAAGATATATCAGGAATAATTTTTTCATAAAAATATTTAAAAATTTATATATAGAAAGGGGTTTTTATAATGAAAAGCCAGGTAGCTTTTTACCGCTGCAATGTATGCGGAAACATAGTTGAACTGATAAAAAACGGAGGAGGTACACTTGTCTGTTGCGAACAGCCAATGCAAAAACTAACTGCAAATACGACTGATGCTTCTACTGAAAAACATGTGCCCGTAGCAGAAAGAACAGAAGGAAAAATAAATGTAAAAGTAGGCTCTGTACCACATCCTATGACTAACGAGCACTATATTCAATGGATTGCAATTGTTTCTGATGAAGGTATTGAAAGAATAAACCTTTCTCCTTCAGATAATCCTGAAGCTTTCTTCTGCGATAAGAAAAACGTAGACATATATGAATACTGCAATCTTCACGGTCTGTGGAAGTCTTCATTGGAATAATAAAGCTGACATAGTTAACTTAATCTGTTGAGCCGGCACAACAAGCCAGCTTGTTAGTTGCTCATGAAAAATCAGAGTTTTCGCTGAAATACTCAAGTTTTGAATAAACCAGGCATGCATATGTCTGGTTTGTTTTATATTTATATTATTTAAAAAATTATTAAAAAAATTGATTGACATTTTGAAAAAATATGAATATTATTAATTGTGTAGTTAATAATATTGATATACGGATTAATTTTTTAAAATCATTTATATGAGGTGATATTGATGCATAAGCATGTTTTGGGAAGGTGCCCCGTGTGCGGAGACAAATTAAAAGTTACAAGACTGGAATGCAGCAAATGCGGAATTACTATCGAAGGGAAATTTTCATTGTGCAAATTCAGTGCATTATCCGGTGAACAAAAAGAGTTTCTTGAATGTTTTATAAAATGCAGAGGCAATATAAAGGAAATGGAAAAAGAACTTGGCGTTTCTTACCCTACAGTGAAAAACAAGCTTGAAGACCTGGCCTCAGCATTAGGATTTTCGAAACGCGAAGAAACATCAGAAATTGAAAATACTCATTCTTCAATAGATATACTTAATAAAATTGATAACGGTGAATTGACTGTAGAAGATGCTTTAAAATTAATTCAAAGCAAGGACTAGATATCAATTAATAATTTATTAAAAAGAAAGGAAGTGTGTGTTAATGTCATCTTCAGAAGAAAGAATACTAATACTTAAGATGCTGGAGCAAGGCAAAATAACAAGCGAAGAGGCTGCAAAGCTTCTCGAAGCACTGGAAGGTTCACCAAAAAATCAGAATAAAGAACCAAAAGATAAAGAAAAAGAAAAGAAAAATTACAAGCAAATTTTCCCTGAAGAAGTAAATAATCTCCGAGATAGGCTTAACGACTGGAAAAAAGAATTCAAAAAAGCATATAAAGAATCTGACTTTGATAAAGTGGTAGATGACTTTACTTCAAAAGCAGAAAAAATAGCTAAAACAGTTACAGCGACAACCTTTGAAATTGTTGATAAAGTAATTGATACCGTTGGGAGCTTCGTCGATACCAGTGCATTCAACATATTTGGGAATTTCAAACTCACTGAGAAGAGCTTTGAATTGGATGCCCCCGAAAATTGCAATTTTTCAATTGAAGGTATTAACGGACAGGTTATACTCAGGAAACATCTTTCTGACAAAATAATAGTAAACACTAAAATTCGCTGTCCGGAATCCAGAGATGACCTTGTTTTCTGCAATTGTGAAAACAGCAATGTAACTATAAGCGTAAACAAAGACCTTTCAAACTTAAGCGTTCAGCATGAAGTTTTTGTCCCATCATCATTATTTGAAAGCATACACATTCACACTACAAACAGCGGAATATCAGTGCAGGACGTTTCAGCAAAGGAATTTACAGCTTCTACAAAAAATGCCCATATAGACCTTCTTGGGTTGAACACAGAATCAGCAAAAATTACAACTACAAATGGAAGAATATTTATTAACTATGTAGCTGCCGATAAAATAACGATAAATACCACCAATTCTGTAATTGATATTAAAAACATTAAAACTGAAGACATTCAAGCATTTTCAACAAATGGTATTATTAGAGCTGAAAACATACTGAACTGCGATGAAAAAAACAATGTAGACGTTCTATTTAAAACGTCCAACGGCAGAATTAAAATCGACATGAATGATATGAGCGACAAAGGATACAAAATAAAAGCAAAAACTTCAAACGCAAATATAAACTTGCTTATACCGCGCCTCACATATCATACAGGTTCCAGTGCGACAGGCTCCGCTGCTTCCAAATCATTTGGAACTACAAATGTGGTTGAAGCCGAATCGCTAAACTATGAAAATAGTCCTATTAAAGTAAACATAATTGCAGAAACAACGAATGCTGATATTGAGATAGTTAAATAATTCTTAACAATAAATTGAGGTTTTCGCTGAAAAACTCCTTGTGCTGCAACCTCGCCTTAACGCACAATTCGCCTTTTCAGCGAAAACCATCACTTTTTTTCTACTCTTTACTCAATTTATATTCTATAGAATCCACGAGTGCAATCCAGCTGGCTTCTATAATGTCCGTTGATACACCAATCGTAGTCCAAACATCCTGTCCATCGGTAGTTTCAATAAGAACTCTAACCTTTGCAGCAGTCGCCGTTGCAGAATCAAGCACTCTTACTTTGTAGTCTGACAGTTTTATTTTCTTAATCTGAGGATAAAATCTCTCCAGAGCCTTTCTTACAGCATTATCAAGAGCATTTACCGGACCATCACCCTCAGCTGCCGTTATTTCTTCCTGACCATCAACAGCTATCTTAATCATCGCAGTAGCATTGACATTATTCCTTGAAGGTTCGCTGGTAATAACTTTAAACTCTTTTAATTCAAATGCAGGCTTGTATTTCCCAAGTATTTTTCTAACAAGAAGTTTGAAAGAACTTTCTGCTCCTTCATATTGATATCCTTTAAATTCCATCTCTTTAAGCTTATTAAGTATTTCTGCAGTTTCAGGTGAGTCTTTTGCAAGAGAGGGCTCTACTTCGTTTATGAGTTTGAGAATTGCACTTCTTCCTGCCACTTCAGACATTAAAATTGCACGTTTGTTTCCAACTATTCCAGGGTCAAACAGTTCATATGCAAATGTATTTTTTGCTATTGCATCCGCATGCATGCCAGCCTTGTGGGCAAAAGCAGTACTTCCTACAAAAGGAGCCCGCTCGTCGGGTGCAACGTTGGCAACTTCACTTACAAACCTGGATATCTGAGTGAGCTTGCGCAGCGACTCTTCGGGAATACAAGAATATCCCATTTTCACTTGCAAGTTGGGTATAATAGTACAGATATTTGCATTCCCACATCTTTCACCATATCCGTTTATCGTTCCCTGTACCTGTCTTGCTCCTGCCTGAACAGCCATTATCGAGCAAGCCACTCCCATTCCGTTGTCATTGTGGCAGTGAATACCAATTTCAAGAGGAGAAAAAAAGTCTACGACTTTTTTGGTGATTTCATAAACATCACCAGGAAGGCTGCCTCCTTTCGTGTCACAAAGGCAAAGCGAATCCGCCCCGGCGTTTGCAGCGGCTTCAAGTGTTTTCATAGCATACTCGGCATTGCATATATACCCATCAAAAAAGTGCTCGGCATCAAAAACTACTTGCCATCCTTTTTTCTTAAAAAAGCTGACAGTATCATGTATCATCTTTAAATTCTCATCCAATGTCGTTCTTAAAATATCAGTCACATGAAAATCCCACGACTTTCCAAAAATTGCTGCATAGCCTGTATTTGCTTTGAGCAGGGAATTCACATTAGGGTCATCCTCAACTTTAAGATTTATTCTGCGTGTGCTTCCAAATGCTATGATTTTTGAATTTTTAAGTTTCAACGAATTAGCTTTTTCAAAAAATTCAAGATCTTTGGGGTTCGAACCCGGATTTCCCGCCTCAATATAAGCTATTCCAAGTTCATCAAGGGCCTTGATGATTTTAATCTTGTCTTCTACCGTAAAAGATATGCCCTGGGCCTGAGCTCCATCTCTTAAAGTTGAATCATAAATTATTATCTTTTTGTTGTTTCCCAAATTGTATTCATTGCCGGAAGCCAAATCAACCACCCCTTCTCATTATTGCTCAAGTTCACTAATTACCCTGTTAACGGCATTAAGATAAGCTTTCACACTGGCTTCTATAATATCTGTACTTATTCCTCTGCCAATAAAATTTCTTCCATCTTTTGATACTCTCACACTTACCTCGCCGAGAGCGTCTTTGCCTTCCGTAACAGCCCTAAGGCTATAATCCTCAAGTATCATTCCAAATCCCACTATTCTTTCAATAGCATTAAAAGCTGCATCTACAGGACCATCTCCGGTAGCGGCTTCACTTACAATATTGTCACCACGTTTGAGGGATACCATGGCTGTTGAAACAAGCTTATTGCCGCTGGTAATTTGAAAACTGTCAAGCTCATAAATTTCAGGTATCTCAGATACTTTTTCTTTTACTAAAGCTTCTATATCTTCATCCAGCACAACCTTTTTCTTGTCAGCAAGAATTTTAAACTTTTCAAATGCTGATGCTATTTCATCTTGAGACAATGTATACCCAAGTTCTTTCAGTCTCTGCTCAAACGCATGCCTGCCAGAATGTTTCCCAAGAACCATTCTGTTTTTTGGCAACCCTATAGACTCAGGTTTCATAATTTCATATGTGCTCTTCTCAGAAAGTACCCCATGCTGATGAATGCCTGATTCATGAGCGAAAGCATTAGCACCTACTATTGCTTTGTTTGGCTGCACGAGAACACCTGTAAGACTGCTTACAAGTTTGCTTGTTCTAAATATCTGCGTAGTATCTATATTATGGCAAAAATCATAATGGTCTTTTCTTGTATCAAGGCCCATAATTATCTCTTCAAGAGCTGCATTTCCCGCTCTCTCACCCAGACCGTTAATTGTGCATTCAATCTGAGTAGCGCCATTTTTGACAGCATATAATGTATTAGCTACCGCAAGACCAAGGTCATTATGGCAGTGCACACTCACATCCACCTTTTCGATACCTCTTACATTTTCCATCACGCCTCTTACAAGGTTTCCAAACTCCTCTACGGTTGCATATCCTACTGTATCAGGAATATTAATGACTGTAGCACCATTTTTTATAGCTTCTTCAAAAACCCTGTATAAAAATTGTGGTCTGCTCCTTGTAGCATCTTCTGCTGAAAATTCTATGTCAGAACAATATTTTTTTGCATATGCCACCATAGCCCTTACTCTTTCAAGTACTTCTTCTTCGCTCATTTTAAGCTTGTATTTCATATGAATATCCGAAGTAGCTATAAATGTATGAATACGTGGGCTTTCAGACATTCTTACAGCTTCGTATGCCCTGTCAATATCTTTTTCAACAGCTCTGCATAAGCTTGCAATAGTGACTCCTTTTATATTCTCGGAAATGGCTTTTACTGCTTCGAAATCTCCAGGAGAAGCTATGGCAAAACCAGCTTCTATAACATCAACGCCAAGTTTGACAAGTTGTCTGGCTATTTGCAGTTTCTCATGGACATTAAGATTAACACCCGGTGTTTGTTCCCCATCTCTCAGCGTAGTATCAAAAATCTTTATTCTTTTCATAATAACTATTGCACCCTGGCTTAAGGGCGCTGCCTCCTTTCTTTTATCAATCTCATACCCTCATATTCATAAATATCCGGCGAGACTTGCGCCTTTTCTCTATAATTGTTAGTAAAATGTATAATTGTTAATAAGTTGTTAGTATGAATTATTTTGCGTCCGAAAGATTTATTTTTTGAGCCAGGACATCATTTTTCTAAGCTCAGAACCTACTTTCTCAAGCTGATGCTCCGACTGAACCCGTCTCATTGCCAAAAAGTTTGCTCTGCCTCCGGCTTTATTCTCAGTTATCCATTTGGACGCAAATGCACCTTCCTGAATCTCCTTAAGCACTTTCTTCATTTCTTTTCGTGTCTCTTCAGTTATTATTCTTTTTCCGGTGATATAATCTCCATATTCGGCAGTATCACTTATGGAGTATCTCATGTAAGAAAATCCACCCTGGTTAATAAGGTCAATGATAAGCTTCATCTCATGAATACATTCAAAATATGCAACTTCTGGCTGGTATCCGGCTTCAACAAGTGTTTCAAAGCCTGCTTTCATAAGTTCTGTCACACCGCCGCACAAAACTGCTTGCTCTCCAAACAAATCTGTTTCAGTTTCTTCTCTGAACGTAGTTTCAAGTATGCCTGCTCTTCCTGCCCCTATTCCTGCAGCGTAAGCAAGTGCATATTCTTTTGCCATTCCTGAATAATCCTGATGAACTGCAATAAGAGATGGTACGCCTCTGCCTTCAAGGTATTGGCTTCTTACAGTATGTCCAGGTCCTTTGGGAGCAACCATGATTACATCGACAAATTCAGGTGGGATAATCTGATTGTAAATAATATTGAATCCATGTGCGAACATAAGTACTTTTCCAGGTCTTAACCCCGGTTTTATGCTTTTTTCATAAACATCATCCTGAACCTGGTCAGGTACGAGCATCATTATTATATCTGCCATCTGAGCCGCTTCTTCAGTATTAACCACCTTCAATCCATCTTTCATTACCTGTTCTCTTTTTGCAGATGAAGGAGCAAGCCCTACAATCACGTCCAAACCACTGTCATGCAAATTCTGGGCATGAGCATGGCCCTGGCTTCCATAGCCTATGACAGCAATAGTCTTGCCTTTCAATAATTCTAAATTGCAATCCTTTTCATAATACATAATTGCCATAATAAAACACCCCTTAACTAATTGTTGTATATTTATTATAATTATTACTTATTAATTATTCATCATTTTCCTTTGTCTGTAAAGACTTAGCCTCCGATGCTTCTATAAATCTATTTCCTCTTTCAATAGCTATAGTTCCTGTTCTCACGATCTCTTTTATCCCGAATTGTCTGAGCAGCTCTTCCAGTGCGGAAACTTTTTTTGTATCTCCTGAAATTTCAATAGTTAGCGTATTTTTAGATACATCAACAATTTTTGCCCTGAAAATTTCGACAAGCTGAACTATTTCCGCTCTTGTAGAAGCAGTGGCAGCTACTTTTATCAATGCGAGTTCCCTGCTCACAGAATCCTTTTCGTCCAGCTTCTTGAGCTTTATGACATCAATTAGCTTGTTGAGCTGCTTGCTTACCTGCTCAACCGTGTAGTCATCTCCATCTACCACAATAGTCATTCTTGATATTTCAGGATTTTCGGTTACTCCTACAGCAAGACTTTCTATATTAAAGCCTCTCCTGCTGAAAAGTCCTGCGACTCTGGACAACACCCCTGCATGATTCTCCACAAGTACAGATAAAGTATGCTTGGCCATAATACTTACCTCCTGTTTAATAAATAATGAAAAACTCTTCGGCCTGCATCAATATGCAGGGACGAAGAGCCAATGTCTCGTGGTACCACCCTGATTCGGCGCACCTGCGCGCCCTCTGGGAGCAATTATAACTCCTGCCTTAACGCGGCAAACGCTGCAGCTTACTGCAACAAATTCAGCAGCAGACTCAGGAGAGAGCTATGCACACATCCCCGACACCAGTTCACACCAGCCACCGGCTCTCTGTACCCGAAAAATGCGTCTTTTCCTCCATCATCGTTCTTTATTGATATTTAAGCTAATTCTATCAGTATAGTACAGATGTGTCAATACAGTTTTTCACAAAGTACATTCATGGAATTTACGCTTTTTTACCCGCTTTGCATTCAATTTTACCTATTCCGTAGCCATAGCAAAAAGATTGATACATACTTGATATTATTAGATTTAAAAGATATTCTTTTTCTTCCTTTGATAACCCTATATCAGTTCCTACCATAAAATCCCTGACTTTATCTTTTGCTAGAATTTTAATAGCTTCACGCGTTCCCGTTAGCTCATTGGCAAGCTTTTTTCTAGCATTTTCAAAATACTCTCTCATGCATTTCTCAAATTCACCATCATTTTTGCTTCGCCTATCAATGTTGTACACAGCATTACCTCCCATGACGTTTTTTTATAATGTTTTCCAAAAACATCATGGAATTATACATACTTATGTCTTGCTTATAAATTTCTTGAAATTTTTTTCAAATTTCTGGCGTGAAATCATGACTTGATGAAGGCATTTCGTGCATTTTATCCTAAAGTCAGCCCCTGTTCTTAGTATTTCCCAATTTTTATTTCCACATGGATGTGGCTTCTTCATTTCAACTATATCTCCTACGTTAAATAAATCCGCCATTTCTGAAATCTCCCTTTCTTATATTTTAGCTTAAACATGAGCTGATAAATAATTTAAAAATTTCAAGATATTTTTTTTCTTTTTGCCACATTATTTCAGGATGCCATTGCACTCCTACCGCAAAAGGATGACCTTTCATTTCTATAGCTTCTATTATACCATCATTGGAAACTGCTGTACACTCAAATCCATTTGCTAATTGTTTTATGCATTGATGATGAAAAGAATTAACTCTTACTTCTTTTTCACTACTATTCAAATGTTTTGAGAAGCTCTTCCAAACCAAAGATTCTTCTTTTAACGTTACATAATGAGTAGGATACCATCCGGGTGCTTTTTGAGAATGCTTTATAAGTTTTTCAGATGCAATTTCAGAAGGGATATCCTGTATAAGAGTGCCCCCTGCTGCCACATTCATAACCTGAATGCCTCTGCATATACCAAATAAAGGTTTGGCAGATTCAAAACACATTTGGCACAAGAAAATCTCCATTAAGTCTCTGTGTGGATTTATGCTTCCGTTATATTCTCTGTTTTCTTCTCCATAATGAAAAGGGTCGATATCCTCTCCTCCTGATAACAAGATACCATCGCAAATGTCCAATGCTTTTGCTAAAATCTGCTTTTCTTCGATAACGGGCAAAAGCACAGGATATCCACCTGCAGCATGCACTGCCTCCATATAACCTTTTTTAATATATGTCATGCTTTCTTGTTCATTGTACCACGGTGTTATTCCTATTATCGGTCTATTCCCATAAACCATACCTACTCCCCCTTCATAAGCTAAATGTCATACGCAAGAATTATTGCTTTTGCTATCTCTTTCATAGAAATGCCCCTGTCCATGCTTTGCTTTTGAATTCTTCTAAAAGCCTCTTCTTCACTTAGCCCAAGATTTTTCATCAAAAGACCTTTTGCTCTTTCAACCTCTTTTCTTGTGTCGAGCATGGTTTTTAAATTAGCAACTTCTTGTTCCAGTTTCTGTATATTTTTGATTGTTTTCAACATCATTTCAATACACACTATCAGAATTTGCTTGTTTATCGGTCTTATCAAACAATGAAAATTTACATAATCGGCATATTTTTTGCAAAAGCTTTGATTTGTGGAATTAGCAAGCATAATAACCCCGTTATTTTTTTCATGGATTATGGTGTTTAATTCTTCATCATAAGTTTCATATTCGCTGCTATTTCCATTCAAATCTATTATGACTATATCAGGTCTTAATATCCTTACTTTATTAAGGCATTCTTTTAAAGAATAAACAATGTCTGCAACGGTAAAACCAGCTCCGCATAACACTTCAGACAATTTTTCAGCTGTTGCTTCCGATAGCGCCGATATTACGATCCTGCAGTATTCCATACCCATCACCTTCATTCTATATATTATGATTATGATTTATTATCAATATATTTGTTTATTATGAACCAATATTGTTAATTTTTTTGTTAAAATATTTTTAATTAAAAAAGCAACACGGTCAAAACCAACCATGTTGCTTCTTTGCAAACAATTATTATGTTCCCCGGCATTGGAGAAACTCATATAAATATAATTTAATATGTTGTACCGGCACAACAAGTTAATTTATGCGATTAATATCTCTTAAGATACTGGTCTATTTCCCATTTTGTCACCATCATCCTGTAGCTTTCCCATTCTTTTGTCTTAGCCTCTATATATTTGTTAAATACATGTTCTCCCAATGTCTCTCTGACAAGCTTGCTGTTTTTCATCTCATTTATTGCTTCTTCCAAACTTGCAGGGAGAGATGTTATACCGTCCTTTGTCCTTTGATCCAAATCCATTTCATATATATTCTTGTTGACAGGAGCAGGCGGTTCAATCTTATTTTCTATGCCATCGAGTCCTGCGGCTAATATTGCTGCTAAAGCCAGATAAGGATTGCAGGATGGGTCAGGATTTCTTAGCTCAATTCTTGTAGCTTCGCCTCTTGCAGCAGGAATTCTTATAAGAGGGCTTCTGTTTCTTGCAGACCATGCAACATATACAGGAGCCTCATACCCCGGTACAAGCCTTTTATATGAGTTAACCAAAGGATTGGTTATAGCTGTAATGGATCTTATGTTTTTAATAAGTCCTCCAATAAACCAATATGCTTCCTGGCTTAACCCTAAAGAATCATTCTCATTATAAAAAGCGTTATGTCCATCTTTGAATAAAGAAAGATTGGTATGCATTCCTGAACCGCTTATGCCAAATATAGGCTTAGGCATGAAAGTGGCATGCAGCCCATGCCTTTGTGCTATTGTTTTTACCACAAGTTTAAAAGTAAGTATGGCATCTGCACTAGACAGAGCGTCACTATATTTAAAATCTATCTCGTGCTGCCCCGGCGCTACTTCATGATGGGATGCCTCTACTTCAAAACCCATATCTTCCAAAGCCAGGCACATATCCCTTCTTGCATTCTCTCCAAGGTCTACGGGACCGAGATCAAAATATCCTGCATCATCATGAGTTACTGTGGTAGGATTTCCTTCATTATCGGTAAGAAATAGAAAAAATTCGCATTCAGGGCCAACATTGAAAGTATCAAAACCCATATCCTGAGCCTTTTTCAATACCCTTTTCAGTACATATCTCGGATCTCCTTCAAAAGGTTTTTGCTCAGAAGTGTATACGTCGCAAATTATTCTTGCAACCTTTCCAGCCTGAGGTCTCCACGGAAAGATAGTAAAAGTATTTACGTCAGGTCTGAGGTACATGTCCGATTCTTCTATTCTTACAAATCCTTCTATAGAAGATCCATCAAACATGCATTTGTTGTCCAGTGCTTTTTCAAGTTGTTCTACCGTAATGGCCACATTTTTTAAAGTACCCATTATGTCGGTAAACTGAAGCCTCACAAATTTTACATCTTGTTCTCGAGCAATTCTTAACACATCTTGCTTGGTATAGTTTGGCATTTTTCTAACCCCCACGTTTTTATTATTTTATATTTATTTTACAATTTATAACAAATAAAAAAGGCCTCAAACAAGGGCGCAAAAACCCTGTTTGAGAACCCCGTTGTTCCAAACTCTAATGTTATATTGAATTTAACTAAAAAAATTATATCATTAAGATTTTATGTTTTCAATATGTTTGTTTTTAATTGTATGGTTTATTGTTCTTCAAACATATCCTTGCCTACTCCACAAACAGG
>Ga0068705_10001315_pt1 | contig 12589 bp, 7 predicted proteins | sample YNPMSTMetaG_FD_65631 | JGI IMG/M metagenome (GOLD analysis project Ga0068705, IMG submission 65631) | Anoxygenic and chlorotrophic microbial mat microbial communities from Yellowstone National Park, USA - YNP MS-T MetaG | ecosystem: Environmental > Aquatic > Thermal springs > Hot (42-90C) >... | reverse complement strand
AGGCAGCGGATCTCCGAAGAGCATTCCAAGCAACACAAGCAATAGGATCAAAGGCAGGAAAAAAGCCCCGAATGGCGTGGCTGGTCGCACCATGATCCAGAAAAGACAGATGATCGCTAATCCCCATGCAATGCCGTAATACCAATCCTGCCGAACCGAAAGCACGTGCCCTTCCAAATCCACCTGTTCGGCAAACATCACAATGCGATAGATTAACCAGACGCTGTGCGCTAACAATCCGATGGCTAGAATCGTCGCAACCAGCCGAGCGGAGACCTTCCCACTGCGGGCGCGAATCATCTCCAGGAGAAAGGCCAGACCGTACACACAGGAGATCATCACAACCAACGCATTCATGCGGTACACCCTGACATCACAACTCAAGCCTCTTCAGCGGGGGAGGGAAGCGTGCGGGATGCACAACCGTCGCCCGGCGAGTCTGTCGCGTCCGTCCAGCCCCATTCCTTAAGCTTCTTCCGTAGGGTATTTCGATTCAATCCCAGTTGCGCCGCAGCCTTAATCTGGACCTGATCGCACCGCGCGAGGACTTGGTGAATCAGTTCTTTTTCGACCCGGCCGACAACCTCCTCATACAATCGGTCATGGTCGGGAGGGAATTGAGAAAGGGCAGCGGCGACCAGATCCCGCGCCAGCTTCTCTAAATCTTTTCCCCGGTATCCCATTCGCGGCGATCGTCGACCGAAGACAGCGTCCGGAAGCAGATCGCACGTCACCTCATCGCCCGGCGCAAGAATCACCGCACGTTCTACGTAGTTTTGCAACTCGCGGACATTTCCCGGCCAATCGTAATTCTTCAGGGCCTCCATCGCCTTCGGATGAACAAAGGGGACGTATCGACGGTTCTTCTCGTTGTAGATCCGCAAGAAATGTCCAACCAGCTCAGGGATATCCTCACGTCGTTCCCGAAGAGGCGGCAAATAGACCGTCACCACATTCAGGCGGTAATAAAGATCCTCCCGGAAACGTCCATTTTCCACTTCCTCCAGCAAATCGCGGTTGCTTGCGGCAATGACCCGGACATCCACGTGGATGGTCCGCGTGTCCCCTACCCGTTCAAACTCATGCTGTTGAAGGACACGCAACAGTTTTACCTGCAATTTGAAGGTTGTGGAATCGATTTCATCGAGAAAGATCGTGCCTGTGTGTGCCGCTTCGAAACGACCGGTGCGACTCTCTACCGCACCGGTAAAGGCCCCGCGGACATGGCCAAAAAGCTCGCTCTCGAGTAGTCCCTCCGGCAGCGCCCCACAGTTGACACGGACGAAGGGGCCGCTTCGCCGTGGGCTTAACTGGTGAATCGCCTTGGCAATCAACTCTTTACCCGTGCCCGTCTCACCCAGGATTAACACGGAAGCATCAGAATCAGCCACCCGACGCGTCAAACGATAAACCTCCCGCATGGCTGGCGACGAGCCAATCAATTCTGGAATGGGAGGGGAATCGTCAGACATCAACACAACACGGACCCCGATTTTTCAACAACATCATTGTCCAAAATCCGACCCTAAGGGCTATTTTAGCGACTGGGACAACACGATAAGAGACCTGTCCAAGTCTCAGTCACAAGTCAAGAGCTGCTGAAACCACCGGCGGAGGCCCTATTCTCTGAAGACCTTTCGCGACCCGCTCAGACCCGAGGTCATAATGGCCGGAGCAAACCTCGCGGTGAGGATCTCATTCCTTCGCCTGGATTCCCACCGCTTGCACCTGCGTTGGGGCTTCGATGTAATCGAGAATCAACCCCAGAATCTTTCGCACTTCTGGCGGCGATTGAGTGCTTCGATTATACCGCTCGTACTGCTGAAGGATTTGTTGCGTCGTCAATTGGACCCCGCGTTTCTCCACGGCCTTTCGGAATGCGCCCAGGGCCTTGACCCGAAGAGCAATAGGCCAGTCGTTGCGGCTGACCGCCTCCACGAGGGCAGATTGAGACTTAGGAGTGGCCAGTTGTCCTAAAATTTCCAGGCTAAGCTCCTGTAATTGGGGAACCTCCAGTGCGCTGATGGCGGCCGATTCGATCTCCATTCGCGAAATCCCTTCCGGTGGGTGCTCCACAAAGACCAGAAACCAGGCCATGGCCGCCCGCGCCCATTCCAATCGCTGGTCAATACTAACAGAACGAACTGTCGGCACCATTTTTGCCCGGGCAATCAGCCCTGCCAGATCTTGGGGATCTGACGGTACCGCCACACTGAGGGCCGAAGGAATGCGGCGTACCGTAGCGTCCGCTAAGGGCAGCCAGTCAGGATCGGCGTAAACGAGCACCGGGACGCCCGCCAATCTGGGTTCCGCACGCAGCCGTTGTAACGTCAAGTTCAGCGGCGGTCGCTGAATGCCCGCTGAGACGAGGATGATTTCGTAATCCGGTGATCGCGGCGCTGCGTCCAGAAGAGACCCACCATCAGAGACAATATCGACACGCGAATAGCCGATTTCTTTGAGGTAGGACGCGATCTGGCTGGCATGCGAAAGGACGGGATCGGCCACCAGAGCACCGGCCTTCCCCTCCGAGGCGGCAAAATAGGCAAGTTCCTTCATGACATAACTTGCCCCACGAAAAGTCCCCCCTGCTGCCAGCTTCAACACAGTATCCGTTGCAACAAAGCGAAGCTCCGGGTCAGAAGATTGAACAGCTCGAATCAAAGGTGGAACATCCCGCCCCAGCAAACCCGCGGCGTCCCCTGACTCCCTCATCCAGCAAACGGCAACCCAGGCCCCGTGATACCATTCCCGCGCCAAACACTGGCCAAGCCATCGGTTGAAATCCTCAATTTCAGGGTCCCATCGTTCCAGGGCTTGACTCGCCTTTACAGCAACTGAGCGGGAATCGTTCTTTTGCAAATTGGGCGTGCCCGACGAATCTTCCGACGGAACATTCATTCCCCATTCCACACGTTCCAAATACCCAATTTTTTCCAGGATTAAGCAACTCGCCAGATCCCGCAACTCAGGATCGTCGGCAACCAATTGGGCGGCCTTTTCGCTAAGGAATGCGGCCCTTTCTCGCCGCCACATCTCGAACGACACCCGTTTTGCTTCGACTCGATTCGCGGCAGAATCCCACCATAAAAGGCTGAGGACCTCAGAACCCTGCGGAACAGGCTGGGTCAGTATTGTCTCGATTTCTGTCCGCAGAATACGCGCTCCCTGACGTTTTGTGGGAAGCGGACCGCTCAACTGTTCACAAGCCCTTTTGCCCAGCTCTGCAACCTCTGTCTTCCCATCGAGTCCAAAAGCGAGAGGTAACAAATACGGGACAGTGCCGGTGATTCTTAACGCCACAATGCCGCCCACGACCCCCGATTTCTTCTCATCGGGAACGGTCAAGAGTAGCGATATCAACGCCGCGTCGGCATCAGGCCGAAACTGCCCCAGGACATAATACACGCGGGGCCACGCCGCATGCTTCGAAGGATCAAGCAAGGCTTCACAGAGGGGCGGCACCACAACGGGTCCCGCCTTAATGAGTGCTTCCGCGACTTGATACCAACGATCATTCGGTGATTGACACAAGTCGTTAACCAGGCCCGCCAGCCGACCTGGATCACTGCGACTCTTGCGGACTGCGTCAAACACGGCTGTGGCCAGGTTTGTTCCTTCCGGCGCCAACTCCGGATGACTGGCAAAACGAAAGAACGTTGCGGAGCCAAATTCTTCATCGAGAGCCAAAAGGATGGCCTCGTCCAGCGGACTTTTCAAGACCTGTTCCAACATCTGTTTTGCCAAATCCGGTCGATTCAGCCTGAGGAGAACGTCCGCTGCACGAACGCGTTCTCGCGGTGTCAATGGATTGGCAGCCAGAACGGCCGCAACGCCAGGATCTTCCAGAACCGGCACCTGAATTGCGTCCGTCGCCGCCGGATTCTGAGCTTTGCCGGCACTGTCAGCACCAGGCACCGGGACCTTCCCCAGCTCCGCCGACAATGACTGGACAGACAGGACAACCAGACACAATGCCGCGATTACCAACCTGGCATCTCGGACTAACTTCATGACCCAGTCCTCTGGTGTGGCAATACCGCAAAGATGCAACCACCACTCATCGGAGGCTGCCGATGAGTTTCAAATCCGGTATTTTGAGTAATCTAGCACGCAGGGCATTTCTAAGGCTGCTAAAAATGCCCCTAGTACCCATAATAATTGGGCTGTCAAAAATTGTCGCACAGATTCACGATACCCCGCCTGGAGATGGGGTCGGTATGGTCATAAAGACGGGAACTGTCAATCTTTGAGGCTGCTGGCCAAGCGTTGTTTCCAGCATTCGATCTGTTCGCGGACCTGCTCCGGGGCCGTTGATCCGAAACTGTGGAAGGCTTGGATCGCATTTTGTACTCCAAGAACGCCATACACGTTCGCATCCAGGGATGGCACCACCGCGCGGAAAACCTCCAACGGCAAATCGACCAGGCGACACTGTCGATCCATGGCCTCACGGACAATTCGGCCGACGAGGGAATGGGCAACTCGTTGCGGTATTCCACGAGAAATCAAGTATTCCATCAGCGTTGTCGCATCGAGGTATCCTCGGTCCAATTTCTCGGCGATCCGCGAACGATTCAACTCGGTCAATTCAACAACGGGAATAGCGACCTCCAGGCAACTGACTACCGTGTCAAATGCATCGAAGACCCCAGGTTTATCCTCTTGCAAGTCGCGGTTATAGGCCAGGGGAAGGCCCTTGAGCAGAAGGAAAAGTTGCTGCAGGTGGCCGACGACACGAGCCGTCTTTCCCCGAATAAGCTCCAGCACGTCGGGATTGACCTTTTGCGGCATGATCGACGAGCCGGTGCAAAACCCTTCCGGCAATTTCAGGAAACCGAACTCCTCCGTGGACCAAATGATCCACTCTTCGGCCCAATGACTCAAATGGACAGCGAGCAAAGAGAGATCAAAGACGAATTCCACGGCGAAGTCACGATCACTTGTTGCATCCAGACTGTTGGGGGATGGATGATCAAAACCGAGGGCCTGGGCCGTCATGTGGCGATCAATCGGCAAGCTGGATCCGGCGAGGGCGGCGGAACCGAGCGGGCAGATGTTCACCCGCTTCCGACAATCCAGCAATCGCTCCACGTCCCGTTCGAACTTCTCGCAATAGGCCAACCAATAATGCGGTGCCAGCACCGGCTGGGCGCGACGCAAGTGTGTGTAGCCCGGCAAGATACAATCAAAATCGCCTTCGCATCGATTGACAAACGCAGCCTGGAGCTTTCGGATCAGCGGGATAAGTGTATCGATGGCATCACGGACCCAAAGGCGAAAATCGGTAGCGACCTGGTCGTTTCGACTGCGTGCCGTATGCAATTTCCGCCCAATGTCACCGAGCCGCTCCGTGAGCACTCGCTCGATGTGCATGTGGATGTCTTCCCAGCCGATGCGGAATTCAAACTTCCCCGCGGCAATTTCCTCGCGGATCTGCTCGAGCGTCTTGACAATCTGATCCGCCTCGTCGAGGGTCAATAGTCCCACACTGGCTAGCATTCGGGCATGAGCGATCGAACCCGCAATATCCTGTTGATAAAGACGGTGATCAAAACTGATACTTTCCGTAAACAATTCCACCCGGTGGTCCGTCTCCACACGAAAAACACCACCCCACGGCTTCTCAGTCACAGCTTGACTCCTCAGGTTCACAAGAGATGATGACGCCTTCAGATACCATTTCTCGGCCGAAGTACGTCAGGTTACCGGTATCTTGCCAACAATTCGAAGACCGGTCATTTCGGCCGGTACGGGCAAGGATCGAAAGTTTGCAATCGATAGTCCTTAATTTGACAATTCTTTTTTCTAGATGGTTCGGAATCCGCTTGTCAATCGGCTTGACGTGTAGGCTTCGTCGGGCATGACAAGCATGCCCCTCCGCTCCTCGGAGGGACCCGCTTGTCGGGTCGGCCCCTCGGAGGAACCCGCTTGTCGCGTCCGCTGCGCAACGTTACATCATCAATTTCGCTTCGGCGGGCAGGACGAGCGAGCCCCTCGGAACAAGCGTGACAAACGTGCCACCTTATTTCCCCCGGGCGATGCCCGCCTATCGGGCCATCTTTACGAACAAACCTGAGGCCTACACAGGCCATGTGGAGATGGATCACCACTTTAGGGTGGGTTGCGAACAACCAAAAATTCGGCATAACATGAGAAGATTTATTCAGTGAGAAAGCCGGGTTTGTCGGAATGACCATGTCAATCAAATTCATCGAAAAAGCGTCGCCTGGGAACTTCTGGCCAATGGACAGGAAGGTCGTTTCTGGTCGCCGCATTCGATGAGGAAGCGTCCAACGATTCTTTGAAACCACCTGAATTTGATGGTGGTCCACTTCACAGTCAGGCATTTTAGGGAGATATTACGGACGTGCCACGCCGCAACGACATCCACAAGATTCTCTTGATCGGGTCAGGGCCAATCGTCATTGGTCAGGCCTGTGAATTCGATTATTCGGGTTCTCAGGCGTGCAAAGCCTTGCGTGAAGAAGGGTACGAGGTCGTCCTCGTCAACTCGAATCCGGCGACCATTATGACGGATCCCGAAATGGCCGACCGGACCTATATCGAACCAATCACCTGGGAGTTCGTTGCCAAGATCATTGAGAAAGAACGGCCCGATGCCCTGTTGCCCACTTTGGGGGGCCAAACCGGTCTAAACATTGCCATGGATTTGCACCGGCATGGCGTGTTGGATCAATTCAAGGTGGAAATGATCGGGGCCAATGCCGCGGCTATCGCCAAGGCCGAAGAACGTGATCAATTTCGTCTCGCCATGGAGCGGATCGGCCTCGATGTGTGTCGCGGTCGAACGGTCCACAACCTGAAAGAAGCGCACGAGGTACTCAAAGAGATTGGCTTGCCGTGTGTCGTTCGGCCTAGCTTCACCCTGGGAGGAACCGGGTCGAGTGTTGCCTACAATCGGGACCAATTCGTTGAACTTGTCACTCGAGGGCTGACCGCTTCACCTATTCATGAGGTGCTCCTCGAAGAATCGGTCTTGGGCTGGAAAGAATTCGAGCTGGAGGTAATGCGCGATGCGGATGATAACGTGATCATCATTTGCTCGATCGAAAACCTTGATCCGATGGGTGTTCACACGGGAGACTCCATCACCGTGGCCCCCGTGCAGACACTGACGGATAAGGAATATCAGCGGATGCGGGATGCGGCTATTGCAGTAATCCGCGAAATCGGTGTGGACACAGGGGGATCCAACATTCAGTTCGCCGTTCACCCTTCAACCGGACGGACTGTCGTGATCGAAATGAATCCCCGTGTCAGTCGCTCCAGTGCCCTGGCATCGAAGGCCACAGGATTTCCCATCGCCAAGATTGCGGCCAAACTCGCGGTCGGTTATCGGCTCCACGAGCTGGCCAATGATATCACGCGGAAAACAAAGGCATGTTTTGAACCCACGATCGATTATGTCGTGACGAAAATCCCGCGTTTTGCCTTCGAGAAGTTTCCCGAAGCCGATCCGATCCTCACCACACAGATGAAGAGTGTTGGCGAAACGATGGCGATTGGCCGAACTTTCAAAGAATCCCTGCAAAAGGCCCTGCGGGGACTTGAAGTCGGCTCGTTTGGGTTGGGTTGCGATGGAAAGGACCTGTGGGGAACGCCGCAACAACCGGGAATCGACGAGATTCGTTACAAGCTGTCGCACCCCAATGCCCAGCGAATCTGGTATATCCGTTACGCTTTCAAAGCCGGGATGAGCATCGAGGAAGTCAATGAGTTGACATCCATCGATCCGTGGTTCCTCGCCAACATTAAAGAGATTGTTGAACTTGAGAACGAATTACGAACGTACAGGGACATCACTGAAGTCAGCGATGCCAAGCTGCGTCAGGCCAAGCGCTACGGGTTTTCGGACCGGCAATTGGCCCACATCTGGACCCGGGCGGAGGTCGAGATCCGAGAGGAACGGAAACGTCGTGGGATCATCGCAACTTTCAAGGCCGTCGATACGTGCGCGGCTGAATTCGAGGCTTATACGCCCTACTATTACTCGACCTATGAAGACGAAGACGAGACCCCGACGAAGAAGCCGGGTAAGAAGCGGATCATGATCCTCGGCGGTGGTCCTAACCGAATCGGTCAGGGAATTGAGTTCGACTACTGCTGCTGTCACGCCAGTTTTGCCCTCCGTGAGTTGGGTATGGAAACCATTATGGTTAATTCCAACCCCGAGACCGTGAGCACGGATTACGATACGAGCGACATCTTGTTCTTCGAGCCGCTGACGTGCGAGGATATTCTGAACATTCAGGATCGGATCCAGGCCGATGGTGTCATTGTGCAATTTGGCGGCCAAACACCGCTCAATCTGGCCAAAGCCCTGGAGATGGCAGGGGTCCCCATCATCGGTACAAGTGTGAACACGATCGAGGACGCCGAAGACCGAGAGAAGTTTGCCGAGGTTCTCCGGCGATTGAACTTGCGTCAGCCCCCAAATGCCACTGCGCGGACTCTTTCGCAAGCACAGCTCGCCGTCCAGCGGATCGGTTTTCCCGTGCTGGTGCGACCGAGCTTCGTGCTTGGCGGGCGGGCAATGGAAATCTGTTACGACATGAACCAGTTTGAACGATTCGTGAAAGAGGCCTTCGACGCCGCTGAAGGGCAACCCGTTCTCATTGATCGCTTCCTGGAAGATGCCACTGAAGTGGATGTTGACGCAATCGCCGATGGTGAGCTGGCGATCGTGGCCGGTATCATGGAACACATTGAAGAGGCCGGTATTCATTCGGGGGATTCCGCCTGTGCAATCCCCCCTTACAGCCTGCCGGGGCCTGTCGTAGAAGAAATTCGTCAGGCCACCTGCTTGATGGCCAAGACCTTGCAGGTCAAAGGCCTTATGAATGTCCAATTCGCCGTCAAAAAGGAAGGCGGACGTCCCCTGGTGTATGTACTCGAAGTCAATCCGCGGGCAAGCCGAACCGTGCCTTTTGTGTCAAAGGCGATCGGTTGGCCGCTGGCCAAGTCAGCATCGAAGGTCATGGTTGGTATCTCTCTCCGGGAACAAGGCTGGACCAAGGCCCCCACACCGAATCGTGTTTCGGTCAAAGAAGCGGTGTTACCCTTTGTGAAGTTCTCCGGCGTGGACATTGTTCTCGGTCCAGAAATGAAATCCACGGGCGAAGTGATGGGTGTCAGTCGCTATTTCTCGATCGCCTACGCCAAGAGCCAGATTGCCGCTGGAACAGCCCTGCCCAACAGTGGCCGGATCTTCATCAGCGTCGCCGACCGAAACAAGCATCAGATTGTCGATCTCGCGCGCCGGTTGCAAAAGCTCGGTTTCGACCTTTTGGCAACTAAGGGCACGGCTGATCGCCTGGAACAAAATGGTGTATCCGTGACCCGGCTTAAGAAAATCAAAGAAGGTCACCCAAACGTCCTTGATTACATCGTCAATGGCGACATCCAGTTGATCATCAATACGCCCAGCGGAAAAGGGGCGAGAACGGACGAAGGGTACATTCGCGCATCCGCCACCGCCCAGGGGATCCCCTGCATCACGACGATTCCGGCAGCCGAGGCCGCCGTTAAGGCCATCGAGGCCATGGCACTTAATACCGAATTCGAAGTGGAATCGGTCCAGGAACGATTCCCCAACTACGGTCAACCGCCGAAACCCTGACTCGAATCCGTAGCGGCCTTTACCTATCTCGCACATCTTCGCAGAAATACCAATTTCCCCGTGGCAGACCGCGCATTCGAGGGATTGCGATTCTTGAATTGATACATCCAAAATTACCCTTGACCCTTTTTTCGGGAATTGGGTATTCTGACACCAAGAATGGAAAAGACGTTTGGAGGCCGACGATCATTTGCGAATCCGTCAGCGGCACAGATGAAGAGATGTTTGCAAACGGGCGAATGACGCCCAGCCGTTGTTAAGCCACGGAAGGCTTTGACGCAAGTGTGGTCCGCATCGGCACGTCAGGAGGATGGCTCCCGATACGAACTCTGGCCTCCCATCGCTCCCGGAAGAGACTTCTGTCCTCCCCCCTGGGACACGGCCTTTCCGGGAGCTTTTTTCTGCGCGGGGCGACCATGGCCGCTATGACCCAGCTTCTTCCCATAATTCGCTTGATGTCTCGGCCTTGGCAATCACGGTGACGCCACTTTCCGTGACCACAAATCCCCTGGCTTTATCTTTGGCCGCATCGTAGCCAATCTCGGTGCCCTCTGGAATTCGAACTCGCTTATCGATGATGGCGCGGCGTATTCTCGCGTGGCGGCCAATCTCCACACCGGCAAAAAGGATCGAGTCTTCGACGTGGGCATAACTGTTGATCCGCACACGGTGCCCCAAAATCGAGCGGATCACCGTTCCCCCGGAGACAATCGTCCCATTGCAGACGATACTATCCAGGGCTTGTCCTCTTCGCTGCGGATCGGCGAACACGAACTTCGGCGGTGGGAGGTTTGGCTGATACGTTCGAATCGGCCAAAGCTCATCGTAGAGATTCAGTTCCGGCTCCACCGAAACCAGGTCCATATTGGCCTCGTAATAGCTGTCCAGTGTTCCCACATCTCGCCAATAAGAATTCTTCTTGCGATTTTCATCCATGAACGGATAAGCAAAGACTCGGTGCCCCTCGATGAGCGAAGGAATCACATCTCGACCGAAATCATGAGTGCTGCCTCGCTTGGTCGCATCACGGCAGAGGACCTCGAACAAAAAACGCGACGGAAAAACATAAATCCCCATCGAGGCATAACAGAAGCCTGGTTCCGCTGGGATCGGCTTTGGGTCATCCGGCTTTTCCTGAAAACCAACGACGCGGTTACTCGCATCGACTTCCATAACACCAAAGCGCCGCCGCGCAGCTTCGCATCGTTCTTTCAGGACGCCGATCGTCACATCGGCTCCCAACGTGACGTGATAATCAACGAGTTTCCGATAGTCCATCTTGTAAATGTGGTCCCCGGCCAGCACCACCACATAATCAGGCTGTTCTTTCTCGATGGCATAAATGTTCTGGTAAACGGCGTCCGCCGTCCCTTGATACCAGTTTTCGTCGATGCGCTGCTGGGGTGGGACCACATCGGCGAATTCGCCCAACTCGCGGCAGAAGTACCTCTGCCAACCCATGTTGATGTGGCGATCTAGACTCATCGCCTTGTACTGCGTCAAGATAAGGATCTTCCTCAAGCCGCTATTGAGGCAATTTGACATCGTGAAATCGATGATTCGATAAGCACCGCCGAAAGGCACGGCCGGTTTTGCCCTATCACGAGTCAGAGGATCAAGTCGCGTCCCTTTCCCCCCAGCCAGGATGACCGTCACGATCTGTTCGTTCTTTACCGTGGCCATCATTTCCCTCCTTGACGTTCAAAACGCGTGACTACCCCCAAGCAATTCCAAGGAGACGCTTTGTGACGCATAGCTTCTGTGTTTACCGGTTCCGCTATCCGTTACCTCCGCTCGTATTCTGAAAACCGATCTGACTGATGTCTGTTTGGACTGTCCAAATTGGCCGATAACAACCTTACCGTTTCTCCCCGCCCCGTTATCCCCTCGAATTCGCCCTGGCAATTCTTTAACGCTTTTCAATTCACGTTTTACCTTTCCCGCTTCCTATCCCGCCTTCAAATACTTCGTACCAAATGTTACGCCTATTCTACGAAATTCCGTCCGAATACCCAACTGTTTGGCAAGCGACATCATGAGCTGTTGGCCTACCTATCTTTATTCTTTATCTGGTTTATCTAAAGAAAGAGCCTCCAATGAGTCAACGAAGGGCACGTTTGGCATCTTCCTCAAGAGACGCTGGCCAAAGGCCGATCCAAGTCGCGGATCTCATCGCCGTCAATCCATTTTCGCTGCCATAACTCGAAAAAGAGAAGTGCCCAGATGCGGTGACTGTGGTTCCACAACCCACTGTTGTGTTCGTACAGGAGCTGTTCGATGGCCTCACGACGAAAGTAGCCCCGCTGCACTGTCCGTGGATCGAGTAAGATGTGCCGCGTTAATTGTGCCAGGGGTCCGCGAAACCAATGATCCAAAGGGACACCGAATCCCATCTTCGCCCGGGTTTGGATCGCCGGCGGAATGAGGTCGCGGAATGCTGAAATAAGTATCTGCTTCCCCTTGCGTCCTTGAAGTTTCAATCGTCCGGGAAGTCGTCCGGCAAATTCGACGAACTCATGATCGAGAAACGGAGGTCGCGTCTCCAGACTATGAGCCATCGCAGCGATATCGACCTTGACGAGCAAGTCACACGGCAAATATGAGAAGAGGTCGGACAGGCTAATCGCGGAGACAACTTCGCGGGACTGAAGCTTCGTGTAAATCTCGACGAAAAAATCTTCTGGAGGATCACCCAACCGTTCCCGAAATTCCTGACTATAAAGGGCCAACCGGCGCGATCTGTTGAAGATCGCAATCCAATCGACATATCGTTCCGGCGTTGGCAGATGCAATGATTCTGTGAAGCGGCGCACCTTGCTGAAAAAGGATTTTTGCCGGGCCTGCGACGCCCAAGACCAAACTTTTCCATGAAAAACCCAGCGGATCCACCAGGGCAGCGAAAGGATCTGCTCGGCCAAGACACTTGCCCAGTAACGGGGATATCCG
>Ga0068705_10001314_pt1 | contig 12592 bp, 10 predicted proteins | sample YNPMSTMetaG_FD_65631 | JGI IMG/M metagenome (GOLD analysis project Ga0068705, IMG submission 65631) | Anoxygenic and chlorotrophic microbial mat microbial communities from Yellowstone National Park, USA - YNP MS-T MetaG | ecosystem: Environmental > Aquatic > Thermal springs > Hot (42-90C) >... | reverse complement strand
CAAGGTGCCGATCAACGACCGTATCCGCGGAAAGGACCGGCGTCTCGACTTCGAGAAAACCACGCTCCTCGAAAAACTGGCGAATTGTTCGCAACAATTCTGCGCGGAGTCGCAGGATCTCCCACCTGGCCGTGGGGCGAAAACCGTTCGCTGTCCGTCCCAAACTCATGACGGGAGGCCCCGGGATTACTCCGCTTTGACGCGTTCGATGTATTCCCCGGTCCGCGTATCCACCTTGATGAGGTCCCCCATTTCCACGAAGGCGGGAACCGTGATTTCAGCGCCCGTCTCCACCGTGCACGGCTTGGTCACGTTGGTTGCCGTGTTTCCCCGGGCCCCCGGTTCACAATACTCCACCTTGAGGACCACATGATTGGGCGGAGTCACCGAAATCGGCTTGCCGTTAAACAGCATCATCGTGCACGGCATGCCCTCCTTGAGATACTTCCAGGCTTCATCGACCTGATCTTTGGTCAATTCATACTGTTCAAAACTGTTGTTGTCCATGAAAACGAAGTGGTCACCCTGCCGGTACAAAAACTGGGCATCGATCTCCTCGATGTCCGCCGCCTCAATCGTGTCGCCACTCTTGTACGTGCGGTCCAAAACCGTGTTGCGGATCAGATTCTTCAGTTTGCATTTGTAAAGAGCCTGACCCTTTCCCGGTTTGACAAAGAAACACTCGATCATCAAGTACGGTTCACCATCCAGTTGGACTTTGAGTCCCTTCCGGAATTCGCTGGTATTGTACGTCGCCACGGGTCACACCCTTTTTCGCTCGTGAAGTTTGTTCCTACAATAAATTTAATTCCACACGCGAACTGCTTGATCTGTATGCCGGTTACTCCGACAAACCAGTATGATGCAATAGTCCAGTGTTTCGCTCAAAGTTACGTTGATCCTCACCCATTAGCGTCCCTGCTTTGGTATAAATCACAACGGGATAACGATCCGTGCGGCATTCCATTCAGACAACTTCGATCTCTTCGATTCCTATAGCAATGTCCCCAGACCAATCCGCTCGCCCCGTATCATTCGCCGAGACGAACATTCCAAAGGCAGCGCCGACATGGAAAACCCACGTCATCCAGGCCATTCGCGATCCCGCGGAGCTTTGTTCCGTTCTTGGCCTATCCCGTCAATTGGCCGAAGAAGCACACGCGGTCATGGGTAACTTTCCCCTTCTGCTCCCCAGAACGATGCTGGCGAGAATCACACCGGGAAACGCCGCCGATCCCGTGTTAAGGCAGTTCCTACCCACCCGAGCGGAAGCTGTGTCCGCACCGGGTTTCTCCGCCGACCCACTCGAGGAGCAGGCCGCATGTCCCGTACCCGGGGTCCTGGCCAAATACGAGGGCCGAATTCTTATCCTAGCGACTTCCGCTTGTCCCGTCCATTGCCGGTACTGTTTCCGCCGACACCTGGCTCATGCGGGAATGGAGCGCCAGATGCTTTCGGTCGCCAACCCGGAAACAACAGACAAACCTTGTGGCCCTGGCGCGATGAGCACCACTGAAGACGGGTTTTTATCCACCATATGTCGCTATTTAGAAAGTCGCCCAGATTGCCGGGAGGTCATCTTCAGTGGGGGTGAACCCCTTCTTTTGGATGATGAGACACTGCGAGAGTGGTTTTTGTACATTTCCCAGATACCCCATGTTCTCCGAATTCGGATCCACACCCGGCTGCCGGTCGTTATCCCGCAGAGGGTCACACCTGAATTGATCGACGTCTTACACAGCACGCGGCTCCAGCCGTTGATTGTTCTTCACATCAATCATCCGCAGGAGATAGACGAGACGGTAAGCGAGGCGATCTCTCGGTTGGCCGCTTCGGGGATTCTTCTTTTATGTCAGAGTGTTTTGCTTGCCGGGGTGAACGATGCCCCGGAGACTCTCGCAGGGCTTTATGAGCGGCTTGCCGGATTGCGGGTCTTACCCTATTATCTTCATCAGCTTGATCGGGTCCTTGGGGCCCACCATTTTGATGTCCCGATCGTCCGTGGCAGAGAAATTGTCCAGGAGCTTCGACGACGACTGCCGGGCTACCTCGTCCCGCGATACGTTCAGGAGCGTCCTGGAGAGCAAGCCAAGGTCCCGTTGTAATTCCCGAGGATTCCCATGTCGCCGCACCATATACCCAACGATTCCGAAAACGACGATCTCCTTGCCGCTGCTGATCATGTCCCGGAACCCATTATCGTTCACAGCCCGGGACCCGAAGGCCGATTGCCTTTTGATGACGCCATGCTGCGTTATGATCCGAGTGGCCATCTTTTCGGTATGAGTCAAGACGCAGGCATGGGCTGGACGCCGGAAGAGACCCGGCGCCCGCAATTCGTGATCCTGAGCACCATGGGGGGATTGCGGGATCCCGAGGGCAAGCCGATTGCCCTGGGCTACCACACAGGACACTTTGAACTCAACGAGGCCGTCGCTGAAGCAGCCTGGGGAATTCGTAATCTAGGGGGAATTCCCTACGCAGGATATTGTTCCGACCCGTGCGACGGACGAACCCAGGGAACAGTCGGGATGTTTGATAGCCTGCCCTATCGCAACGACGCGGCCATTGTCTTTCGACGATTGGCAAGATCGATTCCAAACGCGGTGGGAGTTTTGGGCATTGCGACATGCGACAAGGGCTTGCCTGCCATGATGATGGCCCTGGCGGGACTGAAGGATTTGCCCGTGGTCATCGTTCCGGGAGGCGTAATGTTGCCGACGACACGGGGAGAGGACACAGCGAAGGTGCAGTCTATCGGTGCCCGCTATGCTCAGGGGGACATCACCCTGGAAACCGCGCAAGAGGTCGCCTGTCACACATGCGCATCACCCGGCGGGGGATGCCAGTTCCTAGGTACGGCTGCCACCTCGCAGGTCATTGCGGAGGCCCTGGGACTCGCCCTGCCACACAGTGCCCTTGCTCCGTCGGGCCAACCGATCTGGCGAGACATCGCGCGCCGGTCGGCGCAGGCCCTGGTTCATCTGGCCAAAAAAGGTCTTACTGGCAGACATATTCTCACCGAAGCTGCCGCCCATAATGCCATGGTCCTTCATGCGGCATTTGGAGGCTCCACCAATCTGATTCTGCACCTTCCCGCCGTACTTTATGAGGCAGGGCTTCCTCGACCATCCTTGGAAGATTGGGAGCGGGTCAACCGGCAGGTGCCGCGTCTGGTCGATGTCCTGCCGAACGGCCCAAAGAATTATCCGACGCTGTATGTGTATCTGGCCGGTGGAGTCCCCGAAGTCATGCTTCATTTACGCAATCTGGGGTTGCTGCGCCTGGATGCCGTTACGGTCACGGGGCACAGCTTGGAGAAAGTCCTTCGATGGTGGGAGAACTCCCCGCGACGGCGTCGCCTACGTGAGGTTTTGTACGAAGAGACGGGCGTGGACCCCGATCAGGTCATCCTTCTGCCTCGCCGGGCCAAGGAACTGGGGATAACGGCCACTTCGTGTTTTCCTCGCGGTAACCTGGCCCCCGGTGGTTCTGTGGTGAAAAGTACGGCCATCGATCCCCAGGTGTTGGACAAGAACGGTGTTTTTGACCGCACCTTGCGGGCAAGGGTCTTCGTACGAGAAAAAGATGCAGTCGCCTCAATCAAAGGACAAACAGCAAATCCGGTCCGCCCAGGGGATGTCGTGGTCCTTATCGGTCGCGGTCCGATGGGATCCGGCATGGAGGAAACATACCAGGTGACCTCGGCCTTGCGCTATTTGATGTGGGGCCGTGAAGTTGCCGTCGTCACCGACGCCCGCTTTTCAGGCGTCAGCACCGGGGCCTGCATTGGCTGGGTCACTCCTGAGGCGCTCGCTGATGGTCCGATTGCCCGGGTTCGTGACGGCGATCGCATCCGGATTGTAATCGATACTCGTAACTTGCAGGGCAGTTTGAACCTGGTCGGCGATCCTCAGCACGATTTCACCCCAGAACAGGCCGAGGTAGTCCTGAAAGCACGTCCACCTCATCCCCAGTTGCGTCCGGACGAAGACTTGCCGGAAGACACCCGCCTTTGGGCAATCCTCCAGCATATCAGTGGCGGACCGTGGGGTGGGTGCGTGTTCGACCGGGAAGCGATCTTTCAACGGTTACAACAAAGTCGGCAAGAGACTTGATCGCCCTTGTGACAACGTCGTTCCTGGAATCCACGTCCCCGCGAATCAGCCCCCTCGGAGGGGCATGCTTGTCATGCCCGATAAAGCGCCATGGATGATCGAATGTGATGCAACGGACCCGACAAGCGGGACCCTCCGAGAGAAACCGCAAGGGCGGATCGCGGTTCGCCCCCGCGATCTCTTTGTGCCTTTTTCCGGCGGATCACTTGGAAACCTGGCGGGGCGCGGCCGCCTCCCGGAGCATCGGTGATCCCTCACTGCCTGGCCTACCTGTGCGGTACACGCCCACTTCGGCCCGACCATCGCCGTTGAAATCCCCGGCAAATGGACGGTCATCAGACTCGCCAAGTGTGACGACACGATCTTTGGCCGTCAATTGATTATCACCGTCGGTATCAAGATAGAATCGACCGTTGCGATACACCCCGAGATTGGTGATACCGTCGCCGTTCCAATCACCGACGACGGGGATATCACCGTCCTGGCCGAAGAACGCGAGGCGATCGTTATTTCCCCAGCGACCGTCGCCATCTTCATCGAGGTACCAGGTGCCGCCGCGAAAGACCCCGATCGTCGCAATGCCATCCCCATTCCAGTCGCCTGTCACGGGATGGTCCCCTGGCTGACCATACATGAACACGTGATCGATGAGGTCGGCCCGGGTCGGTCCCTGTCGTCCCAGCTGGAGGAGGCGGGGGTCATCGGGCGCTTGGTCCGCAGTTGGTGGCAAATTCCGTGGGCGCAGGGCAATGAGTCGATTCTGGGCGTCAGGTAAGCCCGGCTCCACACGCAAGGCTCGGTCATCGCCTGACCATGCGGGGCCAAAGACGCCGACATCCCATTTGCCGTCGCCATCCCAATCCCCTGCCACTGGCTGGTCACGGTCTTTGCCGAGCTGAATCCACAGGTCGCCTTCGTCCCAAACACCGTTACCGTTCAGGTCGATGAAGAACATCCCACCGAAAAAGATCCCCAATTGCGCGCGACCAAGACCCGCAAAATCACCAACAATCGGCAGGGCTGCCTCTGTTCCCAGATTGCCCAGCTTCGTTGTAACTTCGCCAGTGGTGACGTCCACGATTGTCCATTCGCCGCGGTCCAGAGGGATGCCTTCCCAGCGTGTCGGGTTAAAGAAACCAACTTCGCGAAGTGTAACCCTCTGGAAGCCGTCCATGTTGTGTCGGGGAACACCACCGTTGATCACGCTCAAATGCCATGTGTAATCCATTGTTCCTGCACTTCCGCCAAAGCGCGGCAAGACCACGGATTCCGGCATGACAGGCGATATTTGGAGATAGATAGGCGGCGTTGCCGGTGGCAAGGCCGGAGACCTGGGCCATTCCCGGACTTCCGGCGGAACACTGATCGGCGGAATGAATGGCGGGATCGCCGTTAGCAACACCTCTGCAAAGTTGTAATTCGTTCCATTGGCTCCAGGCAACACTGTCACTCGCAGGATTGCGTCGTTACGTGGGTCGATTGTCAAAGAAGCAAGGATAGCAGGATCGAGTGAAGTAGCGGGATTGACGGCAACGCCACCCAACGTGCCGGCCGTATCCAAACCATCTTCGTAACCCGCTGGCTGAATCTCCAAGATCGTATAGACCCCCGGTCGTAATCCGCGAAATTCGTAATAGCCGTTGGCGTTCGTCCAGGTCACTATGGGTTGACCGTTTGCGTCCAGGATCGGCTGGCCCGTCGCGTCACGAAGTTGGATCTCGACCCCGGCCAGGGGTATGTCATCCGGTGTGAATTGTCCATCACGGACCTGGTAGGGATCCGGACGGGGCTGTCCCCACCAATAAGTGATCGCAGGGCCATCCTGAAAGACATACCCGCTGAGCGTCGCCGGTTCGATTTCCGCAAAATTGTAGTCTCTGCCGTCGACACCAGGGGGCAGCTTAATGTCGGTGATACGATCATTGCCAGCAAGTTGACCGCCGGCGCTCCCCACAAAGTCGGCTCCGTCCAGGTAACCCTCGGGCTGGATCTCGACGAGGGTGTAATAACTAGGCCGGAGATTCTCAAAGAGATACCGCCCGTCGCTGCCGGTCACGGTGGTGGCAACCAATTGACCCTGGTTATCGAAGAGTTGAATTGTAACACCCGCAATGGGCGAGTCCTCGGCATCAAGCTGATCATTAGCATTGCGATCAGAAAACACCAGTCCTCCGAGCGTTGCTGGTGGAATCTCAGCGAACAGGTAGTCGGTGGCAGCCACGCCTGATCCCAGATAAATATCGCTGATCGTATCAGGCGGCGATTTGATTCCACCGGCTGTTCCCGGGTGATCGCAACCGTCGAAGTATCCCTCAGGCTGGACTTCGTGCACGGCATAGATCCCGGGCATCAGGTTCTCAAAAATGTACCGACCTGCGGCGTCTGTGACCGTTGTTTGAAGAACGGTGCCGTCGCTGGAACGGAGTTCGATCGTCACGCCGGGCAAGGTCAGCTCGCCCGGGTCATATTGGCAGTTTGTATTCAGGTCCAGATAGACCATCCCGGCGAGAGACGCCGGCAGAATCTCGCCGAAATCATAATTGACCCCCTCACTCCCCGCGGGGATTGTGATGTTTACAATCTGATCGCCGGGGTTGATCGCAGTGCCGCCGAGTGAGCCAGCGCGATCCAGACCATCGAGCCAGCCTTCAGGCTGTCTTTCTTCAACGTAATATTGCCCCGGATAGAGGCCCGAAACCGACCAGGCTCCATCGCTTTGCGTGGTGACAATGAATTGCTTTTGTGGGAGAAAGTGATCTGCCTCCCGAATGACGACCACAGTGGCGCCCCCGATGCCGGTCTCTCCCGATTCTCGCAAGCCGTTGTTGTTCATGTCGTGGTAAACATGGCCGGAGAGCGCAGCCGGTCGAACCTCCGCAAAATCATTCTGAATACTCTCCTCGCCACCGAGAAGCGAGACTCCCACGATCACATCGGAGGTCAACACAGACCCGCGGACTTGCGAATCAACGGTTCCGGCCCTCGCTCCGACGCTCAGATAGCCATCGGGTTGCCGTTCCACAATGCGATAGGTCCCCGGCAGGAGTTCATCGAAGCGATAATTCCCCTCGCTATCGGTGGTTGCCGTCTTACCAGTGAAGACATAGGTTTCGCCCTGCAATTGCCACAATTCAAGCGTGACGCCAGCCAGAGCGCGGTCCTGACCGTTGTAGATCACATCGAGGTTGAGATCCTCAAAGACCCGGCCCGAGATGGCCACCGGCAGCGGAGTTTGAGTCACCTCAAGGAACGCACCGGCTGTGCGGACGGGCTCTGGTTCGGGCAAAGGTGGGCTATAGTCATCCCTGGGAAGCTCAAGCCCCGAGGCATCCAATTTGTGGTCATAGGCATCGATGAAGATGTCCTCACCCTGGGCCGCATAATAGTGCGGAGCCACAAAATATGCCGTCAGTCGCGAGCCTTCGAATTCGTTCCCTTCCGCCACTGCATTTGGACCGAGGAACCCCATCTCGTCCACGTCAATGGTGAACAGAAAGCGATCTCCCGCGTGGAAGCCGGTGAATTCGAGGACCAGTTTTGTCCCGCCATCGGAAACGAACACTTGATAACGATCGATACCTTCGGACGAGAGGACCGCAAAGGGACCATAACCAAAGGCCCCCAGCCCACCGGGTTCGGTATCGAAAAAGCAGTCGCCGATGGTCAGGCCATTTCCCAGCTTATCCGTGTCGATAATTAAGCGCGTCAACTCTGTTCCCGGTGCGCCGCCCTGAAAGGTCAATTCGAACGTATCGCCGCTCTCATCCGTTCCCGTTGCATCCTCGTAGTAAACCATTCCCAATTGAATTGGAGAGGCAGAAAGGAGCATCCGTGGCTCCATCTGTTCCAAACGACACTTCCGGTAGCGCGACGCATGGGCCTGATGTTGTTTCCGCAATGACCTCTGCTTGAGGCCTCCATGCCGACGTTTCACGTATCACCTCCTTGTGAGGATGAATGTCCCCAAAATGCCAAGGTTATCCGTTACCCCGCAATGGCAAACCTTTTACTGTCGCAGGATTTCCGCCTGTGCAGCGGGGAGCCGCTCCGAAACCGTCGTCCCCGGCGGCAGCCGCCAGAATCGAACAGTGGTATCGAAGCTCCCCGAGCTGAGCAGGGATCGCTCGGGCGTCCATGCCAGGCAACTGATCGTGCCTGTGTGACCCTGCAATTGCGCAAGCTCCCGAGTCGTTACGAGATCCCAGAGGTGGATCGTATTCCGTGTTGTCCCCGCCGCAATGAGTTGGCCATTTTCGCAGAAAACAAGGCTCGTTACTGATCCCTGCGTCAGTTTGAATTGTCCGGCCAACCCAATGGGCTGAGAATCGAGTCGCCAGAGATTGACCGTGCTGTCCTCGCCTCCGGTTGCCAGCAGACTCATATCTGGCGAAAAAGCCACGGCGTGGAGCCGTCGCAATGAGGCTGGGATCTCTGCCAATTTTTGCAACTTCCGTCCGTCCCAAAGCAGTACCTTCCCTGTCCCCCCGGCAGCGGCAAGGAGCGAACCATCGGCGGAAAAAACGACCTGGCGGGTATCCCGCTCAGCGATCAACTCGGCGAGGGAACGGCCCGTCAAGGTCTCGACGACGAAGACTCGCGGTTCGAACCCGGCCGCAGCCAGCCATTGTCCCGTCGGGTGAAAAGCCACCGTGCGAATCGCCGCCGAAGAGAGCGACCGTTCATAAAGCCGCCGAGCCTTCTCCCACTCCCAAATGGTCAGAGAGCCTCGATCATCCACCGCAGCCAGGTACTTGCCTGTGGGATCAAGCGCTAAACCGTAGATCCAGCCTGAACCTTTGAGCGTTACAAGCTGCTGATCGCCGGGCTGCTTAAGACCCGGATCAAATGGTCATCCCCGGCGGTGATGAGAATATCCCTCGTGATGTCATAAAGAACGGCCGTGATAACCGGGGGGCGAACGTCGCTTCGGCTTTTGACGTCCACCACATGAAAGGAACTGAGCGTTGCTGGGGTCTGACTGGCCCCTGTCCCATTCAGGATCAGCGCAGCGAGCATCCCAAGGATGCTAGCCCATCTCACGTATAATTCTGACCGCCGAACCAGGAGTCTCGCCATTCTCATCATAACGTGTTCCTCAGACCACCGGCGCAGGCCGGCCGCGTGATCAAGCTTCCCAATAGGAACGACAATGGTTGCCCTTGTCGTCTTATCGGTTGACAAGACCCCTGGTCTAAGCATCAAGTTGCGCAGACAGCAATCTCACGCAGTATTTCGCGCGCAGAGCCTGGGTAACACAGAAAAGATGCTCAAAAAATCACAGTTGCGGTGACTTTGCGGGCAAATCGCCTTGCGAGCGACCGTTACCGTCATTCCGGGATGTCAAACGTGAATTCGTTTGGCCCGCCCTCTTTGACCTCGCATTCAAACGGGGTCTGCTGCCAGGAATTGTATTTCGGCGGTAGAAGCGGCTTGGGGGCGGAGGCATACGGATCCGCGCTCGCCGACTGGGCGGCGTCGTAATCGCTGCCCTCAGTTGCCGTAGCTCCGGCAGGAACGAGCACTTTCGAGACGAGCACCTTGTATTTCCCGGGCATGGCGCCCTCGGCCATCGCACCACCTTCTCCAAAACTCTTCATGACGGCCACGCCCGAGGCATCCGTTTTACCCTGCGCTCCCCGACCGTTCGGATCGAGTGGGTGAAGAGTTACGCTGGCATCGGCCAGGGGCTGGCCCTTCTGCGTGATCGTAACCTTTGTCGGATAAGTCTTGAAGCTCACCTTCCGTTCCTTAGAGCAACCTAAAAGAGCGATCGAGAGCCCAAGCGAAACGCACAACATTTGCATTTTCATGGTTCGCCTCCATCTCCTTTGGGATTAGATTGAGCTAAACAGTCAAACCGGCCAGTCTCCCGCGCAAATCCGTTGACATTTTAACATTAACATTTTTTAGCATAATGACAATTGCTTGGCATGCAAGCTGTGTCAGATTGATTTGAATAGTTTCACTGTGATCTTGGTGGGGATGGGTTCGGCAGCGTTGCTGCTGGGGTTTTTGTATTTCGTGGTTCTCTTTTTTGAGGAGGAGATCTGACATGAGACGGTTCAAGAGTTGCCCTGTTGGTAGGTCCCGAGGTTTTACCCTCGTGGAACTTTTGGTGGTGATCGCGATTATTGGTATTCTGATCGCTTTGCTCTTACCGGCCGTTCAAGCAGCCCGGGAAGCTGCACGGCGGTCGCAGTGTACCAATAATCTCAAGCAAATCGGCCTGGCCCTGCACAATTTTCATGACACGTATGGTCGGCTTCCGGCGGCCAGCCACGATCCTTTGCTGGCAAAGCCGGCGAATTCAGGCAATTACCCAAATCACGCTCATCGTTGGGGTTTCACAATGTTGATTTTGCCGTATATCGAACAGAAACAAATGTACGATGACTTGTTCCAGAACTACATTGGTAAAGTCGATGCCAACAACACGGCATACACCCCCTGGTACAATTTCGTTTACACGCAGACGTGGATCAACACCTACGTCTGCCCCTCCGACGCCCGTGCTCGGCAAATCATGAGCCAGAATGGTGGCAGGACCCCTACCAGTTACAAGTGCAATCGTGGCGATCAATGGCTCAACTGGGACTGGTGGGAAAGCCGGGGAACGTTTGGTCGCGGCGACAAGCTGCTCATTAATTTTGCGGCAGTCAGCGACGGCACCAGCAATACCATGGCCGTTTCTGAGGCAATCATCGGCGTCCAGAACAGCCGATTGGTGGGTGAAGCCATTGCCCGCGATGTCGGGGCCTATAACAGCGCTCCGCCATCACTGTGTTTGCAACAAGTGGGGGCTAATCGGCAATTCACGGGTAACATCGAGAGGCCGGGTTGGCTCCCCGGCTGGCGCTGGGCCGATGGACGAAACCCCTACACGTTTTTCTATCCCATGTTGCCACCGAACGGCCCAAGTTGCGGAAATGACGGCGAAAACTGGTGCATCGTCACCGCCAGCAGCCGGCACCCGGGTGGTGTTAATGTCCTGTTCCTGGACGGCGCCGTGAAATTCGTTAGTGAGACGATCGATGCGGGCGATCCAACTCGGACTGCCACAAATCCTCCTCAACCTGCTTTCCCGCCCTTGGTCGATCCAAATCGTCCCCAGGACTACGCCGGGCCATCCCTCTATGGCGTTTGGGGTGCTCTGGGAAGTGCCTACGGAAAAGAGTCCGTCCAGGTTCCGTAACCCATTTGACCAGGTGCATTACGAACGGTTACATGGTAGGATTTGCCAAGGCGGCCAACGTGACCTGACGAGCGTGTCCTTCCGAAGGAGAATTCGGAGGGGCACGTTTATCGTGCCCGTGTGGAGGGGCATGCTCGTCATGCCCGCCGCATCGCAATGGACTATCAAACGTTGCGCAACGGACCCGACAAGCGGGTCCTTCCCACGTTGCGCAACGGACCTGACAAGCAGGTCCCTCCAAGCCCGATGAAGCTTACAAAACACGACGCCGCCACGTCCGTGACGCCTGTTATCGGCTCAATTGCTCCTGTCCGAGCGTCGTCTCGTAGAAGGTCTTTCCATCCAGCAAGAACAGGCGGAAGGTGACCTTCGGGTCAGGTCCGGAAACGTCGAATTCAAACTCACTAAAGGCATATTCGCCAGACATCCCGTAAAGTTGGGTCGTCCAGTCCGGCTGGCGGACGGGCGGTCCGCTGCGACCGCCCAGGCTGGCGCCTTCAAATTCGTAGAAGTCCCGGCCATTGGGTCGTGGGATGCGAAAACCCCGTGCCCCATGCCGATCCCCAGAAATCAACAAAACGCCGCCGATACGGTGTTCCTCGATGAACCGAAAGAGTTCCTCCCGGCCTTGCGGATCGAACACACCCCACGAATCCTTGCCCGCAGAGACGTAATCGCTCCACATCGTCCCGCAGGAAAGAATAACGAAAGGCCCTTTGGCCGCCAGTAACCGCTCCTTCAGCCAGGCCATCTGCTCTTTGCCGAGGAAATTCCCTTTTTCTCGGAAGTAACGGTTGTCCGTCATGATGACGTCACATGGGCCAATTCGGGTTTGCAAAAACACGCCGCCTCGTCCGGGTCCAAAGCCGTAAGCCGGGTTGTTCCAGCACTGACGAAAGACCTCCCAGACACCCTGGCGATCTTCCTCCGAAAACCCTTTTGGCAGGCCCCATTTGTCGTTGTTGAAGTAGTCATGGTCGTCCCAGGTGACGTAAACCGGAACTTCCGCGACCAATTGCTGCCATGCCGGCGTGAGATCACGGACAAGGTAGTCCAAGCGATGCAGGCCCAGATGGTTGTCACGATCCTGGGCGGCTGTATCGCCGATGAGGAGCAAGACAGCGGGTTGACGTTCACGAATCTCGGCACTCAGGCGGGGATTCCCCACGCCCCAGCGATGCATGCAACTGCCGAAGGCGATTCGCACCGGCTTCGCCTCTTCGGGCAACGTCCGGATTGCGGCGTTTTCCGGGATGGGCACGGGTTGCCCGTCGATCAGTAA
>Ga0068705_10001303_pt1 | contig 12637 bp, 11 predicted proteins | sample YNPMSTMetaG_FD_65631 | JGI IMG/M metagenome (GOLD analysis project Ga0068705, IMG submission 65631) | Anoxygenic and chlorotrophic microbial mat microbial communities from Yellowstone National Park, USA - YNP MS-T MetaG | ecosystem: Environmental > Aquatic > Thermal springs > Hot (42-90C) >... | reverse complement strand
TACTATTACCGTCTACGGATGGATGGGACTACCGACCCTGTGCCCATCAACCGCCTCAATTTGAGGCATCAGGAGGCAGCGATACTGATACCCGCTTCGGCTCCTCCTTCTCAGCCTGCTGTACGGGTAACCATCTCGGCGGACAAGGCGAATCCGAAGCCGCTGGATGTGGTGACGGTGACGATTACGGCAACCAACACCGGTAACGCGGAGGCGAGGAATGTGCGGATTACGCATGATATCCCGCAGGGGGCAACATATGTGCGTGGAAGCCTGAAGTTGAACGGGAATGCGTTACCCGATCCGACGGATACCACGAGGATTGAGGTGACAGTACCGAGTATTCCGGTTGGAGGGCAGGCGGTAGTGAAGCTCCGTTTGCAAGTGAGGTAGGAATCCGCAGGTGATAGACGCACACATCCCGCAAATGCTTGCGTGGGTATCGTGTAGCTACTTGCAAACTCCTCCATAGAATACAGGTGGTGAAGTATGGCTGTTATTCGTGGTCAGAGTTAAATAGTGGATTTCGTCGTCTGGGACCTGGCGAACAACGCGCCCAAGACCGGCGACGCCGCCAATATCACCGTCAGGATCAGCAAGGACGGCGGTGCGCTCACGGCTGCCACCAACAACCCGGTGGAAGTGGACGCGACCAACGCGCCGGGGCTGTATCGCATTACGCTCACCGCAAGCGAAATGGACGTCAATACCATTGAAGTCGTGCCGAAGAGCACCACCGCGAACACCTACTGCCAGGCGATAACCATTCTGACCGAGCGTGGACGGATCGATGCATCCATTTCATCCGTCGCCGGGTCGGTCTGGTCGTACACCAACCGCACTCTCACCGGCTTCGGCACGCTGGTGAGCGATATCTGGAGCCACTCCATCCGCACGCTGACCAGTTTTGGCACACTAGTCGCCGATATCTGGTCCCATTCCACGCGCACGCTGACATCGTTTGGCACATTCGCCAGCGACACCGCCACCGCCGTCTGGGGCTTACGATGGTGTTTGGGAATATTTTAATAAAGTTAATCTTAAATTTATTCTCTTTAAAACCTTTTGAACAAAGAATAATTAAAATGACTTATTTATAAGATAAATATTTATCTTCCAAATATGAAAGAAAATATATATGATTAAATTTCTCTTTTCCTATTTTATAGATTAAATCCTTAGAAGAATAAACTTTACCAAATTTATAAATTTTCTCTTTAAACCAATTTTGAATTACTAAAACTCCTTCTTTTTCATCTAAAATATCATTTATACTGCCTAACTCTTCTTGAATCTTTTTTAACCAAAAACCGCTTAAAAAACTGCCCAAAGAATATGTCGGAAAATAACCAAAAGCACCCATTGACCAATGAATATCCTGTAATATACCTTCTTTGTAAGAGTTAACACGCAAACCTAAATATTCCTTCATTTTTTCATTCCAATATTCTGGCAATTCTTCAACTTTTATCTTATCTTCTAAAAGCATTTTTTCAATCTCAAATCTTAAAATTATATGAAAATGATAACTAATCTCATCTGCTTCAACTCTAATAAGAGAAGGTTTTATTTGATTAAAATAAATTAAAAAGTCTTCAAAGCTATATTTTTTTAGAAAACTTAATTTTTTAAAAGCAATCTTCCAAATCTTTTTTAAAAAAACATTATTTTTTAAAATTATATTTTCCCAAAATCGTGACTGAGATTCGTGAAAAGCACAAGAAACACCACCTTGCAATGGAGTAAATTTAAAATCAGGATCAATATTAGATTCATAAAGTAAATGTCCAAATTCATGGACTGTAGCAGTTAAACTTCTTTTAAAATCTTTTTGATGATACCAAGTTGTAATTCTTACATCATTTAAAGAAATTGCTTGTTCAAAAGGATGTGCCGAAATATCTATTCTTGACCTCTCGCTGTCAAAATTTAAAATCTTTAAAACTTCAATATTTAAATTCTCCATATCTTCTTTTTTATATCTTTCATTTTCTAAGGGATGTTTTTTAAAACAATATTTGGACTCTAAGGCTTTAGAGAAAATATTTTTTAAAGGAGGTTTTATCAAAGAGAAAAAACTTAAAAAATCTTCTGTCCTCCAGCCTTCTTCATATAAATCAATTAATGCATCATAAGGATGATTTTCATACCCTAAATAATCTGCTTCTTTTTTAACTAGAGAGATTATTTTTCTTAAATAAGGCTTAAAAATATTGAAATCGTTTTCATTTTTAGCCCTTCTCCAGAAAAATTGAGCTTGATTACTAATTTTAGAAAATTCTTCTATAAAGTCATTTGGCAGTTTTTTAAGCCGCTCAATTTCTTTTTTTAAAATTTTTATTATTGATTTTTCATAAATGTTTAAATGTTCTTTTTCTGCTTTTTTGATTAAATCAACAAATTCTTTATCTAGGATTAAATTTTTTATCTGAATTTCTGCTTCAGAGATAATAATACTCCTTTCCTCGTTGGCTTTCGAAGGCATATAAACATTTAAATCCCACTCCGCTAAACTTATCAATCTTTTCAATGAATCAATCTTTCTATATTTTAAAAGAATGTCCTTGATAACTTTATTTTTAATTTTCATTAATTCTTTGTTTTCTAAAAATTATTTTTAAAAAATATTTAATATTTCGATATTAAGATATCTTTTAAAAATGAATTTAAATTTTAATTTAGAAAACTAAAAAATTTAGTAAAAGTTTTGAATTTTTTGCAAGCACTCCTCAATTTCAGGAGTTATTGTCCAACCACAATTTCCATCTTTTTGAATTTCACATTTTGCATTTTTATAGCAAGCATATTCTGGTCTCCATTCACAAGTACTTATAACATATGGATCATTACTACATATTTGCCCACTACAACCACCAACAAAACACTGATTATTTTTATCTAGATTATTTTCTGATCTTACCTCTTCAGCTTTTTTAACAACAATTGACCAAAAACCACCTTCTAAATTTTGATATTTTATGTCTCCATAAAGTCTGACTAATATATTTCTCTTAGCCAAATAGGATAATAAATAATCTATTTTAGGATTTTCTCCTTTAACAAGATAAGACTTGTTATCTTTTGATGTTAAAATATAGGATCCCCACATATAAATAGAAGATTCTTGTTTTTTAAGATATCCTTCAACAAAGTTTAAATCTGGCGTTGGAATTACAGAAGATGAAGTTGGTGTAGGAAAAGATTGTTTAGACAGATTTCTAATAATTAGAGCTTCAATTATTCCATCTTTTAAGATTAAAGAACCATAGACATTTATTTTATCATCTCTATTAAATAAACTTATATCAGCTTTCTGACGATTTCTAAGAAGTAATTTTGTATTTTCATTTACTTTAATAGAAACACCTTTTCGGATAATTAATTTCCTTAAATTTAAATTACAACTTGAACTTGATAGACTTTCTGCAGATAGAAATTTCATACATTTCCAACCAACATCTTTAACTGCAGATATAATAAATCCTTTTCCTTCTTTATCCATTGGAGAAATATCTAAAATTTTTAAGTTATTAATCTGGACATAGGAAATATTATTAGCCGGTATATTTTTATATTGAGCTTGCAATGTAGATATTTTATAACCAAAAACAAAAAATAGGCTACAAGAAATGAGAACAAAAAGCATTAAAATGTTATTCTTTGTCATTTTATTAAATTATTTTTTTAATCTTGTCTTAGAAGACTCAGATAAATAAAAAATAAAATTTTAATAAGCGGCCTTAAATTAAAAATTATCTGCCAAGGGGAATAAGACTTCCTATTAATCCTAAAATTAAAATAATAATAAATATCCAAATAAAAATACTCTGAGAAGTAGTCATATCATTTCTTTTATTTTTATCTTTTTGTTTATAATAATCTCTTTCTGAAATACTCATTTAAAATTTTTATTTTCAACTAATGTCAATTATATCTTAGCTATAATATAATTATATCAAAAATGAAAGTGTTTAAAAAATTTTTATGATGGTGTATTTATTTTAAATAAAATATGCCTAAATTTAAAGATAATTAAAGGTAATTTAAAAATGGAAAATTTAGGGCTTTGTGATTATTCGACTTCTATTTGTAAATTTAGTAATTAAAGAATCATACGCTAAAATATTTAACTTAGGATTACAGAAATAAAAAATAATACTTTAAATTTAAAACAAGATGGGGGTATTTTTTAGCAGCTGGTAAAAAGTTCTATATCCTCATAGTGTCATTAGATTTAATACTTTTAAAATTTTTCTAATGCCCTTTCCCTTCCTTAAAATATTTATTTTATTATCTCGTAAATCAACCAAAGTAGAAGGAGATGAAATTAACTTTCCTTTATCTAAATAAAAAACTTTATCCTTAAAATATTTTTTAGCTTCTTTTATATTCTTTGCATAACTAAAACCTTCCCAATTAGCAGATGGAGCGATTAAAGGTCCAGAAACTTTTAAAATTTTTAAGATAAGGCTATTTTTAGGAAGCCTAAAAGCCAAACTATAAGTGCCTCTATGAAGATAAGAAAAATTTTTATCATCACATTGCAAAATAACACTTAAATGTCCTGGCCACAAATAATCTAAAAATTTTTTTTGACATTTACTAACCTTTACCTTAAATCTCTTTAAATCATCAATATCAGAAATTAGGATAATACAAGGCTTTCGAGGATTTCTTTTTCTTAATAAATACACTTGACTTACTGATTTTTTATTAAAAGCAGATGTACAAATTCCATATATTGTATCAGTGGGAATAACACCTATTGCTCCTTCTTTTAAAAGTTTTGCGGCTTTAAGCCAGCTTAAATTTTCTTTTCCAAAATAACCACCAACTAAATTATCGTTTCTTATAACTCTATGGCAAGGAATCTGAGGATCTTTGTTTTTAGATAAAATATTTGCAACCACCCTATAAGCCTTTTTATTACCAATCAACTCTGATACTTGTTTATAAGTTAAAAATTTGCCCGGCTTTATATTTTTAACAATATTAAAAACTTTTAATTTAAGATTAAACATTTAATAAAATAAATTTTTTAGGATAATATTTTCAGATTCCTTTAAATAAAAAGTCTTTATTTCTTTAGGAAGATCTAAATTACTATGATAAACTCTAAACAAATTATTTAAATCTTTTCCACTGAAAACCAAAATTTTACTTTTTAATCTTTTTAGATTGGCTATAGGAAAAGCTAACTTTATAAAAGTTTCATCTTGAAAGATTTTAATTGATGAATGACCAATACAATCAATGACAAAAATTTTTTTTGTTTTAGACAAAATTTTATAATATTTTTTTTCAAAAGCCCTAAAACCATATCCCCAGTAAGTTGGAAAATCATAAGAAAGCTCTTCATTAGCACTAAAAACAAATAGATTGCTATTTAAAATGTTTTTCTTTAAAAGTATTGAAGCCATCGCTGAAACTCCTGAAGCGTTATCAATAGCACCGGTATTTATAGAATCATAATGAGCAAAAATAACTGTTTTTGGATTATCTATATTTCCAACCAAAATATTTACTGCTTTATGCTTTATCTTCCTTACATCAACCCTTCCATAAACTTTTTTCGCTTTTAAAATAAGAGGTAAATCTTTGGGAGAAATGGCTAAAGCAGGAGCAAAATAAAAATTACTTAAAGAAATATCAGAACATTTAGGATTAAAATTAATATTTGGTTTATCTATAAAAAAACGAGATGGGATTAATGAACTAAGGATATAATCTTTATCTTTAATCTCTCCCCCAATAAATGAACATCCTTGACAAGGAATTAGTTTTTTATCAACTTTTAAAACTGCTTTTTCAATTTTAGGAATAAAAGTAAAAAAATAGTCTAAATGATATTGAATTTTATTATTTTTTAAAAAATCAATAATAAAATTTGCAGCTTTTGTTTCACCTTCAAGCTGCCTTGGAGAAAAACTCAATAATCTATTAATAAATTTAAAATAATCAAAGTTTTTATTCATCAAAATTTAATTTTAACATTAAATTAATATATAAAAAAGGGCTTTCCCAAAAGGAAAAGCCCGAATTCTTATCTATTTTTGGGGAGGTTTATTTTGAAGAGTTTTATTTTGGGGGATGAGCTTGAGAATATTCGAGGGATAGTATTTTAAGTAGATTTGTTCCTCTTTCGGAGGCCAAGGATGATAGACAATAAGGGGTTCTAACCCCCATCGTTCCATAAGCCTCCGATATGCAGGAAGAACCACCTTATGCTTGAATCGTTCAAGATCGGGAAACCCCGGACTCTCGAAAGATTCAAAAAACACACCGTGGCTAATGGCTAAAGCCAGGTAGGGTTCATAATAGTCATAGGCCCTACCCCAACTCTTCAGCCAGTTGGAGATGTCGATGATTTGTACGTGGCCCAGCATGTATTCAAGAATACGGTGGTGAAACTCGTATAGGTGTTCCCCCCACCACGTACGCATATCCTTCATTGTAGAAGAAGTTTGGATGGGGTCCACAACCTGTACGAGTCTTTCCTTAATGCCACCCCGTTTACCCTTTCCCAGCAATATCCGTAATTTAACTAAACGGACCTTACTGGGATTATTGGTAACAAAAGCATCGTCCAGGTACTCCAGCCACAAAGGCTGAAGTCCAAGCTGCATGCATCTCTTGAAGAATTGAAGATCCTCCAACCGGGCCGTGGCAATATGCCTGCACAGAAAGCCATACAACTTCCCCTTGGTTATCCAGGAAAAGTTGTAAGCCTCTTCCAGCTGGCTGGCTATTTTCATCTTCTGACGACGTTCCAGCTCTTCCCTAGCCTTATTAGGCTCCCAGTACTTCATAATCTGTACCTCCTTCCTTGTTTCTTTTTCTTGTAGTGTTCACGGGGCATTTGCCCCTTAAAAGATCCTGATTTTTCAGATCCTCTAAGGGACAAATTATCCCCTAAAATAAAAATCGCCGGTTTTGCCGGCTGGATATTGTATTTATTTAACTTTTATTTTTATATAACTAAAAGATATAACCAGCCGGCTTCTTACCGACCAAAGCAATAAACAATCCCAAAATAAAAATTTTCCCAAAATTCATTATTATATAAATAATACCACAACTTATATAATTTTGTCAATATTTCCACAAATCAAAATAAATTATAATTATACGCTTTGATAGCTGGTATCTTTGAATGAAAGAAAATTTATATTTGTTAATAAATTAAGTTTTTTCCAGCTCTCATGAGAAAAGTTATTTTCTTGAATATAAATCAAAATAGACAAATTTTTTATATCCTCTTCCTTAAGGTCTAAAATAGGTATAGCAGGATCAATTCCTCCAAATTTTGCTTCTTTTAAAAATTCTGTTTTTTCTATTACTATTTGTTTATTAAAAACTTCCTTAATACTTTCAAATAAAATACCTTTTAAATTATTTTTAACATAGGATTCAAAAATAAAAAGTAATAATTTTGTTTTAAAAATTCCTTCTTTAATTAAAAATCTTTTACTAATTTTTTCGTCAGAATTGACCGTTTCGTTAAATTTTTGTAACCAGGTAAATAAATTTTGCCGATTTTCTTCTAAATTACTTATAATTTCTAAAACAGTAGGTTTTTCTTCTTCTGATAAATAAGTAAAATAATTTATAGCTTCTAAAATTTCTTTAAAATTTTCTCTGCTTAATTTTATATTTTCATCATTTAAGATTTTATCTAAATTAAATTTTTTGATTTTATGATAAAAATCTACAACTCTTATCCTTTCCCTTACTTTTTGACTAATAGGAGAAGTTGTAATTTCTTCTTTTCCCAAATAAGTAGCAGTATATATAAAAGACTCTGGATTTACAAAAAGAAATCTTAATGTTCCAGATTCTATTTCTTTAATTTCAAAAATATTAAATCTCTCTTGAGGTGATTTTGTTTCTTCTAAAGAAGATAAACCTAATCTCTCTCTTAGTTGATTAAGCTTGCCATACTCAGCACCAATATGAACATATCCTCCCAATAAACAGATTAAAAACAAAAAGTCTGATTTAATTTCAAAATTTTTTTTATTTTCAATAGATTGTAGGTCTTCATATGTTATGCCTGTTTCTGATAAAATCTCCTTAATATCATCAAAGTGGTTTAAAAAGATTTTTGCTATATTTGCATTTAAGTTAAGAATATTTTCTTTAGTAAAAGCAAAACTAAGATTAGAATTTGAAAAAAATTCCTTATAATCTTGCAAAATATTTTTTATTGTCAAAGTGCAATAATCAATCAAAATCTTTTTTTGTTCTTTAGGATAATTTGAAAATTTTTTTTCAAGAATTTTTAAAATTTTTTCATCTAATTCTTTTTCATAATCATAATTTTCAAGGTAATTCAACAAAGCTTCGTGAAAATCTATAGAATATTCAAAATCTTTTTTGCTTTTATTCAATATATCTAATAAAGATATTTTTATTTCTGTCCCAATATCAATTAAATCAGGCCTTTCTTCTTCAAATTTCTGATAATAAACCGGATAATAAAAAGTTTTACTCTAGGTTGCTGTCTCAGTTGCTATCTTAGTTGCCTCCTCTATTCTTTTTAGACCTAATTTTAAAAAATCAATAGCTCTTGGACGTAGATGAATTGTTGTAGAAAAATAATCAAAATTTTTCCCAATAGCTTCTCTTATTTCATTTTTCAAAATATTTAACTTTAAAACTTCTATGTTAAATTTCCTAGCTAAATTTTCTAGATCTTTAGCCGAATGTTCTTTTCTATTCTTTAAATAGACACTAAACTCATCTAGCGATCTTGGTTTTTTAAATCTTTCTAATCCAGATAAATTTTGACTCATATTTGATATAATTATAATTTTTTTTTTAAAAAAATTAAAGGCATTGTAGAAAGAAAAATATTTATCAGCCTTTATTTTTTTCAAATAATTTGAGAACTCTAAGTAATTTCTTCCTTCATTAATTTCTTGCCTGAATCTAAAACCAAAAAAATCTGTGCCAATTGCTATATTTGAAGCAGCTATTTCTTTTAAAAACAAATATTGTTTTTTAAAATTATCAATATTTATTTTTTCCTTTTTTGATAAAGAATAAGGCAACATTGTTAAGCCTATCAAACCTCCTTTTTGTTTAATTTTATTTATAGTTTCCATATTTAAATTTTGCCCAAAATTAACAATTTTTTTTACTCCATTATGAGAAAAGATAGCCTGTTTTTTATAAATTCTAAAAATATCTTTGACAGTAAAAGAAGATGAATGAGCTAAATCTATAACAACATTCAAATCTTCTAAATTTTTAATTAAATAAATTCCTTCCTTACTCAATCCATATTTTTTATTTGTTTTTAAAGAAGTTGAATACACTGAATCAATATTCCAATTTAAACCAAAACATCTAATGCCCAATTTATAAAGATGTTCTATCCTTTTGGGACTATCTATAAAATTTAAACCTTCAACGCCCAATATTATACCTATTTTATTTTTATCTTTCAATAAATTTATTAAATCATTTCTTGACATAACTGGTTTAAATACATCATAAGAAAAAATCCAATCCTTAAATCTAGTCAATAATCTCAAAAATTCCTTATAGCTAATAGATTCCCACGTATTATTCTTATAATAAAAAGGAAAAATATTTGCAACTGCAAATTTTAGACCGCTTTTTTGAAATTGGGGAATATCCCCATGCCTTAAAAAATCAATCCTTTGGAAATCATCAAATCTCATATTTAAAAATTCAGGTATTCTAAAATAAACCTCAAGGTCTAAATGTAAATCAAAAATTTTCATATTTATGAAATGAATTTTTTAATTCTCCAAAAGTTGAAGAAATCTCAGCATATAAATTATGAAAATGGATACTTTCATCCACTTCTGTATTTATTACTATTTTTTTATCATCATCTATTTCTTTATCTAGATATTTTACTACATTAAAAGCAACTTCTCTAACTACATCTTCACAAAAAAGCTCTTTTTCATGGGCTTCTCTTATAAAAAGATGTTCATCCTTGCCACTTAAAAGCTCTCTAACAATAGTAACAGAAGAGTCTAATATTTGATATAAAGTTTTATAATAAATTTTTTTATCTTCAACGAATAAATTAACTATTCCTCTGTTGGTATGAGATTCTAAAGGAACATCTTTTATTATTTCATAAATTTGATCATCTTGATAGCCTTTCTCTTTCAACTTATAATAAAAATTTCTTATGGCCCACCTTTGAGGACAAGGACAAGCATTCATAAAATAAACTCCTAAACCAACAAAAGTGTTTAATTTATTATCTTTGATATTTGTTTTTGAGTAAAGATATAAAATTTCATGACCTTTTCTGCCCGATTGATTTTTATCTGTTTCTTTCTCATATAAGCATTTTAAATGAATTTCGCCTCTTGTTACATTCTGTTCTTCTATTAGAGGTTTAATAATTTCTTCGGTATATTCCGGCAAACTACTATATTGCTTTTGTTGTGCTGAATATAAAATTCTTTCTATTCTAGGCATATGCAATCCTCTCTTATTAGCATTTAAAGGCATAAAAATTTTTATAAAAGTATTGAGGTTTACAACAGAATCTTTAAATTGATCTGCTATTTTTATATAATGAGGTCTTTGAGTTACTCCTACTTTAGGAATATCAAGCTTAACCCTTGGACTAGAATCAGGCATATCTACAAAATTTTTACTATCAACATTTTTAAAATCTATATTTTTAATCTTTAAAATATCTAAGTTTTCTGCATATCGATAAGAGACATCATAATTCAAATTCCTATTTATGTCTTCAAGACTATTTTCTGACTTTTTTTATTTTTTATTTTAGATATGATCGATTTAATCATTTTTTTATATTTTTATAATTTTATAAAAATATAATTCTAAATTACGACTTAGAAATAACAAGGAATAATAAAAATAGCCGGGGTTACCGGCTAGATTTTATTATTTAAAAAATTCAATATCTAGCCGGTATGCCTCGGCTCCAAAATAAACAAATTAAATAAATTATAAGTTAAATCAAATTTCATTTTATATGTTTAAGATTATACTAAATAAAATTATTCTTGTCAATATTTTTCTAGCTAACAGATATTTTTCATTTTTAGTTATTTAGATTTCTATTCTGTTTTTTAAATTTAATTATTTTTAATTTAATTGACAAAAAATAATTTTTTAGAATAACGTACCAAATTTTTGTTATTTCTTACAATCGCAATCTCAATAAAAATTATAGATTTTTAAAAGTTAAATTATGATTTATAGAAATTTTTTCTATAACGATTTATTTTATTATTTCTAAAACTTTATTTGTTGGTCCAGGAGACTTTATCGTAAAAATATCTTTTGTTTTTAAAATAGAAGGTAAATAATCTTTCCCAATAATTTTATCATCATCTAACCAATAAACTTCTAAATCAACAAAAGTATTCTTATTCCAAAAACTTCTTATTTGCTTATCGGGAAAAATAAAGATCATACCATCATAATCAACTGGTTTTTTAACAAACATTAAGCCATTTTGCCATTCTTCTGGATTTTTTGCTTCTCTAAATAAATAAATTCTATTTGCCATTTCATAAGGAATTAATCTTTCGCTCATATTTTCTATTTGAAAATTATCATTCAAATAAAATTTTCTAAAATAGATATTTTCAATTCTTTTATTTTTTATATGAACTTCAACTCCACCGCCAATCATTGTCTCTTTTGAAAAGTTCTGATCAAAAATAAAATTACCTAAAGAATAAAAAATAAATTTATCTTTATATTTTTCTATATTTTGGATTACATGAGGATGATGGCCAATTATCAAATCCGCTCCGGAATCAATAGCTATTTTTGCTATTTTCCTTTGTCTTTCATTGGCTATTTTTTTATATTCCTCACCCCAATGAAAACTAACAATTAAAATATCAACCTTTTCTTTTGCCTTTTTGATTATTTCGCTTAAATTATTATTAACAACCGCAACACCGATTTTATTTTCTTTAACTTCTAAATGCTTTAAAAAATCAGAAAAACCTAAAAAACCTATTTTTATCCCTTCTTTTTCAATAATTAAAGGTTCATAAGAATTTCCAAAATATTTGATATTATTTTTTTCTAAATTTTTTAGAGTATCTTCAAAAGCAATTTTACTATAATCAAAAATATGATTATTTGCTAAATTAACAATATTTATATTTGCTTTACTTAAAGCTTCGGAAACCTCGGGTTTCATCCTGAATGAATAAATACTGCCTACCTTAATCCCTTTATCAGAAATAGGACCTTCTAAATTAGCAATAACATAATCAAAACTTTTTAAATAATTAAGAATATTTAAAAAAGGAAAAATAAATTTTTTATTTAAATCATTGATTTTTCGTTCTACAGATCTTGTCATCATTATGTCGCCAAAAAAAAGAAGTTTTATATTTTGCTTTTCATCATATTTTATAGGATCATATTTTTCAATGCCTACATAATTATAGCTCTTAGCTTCATTAAAATTTTCATTTAGAAAATTAATTAAGAAAATTATAAAAATACCGCCAAGAGTTAAAAAGAAATAAATAAAGCGATTTTTCATTAAAAATTTGTCTTTAATTTATTTTTAACTATCATAATATTATTTTAGCAATAAATTTTTTAAAATTTCTTTTAAAACAACTTCATTGTTATGTTTTTT
>Ga0068705_10001302_pt1 | contig 12645 bp, 9 predicted proteins | sample YNPMSTMetaG_FD_65631 | JGI IMG/M metagenome (GOLD analysis project Ga0068705, IMG submission 65631) | Anoxygenic and chlorotrophic microbial mat microbial communities from Yellowstone National Park, USA - YNP MS-T MetaG | ecosystem: Environmental > Aquatic > Thermal springs > Hot (42-90C) >... | reverse complement strand
ATACACGCAACATCACCAAATGAACAAACTTTTTTCCCTTTATATTCAGCACCAAAACTTTGAGCAGAATCTTCAATTACATAAAGATTGTATTCTCTTGCAATTGCAATAATCTCATCCATTTCTGCTGGATTACCATATAAGTGAACAGGAAGAATTGCTTTTGTCCTTGAAGTTATTTTCTCCTTGATTTTCTTAACATCAATATTATATGTAACCGGATTTATATCTACATAAACTGGTCTTGCACCAATCATCACAATCATTTCGGTAGTTGCAACAAAAGTGAATGGAGTAGTTATAACTTCATCACCTGGACCAATTCCAAGAGACATCATTGCAATTTGAAGTGCATCGGTTCCATTAGCGACACCAATTGCATATTTTACTCCAAGATATTCTGCTACTGTTTTTTCGAAGTCACTAACTTTTCTGCCAAGAATGAACTGAGTTGAATCAAGCACTTCTTGAATTGCATTATCAACTTCAGGTTTTATTTTTTCGTATTGTCTTTTTAGATCCACCATTTGAATATTCATTTTAACTCCTTTTAATTTTTTAATTAGCTGTTCTATTCTTCATAATGCCCTTTCCCAAAAAGGACAACAAAAATTGTTCTGAAAAGAATTTTTAAATCCATTCGCAATGAAATATTTTCAATATAAAACAAATCATATTGAACTTTCTTTTTAACATCCTCAATTGATTCATCATATTTATGCTTCACTTGTGCCCAGCCAGTAATTCCAGGCTTGACTTTTAATCTTCGTTTATACAATGGAATTTCTTTTGAAAGTTGTTCAACAAAGTATGGTCGTTCTGGTCTTGGTCCAACTAAACTCATTTCACCACGAAGAACATTTATGAATTGTGGAATTTCATCCAATCTAAATTTTCTTATAATTCGGCCAACTCGCGTAATCCGCGGGTCATCCTTTTTTGACCAAACTGGTCCGGTATATTTTTCTGCATCTTTAATCATAGAACGGAATTTATAAATCTTAAACTCCTTTCCATCTTTTCCAACTCGAATTTGTTTGTAAAAGACAGGTCCTTTTGAATCCAATTTTATAGCAAGAGCAACAATCAGAATAATTGGAAAGGTTATGATTAAAATAATTAACGAGACAAGTATATCCATCAAACGTTTTACTTTTCTTTCCCATACAGGCATTAGTTGTGGATTTACTTCAATTAATGGGATCCCATAAAGTTGATTTGTGCGAGCTTGCCCGCTAATTATTTCGTAGAGGTCAGGTACAATTTTGATAGTCAAATCGTTAAAATCGCACTTCGCTATAACCTCCAGCATTTGTTCGTGTTCATGCTTGTCAAGAGCGATTATGACTTCTCTAACATCATATTCATTTACAAGTTTTTCAATTTCATTTATGGAGCCAATAATCTGATTTTCACTATCTGAAAAATTTTCTTCATCGAGAGTAACAAAACCAACAACATCGAGACCTAATGCTTTTGCTCTTGTTACTTGTTCACAAACTTCTTTTGCCCTTTCATTGTAACCAATAATGATTGTGTTTCTTCTTCCAATTCCACGGAGCAACAAATATCTTTGCAGGCTTCTTATGAATAATCTTCCTCCACCAACACAAACAAGGAAGATACCCCAGTAAATAAAAATTAAATATCTTTGAGCTGATGTTTGTTGATATGATATATCGTCAATGAAGATTAAAAAGAAAAGAATTACTACTCCAAAAAAGGAAGTCTTTAGAAGTGTTGTAATTTCATCAAATCTTGATGCAGCAAACCAAGTTCGATACATTCCAACAAACAAAAAAATCATAAACCAATAGAAATAAATCACAATCATTGGAAGAAGAAATTCAGGTTTAGAAATCAAATTGAACCAACCCGTTTCTACACGGAAGTAGAAATAAAGAATGTAAGCTAAATTGATGGTTATGAAATCCGTGATTAGCAAAAGAATTTTTTCAATGGATTTCGACATTCTTACCTTTCAGTTGATTGCCAGATAACCGAATGTTTTTTCCTCAAAAATTTAAGGAAGCCAATTAAAAGAGCGATATTTGTCATTAAAAAATAAAATATCAACGAGAGCAAACCAAGACGCACTTTGAATTTAATGAATAAGTAACCAACAAATGCCAAGAGATAAAACAACAACTGAATAAGAAATATAATCAAGTAAATTTTGCCAGCCGAAATTAGTAAAAAATTTAGTACAAAGACTATTAATAAAATTATTGGTAAATACCAACGAAGAATTTTATGCGACCAAAAAGCATAAGAAACAATTAAATTTTTATTTAAGAGTAAAGATTTAAAAAATGCAATTGTCTGAAAATTGGTTGCAGCAAATCTTATCTTCCGTTTAAATTCTGAACTTAAATCTTTTGCAACTTCCTCATAAGCTATAGCCGAAGTTTCATAAATAAATTTATAATCTTTCTTAATTACCGAAAGAGAGAGAAAAAAATCATCGGTAACAGGTTTATCAAGTGGAATTTCGGAAAACAAATTTTTTCTAATGGCAAATATGCCTCCATTTGCACCTATTAAAATTCCTAAATCTCCTTCAGATTTCTTAATGAAGGTCTCATACTCCCAATACTTTTTTTCTTCGACCCCCTTCTCTTGATGAACTTTTTTCTCGATAAGCACTAGCTTCCCACTAACACCACCAATCAATGGTGATTTAAAATGCTTTACCAAATTTTTAATTGCATTTCTATCGAACTCCGTATTTGCATCGGTGAAGACTAAAATTTCACTTGTCGCATATCGAACCAATTCATTTAACACACCGGCTTTTCCTCGGCGTTTATTAAATAAAAATGACTTCACTTGTGAATATTCATTAGATATCCTATTTAATATTTCATTTGTCTTATCGCTTGAACAATCTGAACCAATAATAATTTCAATTAGATTTTTGTCATAATTTTGTTCTAATAGATTCTTGATTCTTTGCTCAATCACTTTTTCTTCATTATAAGCAGAAATTAGAACTGATACTGATGGAAAATAGTCTTCAGTTACCTCTTGTGAAATAGATTTAAACTTAGATAAAAACCGAATCAATAAAGGATAGAGTAAGTAAGTATTAATTATAAGAAAGACAAAAAACCAGAAAAGTATTTTTAATATAGTTTCAAACAATTTTATCTCTGTTTTATTCAAAATCTAATTTTTTTATCAAATCCAAAAATTCAAAAATATTCACCGACTTTACGAATCTCGTTGAGTATTTAATTAATAAAAAATTTAATCTAAAAAAGAGCTTTCACTGTTAGCTAAGTTTATTTAAATTAAAACTCATTCAACGACTTACTTAATTTAAAATAGCAACTTAATCTAAAATTATTTTTCAAGCAGCATTCTGTTTGACGCAGTTACTAGTAATTTATAGTTAATAAGTTCAATAGGCGGTTCACAGATTCTTTCGAAAAACTAAAAATTGATAAATATGAATGTCAAAGTAAATATCTAAAAAAATTTTAGCATTAATTATAACTTCTCAATTTTTAACGCAGATATAAAAAACTTTTTACATTCAAAATTTTATTCACAAATAAATTAAGAAGCATCAGAACAAAAAATTTGTTTATTGAATTTAGAATGAGCATTAACTAAAAAAATTATTAACAACCTAATCTTTAAAAGTTTTTGACTTATCTTCAATCAAATTAAAAAATAACGATTCAAATTTTTTAACTATATCTTTCCAAAGAAAATTTTCTTTAATAAAATTAGATGCGTTTAATCCTATGCTTCTGATTGCATCATCATTTGTAAAAAGATAGAAAATTTTTTCAGCAAAATAATTTTCACTATCAGCTACAATTATATTTTTTCCATCGTTCACATCAATTCCTTCACATCCAATTGAAGTACTAACAAGACAATGTCCTTGAGCCATCAGTTCCAAAATTTTGATTCTAATTCCACTACCAATTCTTAATGGTATTATACCGATTTCCTTATCTTTTATTTCGTCTATTAAATTTTCAACAAATCCTTTAATAACAATATTTTTCTTCAAGTTATTGGATATCTTAAGTCTATTACAATTTTTACCATAAATAAATAGTTTTACATCTGGAATTTTTTTTAATACTAATGGAAAGACTTTATGAATAAACCATTTTAAACCATCCAAATTAGGATACCAGCCCAAATCACCTATATGAAATAGTGAATATTTTAACTTGTAATTATTATAAGCCTTATGCTTTAATAAATCTTCATCAACACCACAAGGAATTGTTATTGTGTCAATGTGTGGATTAAAGGATTTAATTTTTTCTTCATCCGCTTTTGAAATCATTATTACTTTGTCAAATTTCTGAGCTAAAGATGTTTCATAATTTATAATTCTTTTGTACTGATTAAACAAGTATCCTTTTAATATGAAGTTATTACAAGTCTTGAAATATCGATAAATGATATCAGACTCAAAATTATGTTCTCTTAAAACGATTGGTGAATGAGTCAGTTGACGAATAAAATCAACTACCCAAGCCATATGAATATGGTCAATTATTATAATGTCAAAATCTTTATCTATTAAATTTATCTCAATAGCTTTTAGAAGTTTTTTACTTATGTATTTTGATACATTATAAGGCTTAGAACTGAAAAGATTGATAAAGGCTTTGACCAAATTATTTTTAGTATTTAAATTAATCAGCGTGGGATAACTATACTTTAGTAATTCTATTATTTCTTCATTAGATGTTTTATAATTTTTATAACAAACAAAGTCTATCTCGTGTCCTCGTGAAGCTAAAGATTTTAATTGACCGTAAATACTAATCTTCCCACCATCAATTGGCGGTATGGGCAATTGTGGAGCAACTTCTAAAATTTTTAATTTTCTCACTTTCATTTCAATGCATTTATTAATCTATTTATAAACACTTTATCATTATAATGTTGATTATACCATTTTTTTGCTTCTTCAGAAATCTCTTTCAATGTTTCTTTGCTATTAAATAACTTATACAAAATTTCTCTTATCTCTTTGATATTATCAAAAAACAGAACATTTTTTTTATCTATTAAATCTGGTATAGTGATTTTTGGTCTACTGGTTATTACAACCTTCCCAACTTGCATTGATAACATAAAACTACCTCTTCGTTCTGTAACACCATCTTCAAAAGGTAAAATGACAATGTCGATTTCACTTAATTTTTTAATCAATTCTTCATTTTCTAAAAATCCGTAAAATTTAATTCTTTCAGAGTGAATAATCATTTCATAAATCTTTATATCTTCAAATTTGTAATTATACGGTAAATCACCTATCACCGAGAATTCAAAAAATTCATTATCCATTTTTTCTAATTCAATCACTAAGTTTTCGAGACCTTTGCTTTTCATAATTAATCCCCAATAACATACTCTCAATTTATCTCCTATCTGAACCTCATTATATTTAAGAATATTTACTTCTTCATCTGTAAATGTTGAACCTATTGGTAAAAAATTAATTTTTCTGCTTAGGATTTTAATTTTAGAGAGTAATAAAAAATTAACCCTATCTGGAGTAAGAATTTTTTTTGAAAAAAGGCATATTAATAGAATTAATATTTTACCTTTCCAGGAATAGTAAGCATATTCATGAAGAAATAAAAAAAGTTTGTACCTGTTTTTAATAATAGAAAAAATTAAATCTATGATATGAACATTCCTGTTTAATAATGGAGTGGGATAATGAAAAATGACAATTTCGGCACCCTGTTTCTTTAATATCTTGAGTTTATAATCTATGTATTCATAACTCCACTTATCAAGGTAATAAAAAAATTCATCGTCTTGATGATTTGAAAAAAATCTTGTTGTCAAAATTTTAGAGACTACTTTATTTTGTTTTAGTAACTTATGAATTTTTATAGCTGATGCACCAACTCCATCTTTTTGTGGTGGAATAACGGTTGATATTTGAATAACATTTAACATATAAAATATTAATTATTCATGGAAATAAATCTTCATTAAAATCTTTAGAAAGAAGGCTGACTTTGAAAATCTAAAAATGATAAAAAAAATAAATACTCTTTCAATGAGTGAACAAAAAATAATCAAATCATATAAAAAAAATTGATACTTACTTTTGTGTTTCTTGAAAAAAAGTCTTTTGCTTTTATAATAGTTATAATTTGTGTAAAATATTGTTTTATCATCGTAATTTGAACTAACTCCACCAAAATGAATTACCTGAGAAAAGGGATAATATATATTCTTATATCCTTTTTTCTTGACCCTGAAACATAAATCCACTTCTTCAGAATACATTTCAAAGGATTCATCAAAAGGAGATTCATCTTTCAATATTTCCCTTTTAAAAATTATGCAGGCACCTTTAATTACATCAACATCTTGGATTTCGTTTATATCAAATTTGTAATCATAGGCTTTTTTTGAGAGAAAAATTAATTCACAAATAGTTGTAATTAAAGTCGGGAAGCGATAAAATGATTCTTGATAGGTTAAATCAGCATTTAATAATTTTGGTCCAACAATCCCAAGATTACCATTCATCACCAAAAAATCAAAAATCTTTTCTAAACTATCGTTAATTAATAAAGTATCACTATTTAATAAAACCACGATGTCACCTTTAGAATTTTGAAATAAAATATTATTCGCTTTTACAAAACCTATATTTTTTTCAACATTAAAAACCTGAACATTAGAGTCTTGTACACTATTTATAATTGAATTCTTAGAATATGAATTATCAAAAATCAAAATCTCATACTTATATTTTTTAATGTAGTTTTTAATACTCTTAATTAATTCGCAAACCATCTCTTCAGTCTTATAATTTACTATCAAAAAACTAATAAGATGTTTTGAACTATTTTTCATATAAATTTTCTATAATATTTATAACTATAAAAAGTGATTATTAAAATCGATAGAGTTAGTAGTAATAAAGATAAGAGAATTTCTTTAGTTAGAATTTGAAGAATAAAAAGTAAGACAAATAGAGTTATTCCTTGACCAAAATTTTTGAATGAGATTTTAAGAAAATTTCTTGCACCATAAAATTGAATTATTACGCATAGAAATTCTCCTATTAATAATGCGGTTATTACACTTACCAGACCATAATTTTGAGTAAACAATCCCAAAATAATTAACTTAAAAATCGTTCCAATTATTATTGCCATTAATTGATATTTTTCATTAAAAGTGGCTATTAAAATATTGCCCATTACATTACTCATATAAAAAAGAGGTATCAAGAAAACTATAACGCCTAACTTTCTATCAAAGACAGTATATTTTGAACCATATATGAAGCTAATAATTTCCATAAAGTTCTGATAAAGGAATAAACTCATAGCCAAACCAACACACAACATAAAAATAAAAACAAGATTTACCAATTCTTTAAAAAAATTTAAATCTTGCTTATAAATTCTTGATAAAAAAGGTAATAAACTTATGCTAAAACTCAGTGGAATAAAAAAAAGAGCCTCAATAGTTTGATACATTACCTTATAAATGCCTACCAATTCACTAGAATGAAAAAAATTTAGAATAAATACATCTATCCTATTATAAATAATTGAAAAAATCCCAAACAAATAGAAAATAAAAGATTCCTTTACAATAGAGCGAATTCTATAAGTAGATACATTATCATTATCATCATTAATTTTCTTATTTAATATTAAGAGAACAACAAAAAAAATTATTGCATTAGACAATAAATAACTCAAAGAATAACTTACTATTCCAACAAAAAAAGACGAAAAAAATAATAAGAAAGAAATTATTAAAACTCTTTCTAATAAAACCAAACCACTCGATATTTGAAATCTCTCTAAACCTTCCAATGTTTTTACACCAGACATTAAAAACGATTCAGCTATAATTCCAACAGAAAGAAATGCAAAAACGAAAAGATTAAAATAAGAGTAAATATTTACTTTATATAGAATCAAAAAGGCTAGAATTATTGGAACAGCAATAAAAGATTTTAATAGAATGACATTAATGAAATAATTAAAAAATGTTTCTTTCCTTCTAGATACAGCCCTAACAATTACATTGCTTGTTCCAAGGTCTTGCAAAAAAACTAAAATAGATGTGATTGTCGTTAATAATGTTAAATTTCCAAAATCTTGAACTGATAATTTTCTAGCCAGATAGACGAAAAGAAAAAAAGTAATAATCTTTGAAAAAATTCTTGATGAATAAACAAATAAATTATTAATTAAAAATTTATGCCCTTCCTTCATCTTCATATAAGCATTTTCTAATTGTCAATGAAACACCAAAGCTCATTCCAATAAATGGAGCAATCGTTACAGTATTTAAATGCCAAGTTGTAAATGATTTTATTACTACGCTTAAAAAAATTAGTAAAAAAATAAAACTATACTGGTAAAATTCATCAGAATAAAATCTTTTAGCCACTTTAATAATTGGTAATAGTATGTATATAATCAATGATAAAAATAAAATTAATCCAATTAATCCCATTTTAGATAATATATAAAGGTAAGAATTGTGGCAGTAAATTGAGGCGATAGGACCAATACCTGGGGCAAAATAAACAAAGAAATATCCGAGACCAACTCCAAACAATGGATTTTGTAAAAATGCTTCAATTGCGCTTGCATACTCAATTAATCTACCCAAATTCGATATATCAATTTTGCTTATGGAGAAACTTGAAATTCTTTTGATTAATATTTCTAAATTAATAATACCAATCAAATTAAATAACAAAACAGAAGTTAAAATAGTAAATAAAGCTATAACGATATTCCTTAAATTAATTATAGATGAGTTGTAGAAAACTATTAAAATCACACCTATAAATAAACTTACAATTGTTGAAAGCCAACTTCCTCTTGTATAACTAAGATATAGAGCTAGAAAAGAAAACATCAGCAGTAACAAGTAAAAAATTCTATTAACATTATTTTTTGTAAAGAAAAACAATATGAAAAATCCAATAAATGAAAACATATAAACTATTTCATTATATCCTAAAAGTCTAGCAAAGTTTAACATTTCCCGAGTTTCAACATTAAAGGTGGGGCTAAATACAAATAAAGATAGATAACTATCAACAATACATTTCAAAACTACTATTGCTAAAAGAACCTGAGTAAATTGAATAACTTTCTTTTTCTCATCTATTAATAAAAAGGTGAAGAAAAAAAATAAGTAGTAAAAAAAACTTCTATAATCATAAAATATTGCTTGAAGCTCATAGCCCGCTTGTAAACCCCTGTAGGAAGAATACAAAGAATAAATCTGAAATAATAATATTATTAATAAAAATCTATCTATTCGAAAATTATATAATATCAAATCAAACCTTATTAAAAAGAATAAAAGTATCGTTATGAAAAAAATATCCATTAAGTACCAATTAAAGCCCAAAAACCTAAAGAGTACAAAATTTTCAATTAATTTACCCTCAATTCCCAAAGTCAGAATCAATGTTGAAAAAATTAAATACTCAGGATAAAAAAGACCTATCAGAAGAATTAAAAACGCTGTTAAAATGATTAGAGCAGGAATGATTTCTAATCCTATTAAGATTGAATAAAGGACTTGAAATAAAATAAAAATTGATAAAATGATGAGTCTCTTATCAAAGAAAGAAAACTTAGAAACTATTGTCTGAATCACTTTTATTTAGATTTTTATTCTTATTCCAAAATTCAATTAGATAAATATAAATAAAACTGAAGATAAACATTAAAAAAGTGCCAGTAAGAATAATTATAGCTCTCTTAGGTTTTGATTTATATTCTGGTATAAACGGCTTATCTATAACTATAAAAGCAGGCGATTCCTTTTTTAAGTCCATTTTTAATTGTTCATATAAGGGATAAATAAATTCAATCAATTTTTGTCTTATTTGGATATTTTGAAAGAGTCTAGAATAAATGAGAAGAATTTCAGGTGCTAAATTGAATGAGGGGATAAACTTAAATCTATCTTTTGTATCAATATTCATTGTTAATGAATTTATTTTGTCTTTCATAAATTTTATTTGTTCTCTTAATGACTGCGATTCTGGTGAATTTACTCCTTTTAATTTATTCATTTTATCTAGCTCTAGCTCCATAATTGTTTTTTGAATTTCCAATTCAGAGATGGTATTAATGGCTGCGGTGTATTGTTCAGTTGGAATTATAATTCCATATTTCTGCTGAAATTGTTTCATGCTATCTTCAAAAGATTGCAATTCTTGAATATAAAATAAATACCTTGATTCTAAAATTTCATAATCAACTATTAAATTTTCTTTTTTGATGTTCTTAACCAAACTATCTAAGAGATTTAAATATTTATTTAACATTAAATATGCTCTTTCAGGCTTTTTATCATATACTCCTACAATTAAAACATTTGACTTATTATCCAATTGAATTGTTGTATTTTGATGAAGTTCATTAATCGTCTTGAAGTAATATTTCTGTCTATAAACATTTCTTAAATCGAATTCATCTATTAACCTTATTGCAATGCTTCTGCTTAAAATCAAAGTTTTAAAGTAATCCAGGTCAGAATATTGCAAATTCCCTATACTGAGATTTCTCTGAATACCACTTAGACCTTTTGCTCCTAGAACAGAAGATAAAATGTTAACACCTGAATCCTCACTAGGTTTTATCACAGAATATGAATAATATATGTTTGGTAATAAAAAAGCTATGATTGAAGATGAAATTAAACCAAACAAAGTAAATGAAATTATTATTTTCTTTCTAAGTTTTATCTTTTCAATTAAGTCAAGGATGTTATATTTCATTAGCTTCCTATAAATTATTACTTCAACAATAAAATTAGTGTTGTCATAATCCCAGTAACGATACTTCCAATAAATCCAACTCGCTCGACATAATAATCAAAATCACGAATTGGTTTTTTGGGAACCCAGATAAAATCTCCAGGTTCCACTTCTTCTTTTTCTTTATCACTTAGTTTTATCCAGGCTCTTGATTTACCTTTAATTAAGTAAATTTCATCTTTTGCTGTTTGACCTAATCCACCAGCTTGTTCTATGTAATATCTATAATCTTTTCCCGGTACATATTTTACATAACCAAAATTGTTAACCTGACCAAAAACATATACAAGGTCAACCTTAGGTGGGACGAAAATATAATCACCATCTCTTACAATTAAAGTATCTGTGTCCACAATCTCAGATTTCAATTTTGTGAAATCATAAGCAGCTACACCACGAGAAAATCTTAACTTATTATCTATCAGAAAATTTAATGAGTCTTCTTCTTTGATATTAGCCATTCGTCTCATCATCAATTCCTCAAATGGCTCTGAAAAGAAAATTGATCGAAATGCATTAGCACCTCGGATTAATTCTGTTCTAGATAAATCAGCTGTCTCTCTAATACCTCCAACTTGTTTAAAAGCTTCTCGAAGTGGTAAACCATTCTTTGGAAGAATTATTGTTCCAGGTTGATTGACTTCACCGGCAATGTATGCAGTGTAATCATTCTTCTGTGGAGCAATTCCAAGAATTCTAACTCTATCTCCTCTTTGCAGTTTGAATTTTGGATCAAATGGTAATCTAATTATTGTATCCAGCTCACCGTCATAAGTCAATCGATAAATTTCCATTTCTTTAACATTTTCATAAGCTGGATCTAATCCCTGAGCTAAAATAATTGCATCTTCAACTTTATCTCCTTCCATAAACTGGAAACGACCGGGATTATTCACTGCACCTTCTATCCTGATAAAATCTTTGAATTCATCATATTTGGGGAAAATTAAAACATCGTCATTTTTCAAGTATGGATTATGAGAGAAGTCACCGGTTAATCTAAATTTTTCAAGATCAAGTTTTATAATTTCTCCAGTTGCTCGTTTTAATGTGATATCCCTTCTCGGATATTTTTCAATTTCTCTAACAAGTGCCGCAACGCGATATTCATAATCTGGAGACTGAGGATTTACCGTTGCAATTAGTTGAGACCTTCCGAGTGCAACCATTCGTGTGACAAATTGATCTACTCTTTCATTGGCAGAAGCTGAGTAAGTTCCATTTACAACGAAGTTTCCACCGATTGTTACACTAATTGGTGCTGAAACAACTGAGGATTGAAATTTTTCTTGAAGATTGGATTGAGCAAAAAGAAATGTAGCTAAAATTAAAATTAAACTAAATCCTTTACGAAGTGATTGCATTGCTCTTCTCTCTTATTAATTCAAAAGTTCTATTACTTTAGCAGTAATTCTTTCAGCAGCTTTACCATCCCAGAGTGGTGGTATTTGTGAATTTTTAGGTGGATTATTAATAGTTTCAAAACATTCTTCTGCTATCTTATTATATTCTATTCCGATCAATTTATTCGTACCAATCTCAGCAGTAATTGGTCTTTCTGTATTTTTTCTCAAAGTCAAGCAGGGAATTTTCAAGTAAGTTGTTTCTTCTTGAATTCCACCAGAATCTGTAAGAACGATTAAAGAATTTTTAACCAGTTTTATGAAACTAATATAACCAACAGGTTCAATTAATAAAATATTTGGATGTTCATAATCAATATTGGCAGAGTGAAGCGTTCTTTTCGTTCTTGGATGAATTGGAAAAACTATTTTTATTTTCTCAGCAATTTTTTTGAACTCATTAAAAATTTTTACAAGATTTTC
>Ga0068705_10001301_pt1 | contig 12645 bp, 20 predicted proteins | sample YNPMSTMetaG_FD_65631 | JGI IMG/M metagenome (GOLD analysis project Ga0068705, IMG submission 65631) | Anoxygenic and chlorotrophic microbial mat microbial communities from Yellowstone National Park, USA - YNP MS-T MetaG | ecosystem: Environmental > Aquatic > Thermal springs > Hot (42-90C) >... | reverse complement strand
GAACTTTTAAAGTAAATAAAAGTTGGCAAGTGAAAAAAGGGTGGTGGACTGGGTCCACCACGCCTAATAGGGTTATGCGAACTTGGGTGGTCGCATCCTACACCTCTGCCAACCGCCCCACTTTTAACAATATGGAAAGGTTTAGACCAGAACCACCAAAAGAGCAATTAAAAAAGCCATATTTCACCGTTTACTGTCAAGATGAAGAGAGATTTATCTACAAATCCCCTGGATTAAATATACAAATAGAATGGATAATAGCAAGGGAAACTGCTTTTGAACACGCTAATCAATTAGGGCATACGGTTTATATATTTGAGCAAGGGAAAAAAATAGTATGAAGGAAAGGCTAAAGCCAATTTTAGAAGTTGGTTTTACGGCTTTTGCTTTATATGGATTAAGTTTTTTAGCCTTTTCAAAAGAATTAAAAAAACAAGTAAGAAAAGAGCAAAAAGGAGTTTGTGCTGATTGTGGTGAAAAACCAAAAAAATTAGAAATTCATCATATAATTCCTCAAAGTATGGGAGGGTCTGACACAAGAGACAACGCCGTTGGTCTTTGTCCCAACTGCCATCAAGAATGGGATGAGAAAGCAAAAGAAGGAGTGTTTTTTAAAAAGAAAAAATAATTTATAGTAATTTTTTTAATTGGTTTAAAATCCTCTTGACAAATTATTTATAATTTATTATAGTCATTTTATAAAAATTAAATTAAATTAAAATATGATAAATTTTGATAATAAAAGAGAAATTTTTAAAAAATTAACTTCTGATATTGAAAAATATAAATATTTAGAAAAATTTCGAGATATTCTTCGAAATGTTCAAAAACTTTCTTGGCGGATCACTCAATTTGATAAAAAATTTCCATTAGAAGCCACTGATAAAAAAGACTATAAAAATTTATTAAACGCGTATTTAGAATTTGGAAAAGAGATTGAAAATATAGCGATGTTAATTAGAGAAAATGACACGAGAACAAACTCGCAAACTTTCAATAAACTTTAAATTAAAAAAAATATAAATTAAATTAAATTATGAAATATATAAAATTCAACACTAAATTTTGGTATGACGGGTATATTTCAAGTTTAAGCCCGACCGAAAAATTGTTTTTCTTATATCTTTTTACTAATCCAAGAGTAGATAAAACCGGCATATATGAAATTCCCGACAAGATTATTGAAAGCGAACTTAACATAACACACGCCGAATTACTTCAACTGAAAGCAAAAATGATGAAAGATAATAAATTTTATTTTTATAAAGATTGGGTATATATTGTTAACTTCGCTAAACATAATAAGTTTTCGACCGCCGAAAATATCGTAAAAGATTATAAAAAAGAATTTGACGCCATCCCAAAAGAAGTGAAAGACTATTTTATAAAAGAACTAAAACTTCCTTATAAAATTCCAATTGAAAACACTGATAAAGTTAGGTTATCGTTAGATGTTAATGCTATGGTTATTGTTATTGTTATTGTTAATAGGGTAGATAGGGTAGATAGGGTAGGTAGGGTAGAAGAGAGGCTAAATGAGGATGTTAATCCAGATGAAATATTACTATGAAACCAATAGAATATCTAAAACAAAACGCTCCGGTTCTTTTTCAAAAATATGCTCGTATTAAATTGGTAAAAATTGAACAAAGATTAAGAGATTTAAGAATTAAATATGTAGAAGAAATTGATGAAAAAAGAAAAAAGCAAATTGTTGAAGAAGGAAAAGAATTAAAAAAAGAATTAGAGGAATTAAAAGTTTTGATGAAATAATGGAAAAACAATTTTTTTTATTTTTAAATAAAAGTTTTAAAAAAGTTGGAGAAATAATGCTTCCGGGAAGTTTTATGGATTTAAACGAATATATAAGAGTAGAGAGAATGAATAAATACGCCGCTGCAGTTGTCAAATTAAATGAGACAAATAGAGTAAAAATGGAATGTTTAGGAAAAAAGAAAATTGATTTACCAGTATTTTTAGTTTTTGAATGGTATGTTAAGGATAAAAGAAGGGATAAAGATAATATTGCTTTTTCTAAAAAGTTTATTTTAGATGGTTTGGTTGCAGCAAATGTAATAAAAAATGATAATTTTAAATCATTAATTGGTTTTTTAGATTTGTTTTATGTAAGTGTAGATCAAAAGGTAGTTATTAGTTTTTATAAGTTTTAATATGTTAAATAAAGTTTTTTGGTTTATTTTAGGTTGTCTTTTTGCTTTTTATTTGTTAAGAGGAATTAAATTTTTTTAATTTAAAAATACCTCTTGACAAATAAATTATAATATGTTTATAATAAATTTATAAGTTAAGAAAAATAAAAAAAATATGATAGACGGAAAATATTCTTTAAAAGAAATTGAAAAAAAATTCGGTGTTCCGTATAGAACTTTATACTACTGGATAAAAACAGGAAAACTTTTTGCTGAACAAGGAGTAAATAAATTCAGGAAGAAAGAATGGTATGTAAGTGAAAATGATTGGTTAGACATTCCTACTTTTATTCGCAATCGTTATAAATTAAAAAAAATAAAAAAGACCTTATGAAAGTTTTTTTTATTAACATCACCGGTTTTAGACCGTATCCAATTACGAAAGAGTATCGTGAAAAAGCAAGTAATTTTGGAACGGCGGTAAATAGAGCTATAAAAAAATATTTAAAAGAAACTAAAGGAAAAAAAAGATTAAAAAATATGGTAATTAAGGTTGGGGTTTAACTTATTATAAATTTATTTTTAAAATCTATGGTAAAAACAACAAAGGTTGAAAAAACTGAAAAAGGAATAATCCCGCTTTCAGGGGAATTGGCGAATTTTTTTAATAAATATGCGATGTTGGGAACGGAAAATTTAGTGGGAAAAGCCCCGATTTTAAAAGTTCATTCACAGGGGCGATCCACTACCAACTTTTTAGAAGATGGTTCAGAGCCGCAAGATGGAAGTTTTTTCTACACCCCGATGAAAGAAGATTTTGGCAGAAGCATAACCGTTCATATTTTAACTATAAGTAGAGGATTTAGAACAGATGGGGTTGGTGGGAAGAAAGATGTTTTTAATCAATTGGTGGGTGGAATAATAAAAACACCGGTGAGAATTCTTCCCTTCTTGATGTTTTTTTCTGGTAAAAGGTTAAAATATTTATGGGAATTTGGAAAAGAAATTTCTCAATATACAAGACAAAAGCCGGTGCCAATACCAATGTTTGCGATTGAAGTTAGAATGTTTACTGAAAAAGTAAGAAACGATTACGGAGCAAGTTGGGTGGTAAATTTTGAAATTCAAAAAGAAGAAAATGGAATACCAGTTTTTATCAAAGATGTTGAGTTTCTTAATAAATTGAAAGATAAAGTAGAAGAAATGAAAATTTTCATAGAAGATATTATTGAGGCTAAATCGACAGAAGAAGAAGTAGAAACAACACCAATTCCAGAACCAATTCCAATTTCAGATATAGAAACTTCTTTTGAAAAAGTTTCAGAAGAGGAATTAGAAGAAAATGAAGAAAAAATATCAGTTAAGGACATTCCTTTTTAAAATATGAAAAAAATAATTATTATATTATTAGTTATTCTTTTAACTTATGGACTTATTTACAGAATGGAAAAAAGCCAATCCAAGGACGTATATGCTTCACGAAATAAAGTTTTACCTTCGATATTTATTACTCCCACGCCTTCGCCGGTTGATGAAAGATTGGTTAAACTTCAGAAATTTTTTAAGAAATATAATTCTTCGCTCTATGATTTTTCTAAAAAATTCATTGAAGTATCTGATAAGTATGGTTTTGATTGGAAACTTCTACCTGCTATTTCGGGGGTTGAATCAACTTTTGGTAAATTTACTCCTTCTTGTGCTAAGTATAATCCTTTCGGTTGGACTTCTACTACTTCACCTTGTGGTTTCTATCGGTTTTCATCTTTTTCGGAAGCTATCGAAGTGGTGGGAAGGGGAATTGGAACAGAAAGTTTTTATGATAAGTTTAGAAAAACAAAAAGAATTGAAGATCTTGCCAAAGTATATTGTCCGGTGGACGACAAATGGGATAAAAACTTATATTATTTCATTTCTGAATTAGAAAAAATATGAGATGGTGTAAATTTTGTGGTGAACAAATTCAATGGTTTAGGGATGGAAAAAAAATAATTCCGTTAGATTGTAAAGGGAGAGATCATAGAAAGTTTTGTATAAGAAGTGAAGAGTATATTAAAAAAAGAGAAGAAAAGTTGAATAAAAAGTTAAAAGTTCAAATTTAATTTTATGGAAAAAAAATTTATTTTAACAACTGAATTAATATCAAAAAATGAAAATCTTTTTAAATATTTTAAAAAAAGCAGTAGAGGAATTTCTTTTGAATTAGTAATTGCTTCTGTTTTTCCAGAAGGGTGGTATGAGAAATCTGAACAATTTTTAAGATCTGCCGGTAGTGTTTTAAAAAGAAAAGCAAAGCAAGTAAAAGGAATTGAGGAAATTACTATTTTAGATATAATAGATAACTTTGCTACAAGCGTTATGAAAAAATATTATTGGTATTATTCTTTATATGAATTTAGAGTTGTAAATGATTTGCTTCAATATGATGTAATTTTAAATGGTCATTTTACTAAACCTTATACTCTTTATATTAAATTGCGTCCACCAATAAGTACTTTAACGATTAGACCTTTAGAAGAAATTAAAAATAAAGATGTTAAAAAAGAAGTAAAAAAAGGGTGGAATGTTTTTGGATTTTTTAAAGGATTAAAAGATAGGTTAAAAGTTAAAAAAATAATATGAAAAAAAAGAAAAAAAGAAAAATTTATCATAAAATCAATAGTAAAAAAATAAGATGGAGATTAAAAGTTAAAAAATGACTATGGAAATAATTTATTATGCTATTTGTCCTAAAAGTTAAAAGTTAGAAATAATAACACTACTATTTATGAATAATGAACAATTAATATCTTTGTTTATTTTTATTTTTTCTTTAATAATTGCTTTTTATTTTGGGTATTATCTTCTTCATTTAATTTTTTATACTCTTTTTCTTACTGGAGTTTAAAATTCTACTTGACAAGAAAAATAAAATAATATACTCTAAAATTTAGAGCAGCTTGCGATGTGGAGTAAGCTGAAGGAAGTTTGGCAAGTCAAAGCCGAAATTTTAAACTTCTTTCAGAAACCCTTCAAAAGTTGCTCTGTTTAAAATATGGACACCCTAACAAGAATTCAACTTTCAATTATGATTTTTATAAAAAGGTGGTGCGATAAATTTCCTAATGATCCTGTTCCTCAACAAAAGATTTTAAAAAAAATGAAAGAATTAGGAATAAAAAGTTATTCTACTTTAAACGCCATTAATTCTTTAATTAACAAAGGTTATATTAGAAAAGCGGTTAAATCAGAAAAACACAGGACTTTTTATGTATTGTTGAGAAATGTTATAATAAATGATGAAATTGAGTTGGAAATATAAGTTTTTTTAAAAAAAATCTTCAAAAAATGATAACAAAACCTACAAAATTGACAAAAAAGTTTTTAAAAATAGCAGAAGAAGTAATAAATGAGAACATAAATGCTTTAATTTTTACTGATGAAGAGTTAATTGACTTAATAAATGAAAGATTACCTGAAAAAAAAAGAATATCAAAAATTACTTGGAAACGCTGGAAAAAGAGAAAATTAAAAGGCAGAAAATCATTATTAGATAGATTTGATACTTTATATAAAAAAGCATTTGAAAAACAAAAACAATCTTTATTTTTAAAACTTCAAACAGATGATAAAGCTTGGCAGAGGTGGGCTTGGATCATTGAAAGAAAGTTCCCGGAGTGGAATTTAAGACAGAAAGTTGACGCAAATGTTAAAGGAATTGTGGCAAAGATTGTTTCTTATGACCAAAGTTTAAATCAAAATCAGGAAACCGCCAAAATTAATCAAAATACAAAAATTGAACAAAAATAGTTATGGAAGAGATAACTATTCCTTATAATTTTGCTCCAAGAAAATATCAGTTAAATTTTCTTCGTGAAGTTGAAAGGGCGATGAATGGAAAAAGTAAAAAAAGGTTTTTTTATCTTGTTTGGCATCGACGCTCCGGTAAAGACAAAGTAGTGATTGCTGATGTTGTTCCAAGAAGACTTATTTTGAATAATTGTTTAGTTAAGTATATTTATCCTACTTTGGTTATGGGAAGAGACAATCTTTGGAATGGGATTGGTTCAGATGGCTTTAGATATATAAACCACATTCCACCACAATTAAGATTAGATGAACCAAATGAAACGAGAATGACCATAAAAACAAAAAATATTCAAGGTGGAGAAAGTATTTTTCAAGTGGCAGGAACAAACAACCCAGATAGTCTTCGTGGTGGAAATCCAGTCTTGGTTGTTTTTTCAGAATGGGCTGAACACGACCCATACGCTTGGGATGTAATTGAGCCGATTTTAAGAGAAAATAAAGGAATTGCGATTTTTAATACTACTCCAAAAGGAGACAATCACGCACGAAGTCTTTTTGAATTTGCTAAAAACAATGATTTATGGTTTGTTGAAACTTTAACTTATAAAGAAACTGGTATTTTTTCAGAAGATGAGTTTAAAAGAATAAAAGAAGATGTTATAAAAAGATTTGAGGCACAAGGGAGAGCGGAAGAAGAAGCGATAGCATACATTGAACAAGAATATCTTTGTTCTTTTAATTCACCGGTAGTTGGTTCATATTATGGTAGTTTAATAAGAAAAGCGGAAGAAGAAGGAAGAATAACAAAAATTGCGGTTGAAAGAAATTTTCCAGTCTACACGGCTTGGGATTTAGGAATTGATGACTCAACGACTATTTGGTTTTTTCAAGTGATTGGAAATGAATTTCATTTTATAGATTATTTTGAAGCAACCGGAGAAGGATTAGAATTTTATATTAGAGTTTTACAGCAAAAAGGCTATGTTTATGCTAAACACTTCGCACCACACGATATTCAGGTTAGAGAACTTGGGACTGGAAAATCAAGATGGGAAATTGCTAAAAGTTTTGGAATAACATTTGAGATAGCACCAAGACTTTCAGTTGAAGAAGGTATAAATGCGGTAAGGACAATTTTAAATAGATGTTGGTTTGATAAAGATAGATGTAGTCGTGGAATTATGGCTTTAAAAAATTACAGAAAAGATTGGGATGAAAAAAATAAAGTTTTTAGAAAAACACCTCTTCACGATTGGTCTTCGCACGGCGCTGATGCTTTTAGAACATTTGCGGTTGGTTTCAAAAAACAATTACAGCCCATTAAAATTACAAGTTATGGTGGTGTAAAACCATTTTATGAAGATTTGGGGATTTAATGTTGCGAATAAATATTTTTATTATTTAAACTTTTAAAATATGGCGCACCAAATTTTAACAACTGATCCAGAAATAGAAATATTACGATTAAATAAGGAATCTGCTTACAACTTCAAAAAAAGAAGACAAGAGGAATGGAAAGAGAATTATTTGCTCTACCGGGATAAAATCATCACAAACAGACTTACACAAAGACAGTCGGTCAATATCCCTTTAATGAAGTTGTTTATTCGAACACTTTTTAAAGATATTGACGATATGCCTCTTATCTACTTTGAAAACCTTGATAACGACAAGCAAGCTGAACTTTTCAAAAATGAGTATTGGGAATATACAGTTAGAAAAAACAAGCTTGATTTAAAAGATTTAGCCGATAAAAAACAAGTTCTTCTTTTTGGAAGAAGTTTCATTCAAATTCAAGTCGTTGATGGAGAAATAAAATTCACAGTTGTTGATCCTGAAGATATTTTAATTGACAGATACACTGATCCGATTGATATTCACTCGGCTCGTTATCTTATCCACACTAACATTTTCGTTCCTTTTTCGGTATTGGAAGCAAATCCTATGTATGATCAAAGAAAAATAGCTGAATTAAAAAGATGGTTTGCTTCGGAAAAAGGATTAATAAAATCACAGCAAAATGAGGAAATGAGAAGAGAAAAACAAAATAAAATGACTGAAATGGGAGTTCCTGATGTTTCAAATCCAATACTTGGCGAAACTTATGTTGAGTTATCCTTACACTTCTTCAAGCATAAGGAAAAATTAGAAGAGGAAGAAGAGTTTTGGCTTTATGTTGAGGCGGAAAATAGTAAAATCATTTTTAAAGACAAATTATCAAATGTCATAGGTGATACAGTTGATGACTATTGGAAAACACATCTTCCTTATTCTACTTGGACTGATGATATTGAAGTTCAGGACTTTTGGTCTGATGGAATTGCCGATATGATAAGAACTCCAAATAAAGTTGTAAATGCTTGGTTTTCTCAGTTAGTTGAGAATAGGACTTTAAGAAGCTTTGGAATGCATTATTATGATTCAACTAAATTTTCAGATAGTGGTTATAGTCCAGCTACATTTACTCCACAACCTTGGGGTTGGTATCCTATTCCCGGAAAACCAACAGAGGTTATTCAAAAAGTAGACATTCCAGATTTATCCGAAAGTCTTGATGAAATAATGTTTGTTATCAATATGATGGAAAAGGCGACAGGGGCAACAGCCACACAACAGGGGGTGGCAGTTCAAAAACAAATAACACTTGGTGAAGTTCAATTGGCTTTGGGTGAGGCGAAAGAAAGAATAAAAGGTTGGAGTAAATTTTATGTTCCAGCTTGGAAAGAAAGAGCTGAAATGTTTGATAAAATGATTGAAGCGGCTTCTGATAGGTTAAATCCAGTTAAAATTTATAAACAAGGAAGAAATACAAAAAATATTTTCTCAAGAGAAATATCACCAAAAGATTGGAAAACAAAAAGCGGTTATCAAGTTAAAATTTGGAGTTTAGATGAGAAAAATACAAGAGATACCGATGCTTTAACTAAATTAAATGCGGTTATGACCAACATTCCTGAAAATCCAAAGTTAAAAGAAATATATCAAAGAAAGCTTTTAGAGTTTGCTGGATTAAGCCCTGATGAAATAAATGATGTTTTGGAATATGAAAATCAAAAAAATTTACAAATTAATCAACTTGTCTCATCTGGAATGATGGGTGGATTACCAGTAGAAAATACTGAAACACCTCAACTTCCAGCTAACACATCTAATCTTCCAGCTGAACAAATCCCAACAGAAAATAACATTCCAATTAGGCAAGTTAATCCTAATCAAAACCTATGAATATAGACAAAATTCTTGAAAAATTTGGGTTGAAATATGAGGATTTAAATGCGGTTGAAAAAGAGACTTTAAATAATTGGCTTAATGCTTTAAGTCAAAATAATCTAACAATTGAAAAGATAAGAGAGTATATTAAAGCAATGAAAGAAAGCGTTGAGCGAGAATTGACAAAGACTGATCACAACACCAAACAAGATATTTTTTTGAAAGCAAGGTTAAGAAACTATATTCTTCTTGAAGATTTATTGTCTTCACCTGAAAGAGCTAAAAAAACTATTGAAACAATGTTAGAAGTTGCTAAAAATAGACCGTTATGAAAAGACTAAAACCAAAAGGAAAAAAGGGATTGACGATGGTTAAAAAATTGGGAAGAACTTTTAAAACTGGAATATTTGACCAAATAGCCAGAAAATCAGCAAGAAAGTATGGTTCAATGCTTATTGGAAAAAAAGTGGCTGGTAAAATATTTTGGAAAAAAGTTAAAAAAAGAAAAAAATAATATGCCATTTGTTTCACGAAAACAAATAATTTGGATGAAGAAAAATCGACCTGATATTTATATGAGATGGAAGAAAAAATACGGTTTAAAGATTAAAAAGCATAAAAAAAGAAAATGATTTGACAATAAATATTTTTTGTTTTTATAATTTAGTTATAAGTTAAAAATTTATTTTACTCTATGGAAAAAGAGGCTCTTGAAATTTTAAAAAAAATCACTTCAAAAGAAGTTCACGAATTAAACGCTTTTGAAGTAGCTTTTTTAAAAGCAAGACGAAGTTATCTTACAAGAGAAGAGAAAGAGAAATTTGCTGAAGTTTTAGAAAAGAAAGTTAAAAAAAATAAAGCGAATGAACCAGATAAAGAAAAAAAAGAAGAACAAAATAAAGAAGAAGAAAAAAATCAAAATAAAGAAAAATAAGGCTTTAATATATTAAAAATTTTCCTAAACCCTATTTTAGGACAGGAAATAAACCTATGGCACACCAAAAACCCTCTAAAGAGGAATTGAAAAAAAATCTTGATTCTTTTATTAGTCAATTAGATGCTCCAGAAAAAACTTCACAAAAGGATAATATTCAAGAAAACCAAAAAACTTCACCAGAAGCTAAAAATAAAGATACCGAAAAAAAACCGAAAGTTGAGGAAAAAGAAAAAGAGGAAAAAACAGGACAAAAAGAAGCTGAAGAAGAGAAAAAAGAAGAGATGAAAGAAATTGATTATAAAAAGAAATTTATTGAGTCTTCAAGAGAAGCTTTAATTCTTCATTCAAGAAATAAACAAATGAGAGAGGCGATTGAAAAAGCAATAAAACTTCCAGAGCCAAGCGATGAAGAAATGGCTAAAATTTATGAAGATTGGGATTTGATGACCGACACTGAACGAAAAATTGTTAAAGATAATTATTTAGCTAAAAAAAGACTTGATGCTTTATATGAAGTTATAACCGCAGGGCGTGATACTGAAGAGTGGATTGAAAAGGTGGAAAAGTTTGCTACCGATCCAAAAGTTTTAGCCGATTATCCAGAGCTTGAAGGAAAAACAGATGAATTTATAGCGTTTTCAGCTAAACCAACAAGAAGAGGACTTCCATTTGAAGATTTGGTGGCGGCTTTTCTTTATCATTCAAGTAAAGCTAATCCACCTAAAAAAGGAAAAATGTTTGAAACTGGAACTTCGGGTTCAAATGAAAGATATCAATCATTATCTGGAAAAATATCTCTTGATGAGGCAAGAGAACTTATGAAAAAAGATTATAAGAAATATAAAGAATTATTGCTTGCTGGCAAAATTCAAACTGATATTGAGTAAAAATCCTCTTGACATATAATATATTGATTTGATACTTTATTAACAGAAGATAACACTTCTAACCTCTTTGTGAGACGAAGGAATAATAATCTTCATTTATTATAAATTTATTTTTTAAATACTATGGCAGCTCGTGGTTCAACAATAGCACAAGGATTTTCACAAAGGTTATTGCTTGAAATGTATGAACGAAGCGTCCTTGATGAGATAGTCAACCGAGACTATCAAGGTGAAATCAATGGCGTTGGCTCTGTATTAAACATTTTAAATTTTGATCGGTTATCTGAAAAAGTTTATACAGGTTCACCTCTTACCCCAGATGATTTAACTGAAAATAACACTAAGCTTGTCATTGATCAGAAAAAATCTTTTTATTGGAAAGAAAAAACGATTGATAACTGGATTTCTTATATTAAAAATCCACATTCAACCATTGTAAAGCAAAAAGCAGATGAGAGACTGAAGAATATGGATATGTATGCTTTTAGTTTTTATGGCGATGTTGCGGCTGGTAATAGGGTTGGGACTGATTATACTACTGGAACTGTTGCGATTGATAGCGCTGGTAATGTAACAGGAACAGGAACAAACTTTACATCAGCGATGGTTGGTAAAGGATTTAAAGCCGCAGGACACACTAAATGGTATAGAGTAAAAGCTTACAATTCCCCCACCTCAATTGTTATTGAGGATGATTTAGATGATGTCCCATCTCAATACACCGGGGGTGTTATTTCATCTGGTGCAAGTTATGTGATTGAGGCGGTTACTCCAGTAATGATTACGTCCTCTAATTTGCTTCAAAAAGTTGCGGCTTTGAAGCTTAAATTAGATAATGCTGAAAAAAATGGTCATTCAGCTGTTCCTGATACTGATAGATGGCTTTTAGTTCCGCCAGAATTTGAGACAGTTTTGGTTCAAGCAACAGGAGTGGCTTTGAATGTTCCCGCAGCTTATGAAGACCTTGTTAAAAAAGGGTATTTAACCCAGCTTTTAGGATTTAAGGTTTTTAAAACTTCAAGATTAAGTGGTGATAATACTAATGGATATCATTGTCTTGCTGGTCACCCAGCTTGGTTAACATTTGCTGAAAAGCTGCTTGAGGCTGATATAGAAGAAGAATTAATCGGTGATTTTGGAAGTGCTTATAAAGATTTGTTTGTTTACGGAGGTAAAGTTGCTGATGAAAGAAGAGCATTTGCGGCTGAAGGTTTCTTTACATTCTCTGTATAAAGTAAGCAGAGAGTGATAAGTTTTCCCCCCGTCTAAATGGCGGGGGGGATTTTTTTAAAACCTCTTGCGTATAAATAGATTTGTATTCTAATATTTATTTTATATGGCAGATAAAAAGATTACCGAACTAAATCAGATAACAACTATTGATCCAACAGATATATTTCCTGTAGTTGATAATCCATCAGGAAGTCCAGAAACAAAAAAATCAACTTTCCAACAATTGGCTGATTGGTTGGCTTCTTTAAGTCAAAACTTAACAAATAAAACTTTACAAGGAAACAATAATGTTTCAGTTGTTTCTCAAAAAGACAGCAATGGGACGGAAAGAAGTATCGCAAAAATAAATGCCTCTAATATTTTAGAAATTGGTGATAGTAATTTAGCAGGACAACAGTTTAATACCCCGCTTGTAAATAACACAGCAATTAAACAAAAAGAC
>Ga0068705_10001300_pt1 | contig 12651 bp, 10 predicted proteins | sample YNPMSTMetaG_FD_65631 | JGI IMG/M metagenome (GOLD analysis project Ga0068705, IMG submission 65631) | Anoxygenic and chlorotrophic microbial mat microbial communities from Yellowstone National Park, USA - YNP MS-T MetaG | ecosystem: Environmental > Aquatic > Thermal springs > Hot (42-90C) >... | reverse complement strand
CCTCACCGCGCAAGGGATGGCTTTTGCGAGGCCGCCGAAGCGCTCGTGCACGGCTTGGCTGGTTCTGTCCAAAGCCGGGAGCCGGTCGCCTCGCTTGGCCACGGGGAAGGCTAAGACACTCCGCGGTACACTGATCCACCGTGGCGAAAATGGCAACTTGACCACCTTGGGCGTGACGCGGGGGGCGGTCCTCGACGCCAAACACTTGGATGGGCGGTATCGGGGATGATCGTGCCCACGTGCCGCATTGCCTTGGCAGGCCGCGGCTGCCGCTGTGGGGCCGGCAACCGGTGTTCCAGCGTCATCCACGGCAGGCGCCCCACTGGGGTGCGCACTTGGCGCGCGTGCAGCCCAGTCCGCGCGTTGCGGTGGCATGTGCCCCAAAAAGAGCGATGCGGCTACGGTGGCGCGGATTTCGACCAGACGCTACTCATCGGAGCGCAGGCTGTCGGGCCGCACTGTGAGGGCAGGCGCGGGCCAGTGTGGCACCCCGGCTCCGGATTGAACCTCGCGCGGGGCAACGCCGACGCGTGCACCACCCCGTCCCGCCCATAGAGTCAAGTACTAAAGACCGAAGGAGAGCCGCTCGTTTTTTGACCTGCACCGGAGAAGAGGCTAATCGTCCTGCCGGCACCGGATCGTTTTGCTAGCAGTGGGTCCTCCATCGCGGGCCCGGCCATGGGGGTTTCATCCTGTGCCCCTGCTCACCGACGAAATGGTCCCGCCCGTTTTGACCGTCGGCTGTTGGCCCACCAAGAGGGGGTTGCCTTTGGGGACCGGGTAGTTCCGACAGCTCGAAGCAAACGTGCGGCTCAAGGCTTCAAACTGCTGTCCGAGGGTGGCCCGACCGGCGTCCGGGCCTCGCGTCGGTCGGACTTGGGGTCACGGCCCTAGTGGGCTGTTTCCCAAGTGCCACCTCAATCACCCTCCCGGCGCGCTTCGCGCCCCGGTAAACTGGAGGTTCAGTGGCGGCCGTGCAGATCCTCTTGGACGCAAGTCCGTGTCCAAGCACGTTGTTGTTCGCGCGAAAGGTAATAGCTTGGCCCGACTCGTTCCACGTAGAACGAACCAATGGGGCGCCAAGACCGTTCCACGTGGAACTATCCGTTGCACGCTCCAACCTTAACCTCCCCCGTGCTAAGATTGGAGTCTTTGGACCGAATCCGGCTTCCAGCCGAACGCTACACCGAGGTTTCCGCGTGGCCAAGGTCATCGCCATCGCTAATCAGAAGGGCGGAGTTGGCAAAACAACCACCGCCATCAACCTGGGGGCATCACTCGCTGCGAACGATCTCCGCGTCCTTCTCATCGACGCTGACCCACAAGGCAACTCCACTACCGGACTTGGGGTCGTCAAGCGACCTGAAATGCCCACCCTCTACGACGCACTCCTCGGTGACGCGACTTTGGGCTCCATCATCGTGGAGACTACCTTCCCTGGTCTCGATCTGGCTCCAGCCGACAAAAACCTGGTCGGGGCCAACATCGAGCTGGTCGCCGCCGAACGACGTGAGTTCCGCCTGGCAGACCGCCTCGGTCCCGTCCGCCCCAGCTATCACTACATCCTCATAGACTGCCCCCCGGCCTTGGACCTCCTCACCCTCAATGCCTTGGTTGCCGCCGATTCCGTGCTTATCCCGATTCAATGCGAATTTTTTGCCTTGGAGGGCATTTCCGAGCTCATGGACACCATCGACCGCGTCCGGGAGGCATTTGAACGTCCCCTCCGTATCGAAGGCATTCTCCTCACCATGTACGACGACCGTACCAATCTCACGCGCCAGGTAGCTCAGGATCTCCGGGAGTTCTTCGGCGACGAGGTCTTCCGCACCGTCATCCCACGGAGCATTCGCCTCGCCGAGGCTCCCAGCTTTGGCCAACCGATCCTTGTCTACGACGTTCGATCACGAGGCGCAGAATCTTACATCCGCCTCGCCAAGGAGATACTCGAGCATGACCAAACTCACAGGGAGTCCGCGCCGCGCACTGGGTAGGGGCCTCAAGTCTTTGTTGCCACCGAAGACCGAACAAGCTCCCCCTTCCCACCGCACGACGCCACCGCCCGGCAAGCCAGTCGAGCTATCCATCGCTCTCATAGATCCCAACCCCGTCCAGCCTCGCTCCGCATTTTCCCCAGAGCGCTTGGATGAGCTCGCGGCCTCCATTCGCGTCCACGGAGTTCTGCAGCCGTTGGTCGTCAGGCCAGCCGGCGATCGGTACCAACTTGTCGCCGGCGAGCGGCGCTGGCGCGCCGCCAAGCTCGCGGGACTCGAAAAAGTTCCGGTCGTCATCCATGACGTCCCTGACGAGCGCCTCCTCGAAATCACGCTCGTCGAGAATATCCAACGAGAGGACCTCAACCCTATCGAGCTCGCAAAGGCCCTTGACCGCCTGGTCCGTGAACTGGGCCTTACCCATGAGCAGGTCGCCGAAAGGACCGGCAAGGACCGCACCACCATTACCAATGCCCTGCGCCTGCTCCGCCTCCCCAGCGACATCCAAGACCTCATCGCCGAACGAAAGCTCTCACCCGGGCACGCAAAGGCTATCATCGGACTCCCCAACGAAGATCTTCAGCGGCAGGTCGCTGAACGCGCCGCATCCCAAGGCCTGTCCGTCCGGCAAGTGGAAAGACTCGTTCAGCGCATGACCAAGTCGCGCGAACCAGTCTCGGCCGACGAGGCTACCGAAGACCCCAACGTGGCTGCGGCAGTGGCCGAGCTCGAACGCCTCTTCGGAACCCGCGTCCGTATTGTGCGACGCTCCGACAGCCGCGGACGAATCGAAATCGAATTCTACTCCCACGAAGACCTTCAACGTCTCTACTCGATTCTCGTCCGCGGCGGCGAAACCACTTGAGCGACCGAAACGTTTCGTTGCTAAATTGTTTTAACGACCTTGAACCTTTCCCCGCTCCGTCGACTGCCTGCTTGTCACCGGTCCCGATGGTGCTGGAGGAGGGGGTCGAACCCTCATGGAGCCGAAGCTCCGCGGGATTTTGAGTCCCGTGCGTCTGCCAGTTCCGCCACTCCAGCATCGCCCCGTCTCCTAGTATACCCGCCCGAATCTCAAATCACCACCGTCTGATGTCCTGGGCAATCCCAAGCAATTCGATCCCGGAGCGCGGCCGTCAACCCGCCGCCGTGCCGGGCTAAAAAAGCCATGATCGAGTAGACCCGCTCCTGCAACCTTCGCCGCGGATAAAGCTGGTCACTCAACCATCGCAAGTCCCGCATCGCCCGAGGGTCGCGCCGGAGCGCCTCTCGCGCCACCGCACGCTCGATCTTGCCCATCTGATACAGGATCTTCCCCCGACTCTTCTCGAAAGCCCGCCTCACCGGCCCCCGCCACTGCTCCAGCGCCCGACCGATTCGATCCAGCCCGGCCGTCACGCCCGCCGCCGATATCCCCAGCGCCTCCACCACCGCTGCCGGCCTGAGCCGCGCCCCCACCGCCTCCTGCAACGCCTGCTCGCTTCCAAAAAGGTCACCAAGTACCAAGCCATACCGCTCGAGCATCTCGGCCGCACCTTTCTCGATCAGCGTGCAACTCGCCCGCGGCCTCCGAACCGGCACCTCGACGTCCAGCACCTCGTAGAGCGCCCCTGCCTGTCCCAAATATGCAATCTCAGCCGGCCCCACTACATTGACCGCCGATGGAAATGCCCAGTCTTGTACCACAGGCCGCAACAATGCCCCGGCGGAAAGATTTCTCGCATTCTCCGCGAGCACCGAGCCTTCCAGGCGCACGCCGTCCCACTCCAGCGCCCCGCCGCTCAGCCCCGCTCGAACCCTCCTGCCATCCGCGATGATGAAAAACAAACTCGTCTCGGCCCCCACTCGCACCTGCGCCTCATATCCGCACCGCTCCAACTCCGCCGTCCGCTCTCGCACAGCGGCTACCAACGCCGGCGCCTGCTCCGCCGCCCTCGCCAGCGCAGGCGCCAGGAACTCCCTTGCTTCTCTCCCCAGAGGATCAAAAAACAGCAGCCGCCCAGGACCGACCACATTGCCAAGCAATTCAGCGAAAGCAGCAGCCCACCGCCTCCCGGGGCGATACGCCCTTCTCACCATTTCCAGCGCCTGCCGACCGTGCGGAGCGCCGCTCCAAGCTTCCTCCAGCACACCCACAGGCCACTCCGGGAGAATCACCTCCCCGACCGGCCGCCATCCCGCCCCCTCACTCCAACCGGCTTCAATCCGCACAGGCCTGCCTTCCCCGTCAAAGACCCAGCACTCGGCAACCTCCTTGTAATCATGATCCTCCGTGGCCATCCAAAATATGGGAACCGCCGGCGCCCCCATCGCGCTCAGCTCCTCGGCCACCCGGACAGCCGTCAGAGCCTTGTAGAACGTATACGCCGGACCTGTGAGCAATCCCACTTGTTGCCCTGTCACGACCGCGACCGCCGACGGTTCCGCGAGCCGCTCCACAGCCTCGCAACCGGGATTCTGCACGCGCAAAACCTCGACAAGCCGCGCACGCCTGTCACTCGGGTATTGCAGCCTTTCCAGCCGTCGAAACAGGGCTTCCTTGTCCCAAGGATCGTAACCGTAGAACCGGGCGACCCTGTCAAATGAGTACAGGAAATCCGTCACCAGACGGCTCGCCCCGGGAATCTGCCAATACGGGATGCACTCGCCGAGCATCGCGGCTTTCAAGCGTAGCAGATGTGCTTCACGCTTCGAAGCTTCTCCCCTCCGCGCTGCCTCGAACTGGCGCGCCTCCCATGCAGTACGCTGAATACCTTGAGCCTATGCCCCAACGACTGATCGATCTTCGCAGCGACACCGTCACCAGACCGACCCCCGCCATGCGCCGTGCCATGGCGGAGGCCGAGGTCGGCGATGACGTTTACGGGGAAGATCCCACGGTCAATCGCCTCGAGCAACGCGCGGCAGAAATTGTCGGCAAAGAGGCTGCCCTTTTCGTTCCCAGCGGCACCATGGGCAACACCATTGCGGTCAAACTCCACACTCGCCACGGCCAGGAGGTCATCTGCGATGACCGCTCGCACGTGTTCAACTACGAACTTGCGATGATGGCGTGGTTTTCAGGCTGCATCCCCCGCCCCATTGCTACCGAGGACGGAATTCTTAACTGGCGCCTTATCCAGCCCCAAATCCGTCCGCCTTCACCCCACTGGGCTCCCACGGGCCTCATCGTCCTCGAGAACACCCACAACATGGCCGGAGGCACCGTCTATCCCCTGGCCACCTTCCGCGAAATTTGCGATCGCGCGCACGCCCTCGGCCTCAAAGTCCACCTCGATGGCGCCCGTCTGTTCAACGCAGCCACGTTCCTCCAGCGGCCCGCCCACGAACTGGCCCATGGAGCAGACACCGTGATGTTTTGCCTCTCCAAAGGTCTCGGGGCTCCCGTCGGCTCGATCCTCGCAGGTTCCCACGAGGCAATCGCAGAGGCTCGGCTCTGTCGCAAGCGCCTTGGGGGAGGGATGCGCCAGGCCGGGGTCCTTGCCGCCGCCGGGCTCGTGGCGCTCGAGCAAATGCCTGCCAGGCTGGATGAGGATCACCGCAACGCCCAGCTCGCGGCCAGCATCCTCGCAGACATCCCTGGCGTCACCATTCCGCATCGCGTCGAAACCAACATCGTCATTTTTGACATCTCCGCAACCGGCATCACGGGGACCGAGCTGAGCGCCAGACTCAAAGATCACGGTGTGCTCATCAACCCAATAGGCCGGTTCCGCATGCGGCTCGTCACCCACTACGATGTATCCGAAGCCGATTGCAGATTTGCCGCGGACTCCGTCCGGCGGGTCATCCTCGCCGCAAAACCACACCCTCCCAGTTCGCCGAGCCGTTAGCGGGGAGAACTCGCTTTCGTCCCTTCCTTGGCCAGACGGCTCTTTGCCCCTTCGAGCTTCTTTTGGATCTTCGCCACCTCCGCAGTGTCCAGTTCGGCCTTGGAAGCAGCCTCCCACTCTCTCAAAGAAATCTGCCACTGCGTGATGGCCTCCTTGATCCTCCCCTGCCTGTACAGCACGTCCCCCAGATGATCGTTGATCGTCGGGTCCCGCGGTACGCGCTCCAGAGCCAGCCGCAAGTACCGCTCAGCCTCCTCCAGGCGACCCAGCCGGTAGTACACCCAGCCCAGACTGTCCAGATAGGCGCCATTGTGCGGATCCAGTTCCACCGCCCGCTGAATGAGCTCCAACGCCTCCTCCAGATTGACGTCACGGTCCGCGAACATGTAGCCCAGGTAATTCAGGGCGGAGGCGTTGCGCGGGTTCATGTGGATGACCTTGCGGAACTCGGCCTCTGCCTCGTCATACTTCTTCATGCGCTCATACATGGCGCCTCGCAGGAAGAACACCACCTCCCTGTCTTCGTCGGACTCGGAAAGCCGCTCGGCCTCCTTCAAGGCAGCCGCCATACCCGCAAAGTCCTTGGTCTTTTCGCAAATCTGCGCCAGCGCCAGATAGGTTTCCCGATCCCGGGCGCCGTCCAGCAGCCGTTTGACTTCGGTCACGGCCTCCGTGCCACGACCCAGGTCGGCGAGCAACGAAGCACGCACCAGCCGCAGCATCCGATCGTTGGGATACTGCTTCAAAGCCAGCTCGGCCTCCCGCTCGGCGTCCGCGAATTGCTTGGCCGTGCGGTACGTCTCGATGATGTGGGCCGCAGCACGCGCCCCCAGATCGGCATCCAACTGGGCCATCTGCCTGAACGCCTCGACCGCCTCGGCCGGCTGCTCGTTGGCCCGGTGCAGCAGTCCCAAACGCTCCAGAAGAATCACGCGATTGGCGCGTTCCGGCGGGCTGTAGGCAGCCCGAGCTGTGCCCTGCAGGATCTGCTTTAACCGCGCGATGGCCTGCGTAAACTGGCCCTCGGCCTCCAGCAGGTTGACCTCGTTGTACTGAACCTCCAGGTTGCCGGGATCCAGCGCGCGAGCCCGCTCATGAGCCTGGCGAGCTTTCTGCAACTCTCGCCGTTGCCGATAGATCTGAGACATGCGCAACGGATACTGGGGGTCGCGGGGATTGGCTCCCGACAGCTCCTCGTACAGGGCGAGGGCCTGATCGTAGTCCTCCTTGAGGAGCAGGTTCTCGGCCAGCTCGCGCTTGACCTCGGGATCTCTGGGCGCCAGCTCCAGCGCGCGCCGAAGTGCGTCCACCGCACCCGAATAATCCCGGGCCTGAGACAGGGCCGCAGCCAGCGCCCGGAAAATCCGCGGATGCGGATTGCGCTGCGCCAGCCTCTGCCACATTTCGGTGGCGCTCCTGGTATCGCCCAAATCCGAGTACAGAAGAGCCAGTCCCTGCAAGGCGTACTCGTTGTCGGGGTCCAGCTCGAGCGCCCTGCGAAACGCTTTCTCCCCGTCCACCGAGTTCTGCGCCATCCGGTGCAGCCGTCCCAGGGTCACCCAGGCATCCACATCGGAGGGGTCTTTCTCGGTGACCATCTGGAACTGCTCGGTGGCGCGCCGCAGCATCCCCTCGTCGAGACGCCCTTGCGCGGGATCGCCGATCATCCGGCTATAGATTCGGCCGAGAATCCGGTGCGCCTCGACGTTGCCCGGGTCGCGCACCAGCATCTGTTCGGCTTCCGTCACCGCATCGCGGAGGCGACCCGCCTGGATGTACAGGTCCGTCAATTCCTGGGCGAGAAACGACGCGCCGGGATCGGCTTTCAACGCCGCTCTGTAATGTTCGATGGCCTTGTCCACGTACTCGCTGCGATTGCCGTACATCCCGGCCAGCTCGGCGTACAAGTGCCCCATCGCGAAGTGGTAGTATGCCGCCGCCCGGTTGTCAGCTTCCCTGGTGTCGGCGGGACGGCCCTGCTGCGGCCACGCCCACGAGGCGGCCAAAAACAAAACTGCTATCTTTTGTAGCAACATCGTGATGCTCGAATCCCGCGCCGTGAATCGTGCTTCTGACCCCACGGGCCCGGCTGCTCACTCATTAGTATACCGCGCCCCTCGATGGCTCACACCCCGCCCTGGCCGCGCTGCCCGCACATTCCCGCGCGTCTAGACTGGGTACAGAAACCATGCAGAACCGCAGCGCTGCACCCCTGATCGCGGTAGCCGGGCCGACCGGATCGGGCAAGAGCGAGATCGCCCTCTACCTCGCCCAGCGATTCGACGCCGAGGTCGTCAACTGCGACTCCCTTCAGGTCTACCGCCACTTCGATCTCGGCACCGCCAAACTGACGGCCGAGCAGCAGCGCGGCATCCCCCACCACCTCATCGACATCGTGGACCCCGACGAACCGTTCACCGCAGGCGAGTACGCTCGGCGCGCCCGCGCCGTGATCGCCGACATCGCAGCCCGCGGGCGACTTGCCCTTGTCGTCGGCGGAACCGGATTGTACCTCCGCGCCTTGGTGGACGGCTTGTTTCCCGGACCTGCGCGCAACGAGCACCTCCGTCACCGCCTCACGGAACGCGAGATATGCCGTCCCGGCCTGTTGCATCGCCTGCTCCGCCGATACGATCCCACAGCGGCCGCCCGGATCCACCCCTCCGACCGCCACAAACTGGTGCGCGCCGTGGAGGTCTGCATGCTCACCGGACGCCCGCTCAGCTCCTGGTTTTCCCAAGGCCGGCAACGGCTGGAAGGTTTCCGCGTGCTCAAGCTTGCCCTCAATCCGCCGCGCCCGGAACTGTACCGCCGGCTCGACGAGCGCTGCGTCCAGATGTTCCGCGTCGGACTGGTCGAAGAAGTCAAGCGCATACTCGCGATGGGATACCCGGAAACGATCAAGCCGCTCCAGGCCCACGGCTATCGCCAGGCACTTCAGTTCCTCCGCGGAGAGCTCGATCTGCGCAAGGCCATTTACTACGCGCAACGGAATACCCGCCGGTATGCCAAGCGCCAGTGGACATGGTTCCGACACGAGCCTGGCGTGGTGTGGCTTGACGGCTTCGGCGAGCAACCTGAGGTTCAGACCGCAGCCTGCCACCTGGTGCGACAATTCCTCACACACTCCTGAGACCAGACCCTCGCCTGGTTGCGCACCAAGGGAACCTTTTTGTCCGCGGGTCGTCTTCCATAAAGGGGAGCCAACCGGCTCTCCCACGAGACTTGGATGACGCACCAACCGGTCGAGGAGATGACAATGAAGAAACTGATTGCCCTCTTTATTTTGCTGGCCGTCGGCATTGCCAGCGCCAAGACCTATTCGATCACCCTGTTCCAGCCTTCTGTCGTCGGCGGTACCGAACTGAAGCCCGGCGAATACAGGCTCGAACTTCAGGATGGAAAGGTCATCATCCGTGCTGGCAAACAGAGGATCGAGGCCCCGGTAAAGATCGAGAACGCCGAAGCCAAGTTCACCTCAACCTCCGTGCGCTACGCCGGCGGCGAAGGAAAGGCTCGCGTCCAGGAGATTCGTCTCGGCGGCACTAACCTCAAGCTGGTTTTCGACTGATCCGCCCTGACGTGGGTTTGGGCGCCCGCGCGGGCCGTGGGCGCCCGCACAGCGTACCGGCCGGCTCTCATCCGGACTTCGGCAATGACGCGCGCAGCCGAAGGACCCGGTCTGTTAAACTCAAGCACAATAGATGCAAGGGATCCTTGCTCTGTTGGTTTGGTGTCTCGCGGCCTCGCCAATCGGGGCGCCATCCCAGGCGCTCGGAGAGACCGACGGGCCGGTCGCCACGATCGTTGTTCTGCCTTTCGTCAACCGCTCCCAAGTCGAGCTGGACTGGGTGGGCGAGGGCCTGGCCGAGAGATTGAGCGAAACCCTGGCCTGTCACGGCTTTATGGTCGCGGACCGTGACGCGCGCCTGAAGGCGCACGAGCGGCTCTCCCTGCCGGTCGCGGCCCGTTTGAGCCGCGGATCCTTGATCAAAGTCGCCGAAGAGCTGGACGCGGCGATTGCCGTTTCGGGTGAATACGATCTCCTGCCCGGTCAGGGTTTGAATCGCCCGGGGGTGGCCGCCACCATCCGACTCGAAGCCTTTTGTCTGGACTTGCGGCGTCTGCAAATGGAGAACTGCGGAGCCGAACAAGGGCCTCTGACCAGCTTTTCCGAGCTACAAACCAGGCTTGCCTGGCAGGTGTTGCGCAAGTTGTCCCGTGATTCCGCACCCGCGCTGGACGAGTTCTTGCGCGCCAACCCCCCTGTGCGGCTGGACGCCCTGGAGCACTACGTCCGCGGGCTGCTGGCCGACAACCCGGAACATAGGTACCGCCACCTGGCGCAGTCCGCGCGACTGGCGCCCGAGTTCTCCCTGCCCGCGTTCGAGTTGGGGCGCATGCACTTCGATGCCCGGCAGTATCGGCCGGCCGCGGGCTGGCTGGAAAAGGTGCAGCCTGGCTCGAGCAGGTACTGGCGCGCCCAGTTCTTGCTGGGGCTCTGCCGCCACCACACCGCGGAATTCACCACGGCCGAAAACGTCTTTGCCCGGTTGGCGGAACACCTGCCTCTCAACGAGGTCCTCAATAACCTGGCGGTGGTCCGCACCCGGCTGAACCGGCCCGACGTTCTCGATACGTTCCTGAAAGCCCTGGAGGGCGATCCGGACGATCCCGATTACAATTTCAACGTCGCCTACACCCTATGGAAAAGAGGCCAACTGGCCCAGGCAGCCGAGTACTTCCGGCGTGTGCTGGAGCTGGACCCGGAGGATAACGAGGCGGCTGACTTGCTCAAACGCTGCCGGCAAGGCCAGGCGGCGCGGGCAGCCGATTTGCAACGAGTGGGCCGCGAGCGTGTCAAGCTCAATTTTGACGAACAAGCCTGGCGAGAGTTGAGCACCCGCCTCAACAACAGTTCCCAGTGACGACGACGTCCGCCGCCTGGCAACCTGGCCGATTGCCGGCCGCCAGTTCGGTTTTGCTTGCTTCCGGCCCGTTCCCGACCTAGAATCAAACCAGAAGCCTGGGTGATCGCCAGGATACGGCGGGAGCGCACTCACCCGCCGCAGCGGGCGGTCGATAAGTTTACTTAGGCTCGGAGGCTCACGCATGGCAACGCCGGAGAAGCACAAGAAAAACCCCCTGTTGGAATGGCTCGGTGAAGACGAACTCGACTTGGGAGCGCAGGCTCGCAGTCCCCGCATCGTCGGCGGTGGAAGCAAGCCTCAAAAAGTCACCTCCCGGAAGCCTCCCGTACCGGTGGCCGCGCCACCGAAACCGGACCCCGCTCTGCTTCTGCGAGAGCCCGCGCCGCCCCCCAAACTGCATGAGCGGACCTCGCCCGCCAGTGCTCCCGAACACCTGCGCAAGCTTCAGCGGCTGCCGCGCCTGCGCGCGCCCGTGACGTATCCGGCTGCCGGTAACCGCCCGCGCTGATCATCGAACTCGGCTGATCGTTGCTCACGCAGCCGCGGCATAGACAACAGCTAAACTGCAAGTGTGACTCGAAGAAACTTCCTTTCTGCTACCGCCGCAGGCGCCGTCCGCGGGCAGTCGCCGCCCGCGCATCTGCCGCCCTCAACGGAGCCCTACCGGGATTATTGTCGTTGCTGGCCGGAATACCTGCGCTCGCTCGCGCTCGATGCCTGGCAACGACGGAACCGCGAGTTGGCCGCCAGCCAAACGGTTCAGGACGTGCGCCGCCGCCAGAGTTGGATCCGTAAGACCTTCTGGAAGTTGATTGGCGGGATGCCGGAACGCACTCCCCTGAACCTCCGTGTCGTGGGCGGCTTCCAGCGGCGCGGTTACCACGTGGAAAATCTGATCTACGAGAGCCGGCCGGGAGTCTACGTCTCCGCCAACCTTTACATCCCTCGGGACGCCGGACCTTCGCTGCCCGGCGTCTTGTTTCAGATGGGTCATGCCTTGAACGGCAAAGCGTCCGGGCCTTACCAGCGCTGCTGTCAAGCTCTTGCACAGCTTGGCTACGTCGTGCTGGCCTTCGACCCCATGGGCCAGGGCGAGCGCGTCCATTACCCCGATGCTTCCGGCTTCCGGACGCGATTGCCCTCTGCCGACGACGAACATACCATCCCGGGCCGACAGATGCTGCTCGTGGGCGACACGGCTACGCGCTGGCAGGTTTGGGACGCGGTTCGCAGTCTGGACTTGCTCGCCTCCCATCCGCTCGTGGACCCCCGCCGGCTGGGCTCAACCGGACAATCAGGCGGCGGCACGCTAACCATGATGCTGGCCTGCGTGGATGACCGCCTTGCCGCGGCCGCGGTGGCCAGCGGCAATACCGAGAACTTCGCTTGCAAGGACTTCAACCCGCCCGGTTCCACCGACGACGCCGAGCAAAACTTGCTCGGGTCCGCTCCTCTGGGGCTGGATCGCTGGGACTTGCTTTACCCACTGGCCCCCAAGCCGCTGCTGGTGAGCGTGAGCGAGAAGGATTTCTTCGGAACTTACTCGACTAACTATCTCAGCAGCGGGCGCGAGGAGTTCGCAAAACTCAAGCGCATTTACGAAATTTTCGGCGCGAGCGAGCGCCTGGCCTGGACTTCAACGCCGCTGCCGCATGCCCTCGCTTACGACACGCGCCTGAAAATCTACAACTGGTTTGCGCGCTGGCTCAAAGGCGAAGACCGTCCTGTCGAGGAAGAACCGCCGACCGAGCCGGAGCCCGACCGTCAGCTCTGGGCCACGGCATCGGGCAGCGTGGTCCGGGATTCCGGCAGCAAGACGCCCTTCGAGATCACACGCGAAATGGCACCCAAGCTCCCCCCGCCGCGGCCGACACGCGAGGGCCTTGCCCGCCT
>Ga0068705_10001296_pt1 | contig 12684 bp, 10 predicted proteins | sample YNPMSTMetaG_FD_65631 | JGI IMG/M metagenome (GOLD analysis project Ga0068705, IMG submission 65631) | Anoxygenic and chlorotrophic microbial mat microbial communities from Yellowstone National Park, USA - YNP MS-T MetaG | ecosystem: Environmental > Aquatic > Thermal springs > Hot (42-90C) >... | reverse complement strand
CAGGCAGTGGGATGGACCTTGCTGGAACATGTGTTCTATGTAGAGGGACGGATTCCCTCTCCCCTATTCTGGAACTATAGAATCTGTTCACCCTCTGATCTACCCACTCCCCATATCGAGTTTCTCCCTTCAGAGGATCACAAGAATGTAAAAGGGTTGGGAGAGCTGGCCTTGAACGTGATTCCCGCGGCCCTGATCAATGCCCTTTCGCAGGGTTTGGGAAAGAGGATCAGGGCGATTCCCAAAAGGGAAGATGTACTTCTATGATCATCACTCTGTATCTGAATGGAAAGGAAGAGACTCTCGATATAGACCCTTCCTTACGACTGATCCATCTCCTTCGAAACACCTTCGGTTTACTGGGGACCAAGGAGGGGTGTCTCCATGGGCATTGCGGGTACTGCCTCGTGTTCTTGAACGACCAGTTGGTACTCTCCTGCCTTACTCCCGCTTTTTCCACTCACAGGGGTAAGGTCCTTACCATCGAAGGATTTCGGGGCACCCCGGAATACTATGATATAGAAAAAGGTTTCCTTGAAGTTCAGTACACCCCTTGCGGTTTCTGTGCTTCTGCTCGAATTCTCCTGACACATGCTATCCTGCAAGAGACCCTTTATCCCACAGAACAGATGATTCGCAAACGCTTCACCGCTATCCTCTGCCGCTGCACCGATCCCAGCCGATTGGTAGAAGGGGTACAACGCGCGGCCGCGATCCGGAGACATCGACGACATGCGGTATAATCTTAGAGAACCTTCCATCTTCATGCCCTCATCCCTCACGGAAGCTCTTGGATGGAAAGAACGGCATCCTCACGCTACCGTGTACGCAGGAGGCACGTATCTGCTCTGGAACCAATCGGGCAGACTTCTCCAACTGCCTGAAACCATCCTCTCTTTGCGAAATATAAAGGAACTTAACCGATTTGGAAGAACGGAATTTAGATTGGATGTGGGGGCTACCGTATCCATCCAGCGCATCCTGCGGGCGGGGCCTAAAGTACTTTCCCCCCTATTGGCGAAAGCCCTCGAGGGTATCTGTCCACCTAGTGTAACGAGCATGGCAACCCTGGGGGGCAATCTCGGTGTGCAAGACCGATGTATGGCATCCTTCCCCGTGATGCATGTGCTAGACGCCCGATGCGAGATTCGAAGCACCAGGGGCACCCGATGGGTTCCTGTCACTGGGCTACGTTCCGAAACAGGGCAACTGCAGCTCCAACCGGTAGAACTCATTACTAGGATCCAGATTCCCATGGAGGAATGGAATTTTTTCATCTATCGACGGATCGGTTCTTCCCCCTATGGGATCACCCCGGACTCCCTCGTTATAGTCCTCGTAGGAAAGACATATCGGGGGATGGTCACAGAGTTCCGCTTCGCCTTAGGGAATTTCTCTTCCCAAATTTTTCGCAACCGGGATCTGGAAACTCTACTCATAGGGACACGCCTGAGTCGGGGCAAGAGCAAAGACCTCAAGGCATTCCTCTACGCTCTTCAAGAAGAGCTGCAAAACCGCAAGTTCCTCGTTACCCCCCTACAGGGTGAACGGGTGCTTCGTATATTGGAAGTGACCCTGTCGAACCCCTTCCAGTTTCCCTGATTCTTGGCAAAAGTAGCCTTCCATAGTAAGATTCAACCCGTGTCTGACTTTGTACATCTGCACAACCATTCCGATTACAGCCTTCTGGACGGTGCCGCTTCTTTGGAACGCCTCATCGAAAAGGCCAAGTCTTTCCAGATGAAACACCTGGCTTTGACCGACCATGGGAACATGTTCGGGGTTCTGAAGTTCTACCAGCTCTGCAAGAAACAGGGAATCAACCCCATCATCGGGAGTGAGTTCTACATGTCTCCCGGATCCAGACACATCAAAACAGGAACCGAATCGGGAAATAAGTACTACCATCTGGTACTTCTGGCAATGAACGAAACAGGATACAAAAACCTCATGAAACTGAGTTCCCTCAGTTACACCGAGGGGTTTTACTATAAACCTAGAATCGATCAAGAGTTACTGGAGCGCTACCATGAAGGGCTGATCTGTACCAGCGCCTGTATCGCGGGAGAAATTCCCTCCTTGATCATCCAGGGCAACGAGGAGGAAGCGGCACGTCGGGCGGGTTTCTTTCAGGATCTCTTTGGGAAAGGGAACTTCTACCTGGAGCTACAGGACCATGGGATCCCGGATCAGCGTGTGGCAAACCGCGGGATTCTCTCCATTGCCAAACGTCTTGACATCCCCCTCATCGCAACCAACGATATTCACTATGTGGACCGGGAGGATGCGGTTGCCCAGGATATCCTTGTCTGCATCGGAACGGGTAAGAAGAAATCGGAACTCAAACGTCTGCACTTCGAGGTACAAGAGTTCTACATGAAATCTCCTTCCGAGATGGCCCGGATCTTTGCGGAAGTTCCAGAAGCTCTAAGGCGGACAGTAGAGGTTGCAGAAAAATGTCAGGTGACGATTCCTCTTCCGGGGCCCCAGCTTCCCGATTATCAGATTCCGAAAGAGTTCTCCTCCCCTGAACTGTACCTGCGGCATTTGGCCTACGAAGGCTTAAAAAAACGCTACCCCGAAGTGACAGAAGAACTGAAAAAAAGGCTCGATTATGAATTGGATACCATCATCCGGATGAAGTTTACTGGGTACTTCCTCATCGTGTGGGACTTTATCCACTTTGCCCGTAGCCAGGGGATTCCTGTAGGTCCTGGTAGAGGCTCCGGCGCAGGAAGCCTCGTGGCCTACTGTCTACAGATCACCGATATTGACCCGTTGAAGTACGGCCTGCTGTTCGAGCGATTCTTGAATCCGGAACGGGTGTCGATGCCTGACTTCGATATCGACTTCTGCTTCGAACGACGGCAAGAGGTGATCGAATACGTGACGGAGAAGTATGGAAAAGACCGGGTGGGACAGATCATTACCTTCGGAACTCTCAAGGCAAAAGCCGTCCTGAAGGATGTGGCCCGGGTACTGGATATCCCCTTTGCCGAATCGAACGAAATCGCCAAATGGATTCCCGAGGGACACAAGATGACCCTTTCCAAGGCCCTAGAGGAGGAAGAAAAACTGAGGCAACTGGTTCAGAAGGGGCCCATCTACCAAGAATTGATCGACACGAGTTTGAAGCTGGAGGGGTTGTCCAGGCACGCCTCCACCCATGCAGCGGGGATCGTGATCGGTAAATCTCCCTTAACGGACTACGTTCCCCTGTACCGAGACCCGAAAACCGGCATCATCAGCACTCAGTACACGATGGAACAACTGGAAGCCTGCGGGTTGGTAAAGATGGACTTCCTCGGATTGAAGACCCTGACTCTGATCGAGAATACGGTAAAGTTGATACGGAAACGGGTCCCGGACTTCGACATCGAAAAAATTCCCGAAAACGATCCTGCTACGTTCAAACTCCTGGGAGAAGGAAAAAGCGCCTGCGTGTTCCAGTTCGAAAGTCAGGGGATGCAGAGCATCCTCAAACGAGCGAAACCCGAAAGTATTCAGGAACTCATCGCCTTGAATGCCCTCTATCGACCGGGACCCATGCAGTTCATCGATCAGTTCATCGACGCCAAGTGGGGACGGGTGCCCGTGCAGTACCCTCTTCCCGAGCTGGAGCCGGTGTTGAAAGAAACCTATGGGGTGATCGTGTACCAGGAACAGGTGATGGAGATCGCCCGAATCGTAGGGGGGTATTCCCTGGGGCAAGCCGATATCCTGCGCCGCGCCATGGGAAAAAAGAAACCCGAAGAGATGGCCAAACAGAAGAAAAGTTTCATCGAAGGGGCCATCGCCAAAGGTTATTCGGCTAAGAAGGCGGATGAGATCTTCGAACTCCTCGTACCCTTTGCTGGTTATGGGTTCAACAAGTCCCATGCGGCGGCTTACTCTGTCCTGGCCTATAAAACTGCCTACCTGAAAGCGAACTTTCCGGCAGAGTTCATGGCAGCCAACCTGACCAACGAAATCAACGATACCGACAAACTGGCAGAGTACATCGGGGAAACCCGTAAAATGGGAATCGACATCCTTCCCCCCGATATTAATGCCTCGGAAAAATACTTCAGCGTAGTGAACGGTAAGATCCTCTATGGCCTTCTCGGCATGAAGAACATGGGTACCAACGCCGCCGAAGAAATCCTCCGGGCCCGCTCCGGAGGTGGACCTTTCCGTTCCTTTCTAGATTTCCTCGATCGAGTGGACCTGAAGATCGTGAACCGGAAGGTGCTGGAAACGGGAGTTCAATGTGGATTGTTCGATTCCCTCTATCCTAACCGCGCCACCCTCCTGGCCAACCTCGAAGGGATGCTTGCCTTCGCGGAAAAGAAGAAAGAAAGTCAGAGTTATGGGCAGGCATCCCTCTTTGGGGCCAGCACCGAAGAGTTTCCAGAAGCACAGTGGGAGGCAGCCCCTGATTGGCCGGAACGGGAGAAACTCCGATTCGAAAGGGAGATCCTCGGGTTCTATTTCTCCGGGCATCCTCTGGAACCCTACAGAACCGTCTGGGAGAAATCAGTCACCATCGATTTAGAACATCCCAACCGCGCGAGTAAAGATACAACCCATAGGTTACTGGGGATCCTAAAGAATATCCGACTGGTTCCTACGAAAACGGGAAAAAAAATGGCTTTTGCCTTTTTGGAAGATTTTACAGGGTCCATAGAGCTGGTCATCTTTACATCGGTACTGGAGCAGTATGGCCACAAGCTCCAGGAGGATGCCATCCTGGGAGTGGTAGGTAGAATCGATCTATCCCGAGATCGACCAAGTTTTATTGTGGAAGAGGTGAGAGAGCCAGATATGCTAGAAAACAAAGAAATCTCGGAACTGCACATCGCGTTGAACGGTTCCCTCTGCAACGAAGAGGATTTCTACCAGCTTCGGTCCTTTATCATCGAGCATCCAGGGCCCTGTTCCGTCTACCTGCATTTCAGAGATCCAAAGAATGGAGAATCCGAGCGGATTATCCGGGCATCCGCCCAATTGAAAGTTAGCGGGAAAAAAGAGATCCAGCTTCAACTTCAAGAACTTCCAGGAGTGGAAGAGGTCTGGGTACGTTGAACCAAGGTTGATCCATGGAGGTGACGAGTATGGTAAAAGTGTTGATGAGCACCCTTAGCGCCCTTATTTCTTTCTACACTCTCATCATTGTAGTGAGAATCCTACTTACCTGGTTTTCGGGGCCTTTGGGATACGGAAGGGTGTATTTCTTCCTGACTCGCATCACAGACCCCTATCTGAACTATTTCCGACAGTTTCCCGTTTTCAAAGTAGGAAGATTCGACTTTTCTCCGGTGGCAGCCCTCATCGCCCTCTCGGTAGTGGGAAACATCTTTCATTCCATCGCTCTCTTTGGAAGGATTACCCTCGGAAGCATCATGGCCTTTACCCTGGAAGCCGTTTGGTCTGCAGTATCCTTCTTTCTATTCCTCTACCTTTTGATGATCGTCCTGCGCCTCCTGGGGATCCTATTCCATTCCAACACTACCCGTCCCCTTTGGATGACCCTCGACATGCTGTTGAGCCCCCTTCTGATCCGCATCACCCACCTGTTTACCAAGAAACCCGTTTCCTACATCCATGGTTTACTTCTGGGATTCGCCTTTCTCCTGACCGTACGTATTCTGGGAGGCCTTCTGGTGGGGCGGCTTAATGCCCTTTTGTACCGTTTGCCTTTCTGAGGATTCATGTACCTGGAGGAACTTTCTATACCCATTGCAAAACTCCAGGGGGTGGGTCCTTCCCTCGGAAAAGACCTGAACCGTTTGGGAGTTTTCACTGTATCCGATCTCCTGCTACATCTCCCACGACGGTATGAGGATCGCAGTAAACTTATACCCCTCGTAAGTATCCTAAGCCAGGGAGGAAGGGGATTCGTAAATACCGTTGCCTTCGTGGAAGCTCACGAGTACTTTTGGTTCGGATCCCAAAAAACCCTCAAAATCCTCATCAGGGATACTACAGCCTCTGCAGAACTGGTGTGTTACGGAAGAAACTTCCTGGCCAACAAGTATGCCCCTGGTACGCAGGTAAGGGTTGCCGGTGTCTTTACCCACCAGTACAGGCGGATACAGAGTTCTTCCTTCGACCTGGACGACCCTACCCATCCTTCAGAGGAGTTTTCCTCGATTTTGCCTCTCTATCCTCTGTCGGGAAGGCTTTCCCAGCGGATTCTCCGTAAGATCATTCGTCAGGGGTATGCCAAGTATGGAACGAACCTCCAGGACGAACTTCCAGAATCATTTCGGGCTACCCATGGCCTTCTTCCTATGGCAGAAGCTTTGCGAGCCATCCATTTTCCTAAATCGATGGATGAACCGGAACAGGGCCGGAGGAGCCTCGCCTTTCGGGAACTATTCTCCTTCCAGATCGAAGTGATTCGCCGGGGAAAGGAGAGAAAAGTTACGGTACGATCCCCTCGAAAACTTCCCACTGGCCTTCGAGAACGGGCGATTCGACACCTTCCCTTTTCCCTTACAGAGGATCAACGAACTTCTCTGGCCGAAATCGACAGGGATATCGAAGGATCCAGTCCCATGGCCCGACTCCTCCAGGGGGATGTGGGGTCGGGGAAAACCCTGGTGGCTCTTCTCGCAGCCCTACGGTTCACCGAAGGAGGAATCCAGTCAGCCTTCATGGCTCCTACCGAGCTACTGGCCCGTCAGCATGCAGACAACGCCGCCAGGCTTTTGGAGCCGCTGGGGGTTCGCCTGGCCTTCTATTCGGGCAAGATCCCGTTGAAGCTCCGCAAACCCCTGCTCCAGGCTCTATCCACCGGGGAAGTGGATATCGTCATTGGAACCCACGCCCTGTTCTCCGAGGAAGTTCGATTCGCCAATTTGGGCTTTGTGGTGATCGACGAACAGCATCGTTTCGGAGTGGAACAGCGAAAAAGACTGGCCGATAAAGGGATGCACCCCGACATCCTTCTGATGAGTGCTACCCCCATTCCCCGGACACTGGCTCTTTCCGTGTTCGGGGATCTGGATATCTCCGAACTCAAGTCATTACCACCTGGCCGAAAACCCGTGGAAACCCATCTCGCTCGCTTGGGCAACGAAGAGAAGGTGTATGCCTGGGTAGAGGGAGAACTGAAAAAGGGACACCAGGCCTACTTCGTCTATCCTCTCATCGAGGGAGACGGGGATCTGAAGGATGCGGAAACGATGTATCGACGACTGCAGGACTCCATCTTCCCTTCGTATCGGGTAGGGCTGATCCATGCTCGGCTTTCCGAGGAGGAGCAACGGTCTACGATGGAAGCCTTTGTAAAGAATCAAATCCACCTTCTCGTCGCCACCAGCATCGTGGAAGTGGGGGTGGATGTACCCAACGCTACCTGTATGGTCATAGAACACGCGGAGCGATTCGGCCTGGCGGCCCTCCACCAACTTCGGGGCCGTGTGGGTAGAGGCACTGCCCAAAGCTACGCGTTCCTCGTGTACGATCCTGAGCTGACCGATCTGGCAAAGGAGAGGTTACTGGTATTGAAACAGACCACCGACGGATTCCGGATCGCCGAAGAAGACCTCCGGCTCCGGGGCCCCGGGGACATGGTGGGGGTGCGCCAGTCAGGGCTTCTGGACTTTTCCATCGCCCAACTCCCCCAGGACATGGAACTGATGGTGGAAGCTCGTAAGGAGGCTTCCCGGATACTGGCAGAGGATCCTGGACTCCTCAAGAGCGAACACGCGGGCCTTCGGTGTATCCTGGAACTCCGGTTCAAGAACACTTCTGGGGGGGTGGCTCCCTAAGGGTATGCGTATCACAGGGGGATTCCTCAAAGGCAGAAAGATCCAATTCCCATCTGGTGAACTTCGACCCGCGATGGACCGCATGCGGGAATCGATCTTCGCCATTCTGCAACCGGGACTGGCAGGAGCTTCTTTCCTGGACCTGTTCTGTGGCTCGGGAATCATCGGTATCGAAGCGTACTCCAGAGGAGCTAGTAGGGTGGTGTTCGTAGAGAAGGATCCCCGGAAACGGTCCACTCTCCTTCGCAATCTCACCCTCCTAGAGGGAAATGGGACCCTCCATATCATGCCCGTAGAACGGTACCTTCGGTTCGCCAAAGAGGGCCCTTTCCAGTATGTGTTCCTCGACCCGCCTTTCCCCTACAAGTTCCGTCTCGACCTCCTGCGGCTCCTCGATGCTTCTACCCTGCTCCTCCAGGGGTCCCTTGTCCTGATACATCACCCCAAAGAGGATCTCCTTCCCGATCAGGTGGGGAGCCTTTTCCGGGAACAGCAACGGGCTTACGGACGATCGATCGTGTCCTTTTACCGTTGCGTTTCTGGAGAAAATTAAGTATTATGTCCTAACAGGACTGCAGGGATGAAAAACACACCCATCACGGTAACACGGGAAACGAAAGAAACGAGGGTATCCTTGACCCTATCGCGGGAAGGGACGAAACAGATCCATGTGCAGACAGGATTGCCCTTTTTCGACCATCTGTTGACTTCCTTCGCCTTTCATGGCGGGTTCGATCTAACCCTGGAGGCAACGGGTGATTTGATGGTTGATCCCCATCACACGGTAGAGGATGTGGGGTTGGTTCTGGGAGATGGGTTCCATCGACTGTTCGAGACCTCAGGTCAGGTGGCTCGGTACGGGTACAGTACTATCCCGATGGATGACGCCCTCTGTGAGGCAATCGTGGATGTATGTGAACGGCCCTACCTCATCTACAGGGTAGAATATCCGGAGCCCCTGGCAGGGGCCTTTCCGGTGAGTCTCCTCAAAGAGTTCTTCTACGCCTTCTGCCATCGGGCGCGGATCAACCTGCATCTCTTGGCACGGTACGGGGAGAACAGTCACCATATGGCAGAAAGCTTGTTCAAAGCCTTTGGAAGAGCTTTGGCCCAGGCGTACCAACCGGTAGGAGGTTTCAAAGAGGGAATGTCGACGAAAGGCACCCTCTAGCGCAGATGGATATCCGCTCTTTATTCGAGGGAAAACCGGGTGAAGGTTTTTTCATTAAAACAAAACCGGCTCCCGACATTCCCGGCAGCCAAAGAGCCGCGTTGATCCGAAAAGGGAACGCCCTATTCAACGAGGGAAACGTAGAGTTGGCAAAGCGGATTTTCATTACCCTGCGGTATGGGGACGGGCTGATTCGTGTGGGGGACTATCACTTCAAACGGAACGAATACCTGGAAGCCTTCCGTATGTACTGGATGGCCAACGAAAAAGTCAAGTCCGAAATGTTGATAGAAAAAATGGCTCAAGTGATTCGAGAATGGATTCGTGCAGGCGGTGAATAGCGTATGGAAGATTTCGAAGATACTCGAGAGATACACTTGCAGGAGCCTACGGATCGGGCAGACAGGCCGGAGATTACCGAACTTTCCCAAAAAGGGTACCTGTGTTTAAAGGAAAAGAAATACGAGGAAGCCCTGGATTTTTTCCGTAAAATTCTCCACATCGAACCCGAGAACAACTACGCACTTGTGGGGATCGGGGATGCCGCTCGCAAACAGGGCAAGTATGAAGAGGCCATACAGTTCTATGAAACCTGCCTCAAGTACCATCCCGCCAATAGTTATGCCCTCTTTGGGTTGGCGGATAGCTACAAAGGGATCCGCAACTACGGGAAAGCGATCGAACTCTGGACCCAGTACCTAAGACACGATCCCCACAACGTTACGGTTCTTACCCGGATAGCCGACGCCTACCGCAAGGTAAAGAATCTGCAAAAATCGAAAGAAATGTACGAGCAGGTCCTACAGATCGAGAAGGACAACCCGTACGCTCTAATCGGATTGGGGCACCTGTATTTCGATTTCAAAGAATACGACAAGGCCCTCCATTACTGGGAACGGATGATCCAGGCCCACCCTGATTCCATCGACATCCGTCTCCTCACCTCCATTGGTAACTGTTTCCGCAAGATGAAAGCCTATCGGAGGGGAATCGAGTATTTTTCCAAAGCCCTGGAAAAAGAGAAGGACAATTTTTATGCCCTCTTCGGTCTGGCGGACTGTTACCGGGGATTGAATCAGCACGAGGAATCCCTCACCTACTGGAATCGAATCCTGGAAAAGGATCCTCACAACAAGGTGATTCTTACCCGAGCAGGCGATGCCTATCGGGCCATGGGTAAGCTGGCGCAAGCGGAAGAGTTCTACCGCAAGGCTCTCAACATCGAGTATGATGCCTATGCGGTGTTGGGATTGGCCCTTATCGCCAAAGAAAAAGGGCGCTACCAGGAGGCCCTGGAATCTCTGGAACAGTTTCGAAAAACAGACCCCAAAAATGCCAGACTGTACGGGGAAATCGCCGACTGTTACCTTCGCATGGGCGAAAAGGAAAAGGCCCTCGAGGTGGTAAGCGCCGCCCTAAAAGGGGGAATCCACAACACCCACCTGACAGAGTTGTTCGAAAAACTCCATCGGGAAGTGAAAGAACCTTGATTCCGGTGTATCGAACAGTCAAGGACAGTGATGGCACAATAAAGATAGCCCTCGATCTCGGAGGACCCTTTCCCGTGGAGGCAGTTCTTCTCATAGCCCCCTCGGGAAGGCGTACCGCCTGCCTTTCCACCCAGCTAGGGTGTGCCCGGGGGTGCAGGTTCTGTAAAACAGGCACCCTAGGGTTTGTCCGGAACTTGAGCTCGGAGGAGATCCTTACGCAGTACGAAGTCCTTTCCCGGGAAAGGGGGGAGCCTTCGAACGTAGTGTTCATGGGAATGGGGGAACCCCTGGAAAACCTCCCCGAGGTGCAGCAGGGGATCCATCTCTTGCTCCGTCGAAAACGCGGGCCTGCCTTGCGGCATATCACGATATCCACAGCGGGAATCGTTCCTTCCATCTATAAACTCGCCGGTGAAGGGCCGCCGGTGTACCTCACCCTCTCGGTTCCATCGGTCAAAGAGGAAATTCGCCGTAAACTTATGCCCGGTGTCTCTGCGTATTCCCTGGGTGAAATCAAGGAAGCGCTTTTGTACTACCGAAGCCGCACGGGAAAACGGCCTACCCTAGCCGTCGTTTTGATGGAAGGGATAAACGATACACTGGAAGACGCCCACCTTCTAGTGAACTATGCCAGGGGGTTAGACCCCCTGGTAAACCTCATTCCCTATAACCCGGTGGCCGGTCTCCCCTACCGATCCGCGGAGGACAAAACCATCCAGTCGTTCTATCGAGTCCTTACCGAAGCGAAGATCCCTACTGTCCGGAGATTCCCCCGCGGCCGTGGCGTGTGCGGAGCCTGCGGACAACTGGGGGCTTCACTCTTCGTTGAAGGTATTCACGGATCTAAGTGGACCGAGGTACTAGAGCACGCCGAATGAACATCCGGCACATCCAGCAGCCCAAATAATTATACAGACAACGCGCGGTTATTTGGTTACCCCCGAATGAGAACCGCCCGGATTCGCCGCACTCCGGCAGAGGAGGACTGCTCTTTTTGAATGACGAACTTACCCAGCTTCCCTGTACGGTCCACGTGGGGGCCCCCACACACTTCTTTGGAGAAGTTACCCACACTGTAGACCTTTACCTTGTCCTCGTACTTGTCGTTGAAGAAAGCCAAAGCCCCCTGTTTCCGGGCTTCCTCCAGGCTCATGATTTCCATCCTGACGGGAAGGTCTGCCTGGATTTGCTGGTTCACGATCTCCTCCACCTTCTTGATCTGCTCGGGAGTCAGGGGGGAAGGATGGGTAAAATCGAACCGGAGCCGTTCTGCGGTGATGTTGCTCCCCATCTGGCGCACGTGTTCGCCCAGCACCATCCGCAACGCCTGGTGGAGCAGGTGAGTGGCGGTGTGGAGGGCAGTGGTCATTTCGGAATTATCCGCCAGTCCCCCCTTGAATACCTTTTCCGATCCCTGCTTGGAAAGTTCCTGATGTTTGGCAAAGGCCTCTTCGAACCCCTTGCGGTCTACGGACAGGCCATGCTCTTTGGCGAGTTCCTCGGTGATCTCGATGGGGAACCCGTACGTGTCGTACAACCGGAACGCGATCCGTCCGGGGATCCATTTCCTTGGATCCTTCTGCAAATTGGGGAGAAGTTTTTCGAACTCGTGTTCCCCCTTCTTGAGGGTTTCCAGGAACCGTTGTTCCTCTTTCGTCAGTTCCTCCAGCACGGTATCACCTGCGGCCTTTAAGGAAGGATAGTAGGGACTGTACATGTCCATCACTACTTGGCTCGGAACCGAGAGGAAGGCATCCTCCCTCCCCAGCTTTCTACCATGCCTGCTGGCCCTGCGGATGAGACGCCTCAAGATGTATCCCTGACCCACGTTGGAGGGACGTACGCTCCGTTCGTCCCCTAGGATGAAAGTGGCGGCCCGTACGTGATCGGCTATGATGCGGATCGACCGATCCGTTTCCTCCGAACCTCCATACTTGCTTCCCGTCACTTCTTCGATGGCCTGGATGACGGGCTGGAACACTTCGGTATCGTAGACAGACTTTTTCCCCTGAAGGATCGCGGCGGTACGTTCGATTCCCATCCCCGTGTCTACGCACTGACGAGTGAGCTTTTCGTAGGTGCCATCGGAGCGTTTGTTGTATTCCATGAATACGTCGTTCCAGATCTCGAAGTACTTACCGCAGGAGCACCCGGGCCTACAGGAGGGTGAACAGGGAGGTTTCCCCGTATCGATGAACATCTCTGTATCCGGGCCACAGGGACCTGTGGTACCCGCAGGCCCCCACCAGTTGTCTTCCCGGGGTAG
>Ga0068705_10001295_pt1 | contig 12686 bp, 9 predicted proteins | sample YNPMSTMetaG_FD_65631 | JGI IMG/M metagenome (GOLD analysis project Ga0068705, IMG submission 65631) | Anoxygenic and chlorotrophic microbial mat microbial communities from Yellowstone National Park, USA - YNP MS-T MetaG | ecosystem: Environmental > Aquatic > Thermal springs > Hot (42-90C) >... | reverse complement strand
CAGTTATTCATCGGGTGTGGCAAGCGATTGGCGTTGGAAATACCAAAGCCAACCGCAACGCTCATAGCGTCGATCGGTCGATTTTTGAATCAACTCCAGGGTCGTTTCCCAAAGCATGGCCTTCTCCGTCGTGATGGCTTCCGGAGGCGATTGACCAATCTTTTGCAGGAGATCGGCCTGTTTCTTGAGCAGGGCATCGATCTCCTTGCGCTCCTCTGCCGAAAGTTCCCGGTACTTGACAACCCGGCAATTGGAATCACCAACGACCAAATCCGGGAGGTGATCGCCGTTGAGATCGCCAACCGCTGGTTGTGTTGACCAGCCTGGCGTCGGTGCCCAGAGTTCCATCCCGTTGCGGTAGGGAATCAACAATGTATTTTCCTCTTCGCAAGGCCAAACAAGGCTAACCGGTGGGGCCCAGTTGGGCTGCTCGCCCGAACCAATGTTGCGAAGCCAAAGAACGCTCCCGTTGCGGGAACCGACAATCAGATCGTTCAAACCGTCAAGGTCCCAGTCGGCCAGGATGGGCGACGCTTCACCTTCGACCTGAAGAACGAGTCCGCCCACGGAAACCGGCTTGAGTTGAGTCCACGCGAAATGTCCTTCCTTTTCGATCAGCGATGCGTAGAACATCTGTCCCCCTTCGTCGCCGACGACAAGATCCCAGACACCGTCTTTTGTCAGTTCACCGATAAACGCACGATTAAGGTAGGGAACTTGCAATGGCTTGCCGTTCTCGAACTGAAAGGTTTCGGGGGGGCCGAACACCATCCCTGGCTGCCCCCGGCAGACGATGATTCTTCGATCATTCGTTCCGATCAGTAAATCCAAACGACGATCATGATCGAAATCCACAATCTGAAAGATCGTTGCACCCGCTTTCAGTAATTTGGCCATCTCGGGACTGAGGGTACCAGCCGGGAATCGGGCCTCTTGCGTCAGCAACAGAAACTCCGCGGGGTTTTGCCATCTCCAGATTCTGAACTGTCCACTGACACGTTCGGAAACTGAGAACTCGAGACGCTGATCACCGTTCCAATCAAGAAAACCGGGAATCGCCCCCGCGGTCAATGTCAAGGGTGTCCAGTCAGCCAGAATTTGTCGAGGGGAAGTCAATTCTGGGGCAAAATCGCCGATAATCGCCCTACTGCTGAGCTGAGTCACTTCTGGCCCGGAAAGGACCTTCGCGATTACAGGCAGTGCCTCCTCAGGCACGCGGACACTTACCGTATCACTAATTCGAATATCGTTCGGCAGCCTGTGAATCGTCCCCCATATGACCTGAGCGAGTAAGCAGGCCGTGACATAGTCACTCAAACTTGTTGGGCGATCCGATATTAAATCACGAACCCATGGCGCGCCACCAGCCAGTTTCGCCGTCTGATAAAAGATCCGAAAAAGTGGCAGGGTGGCAAAACCTTTTTGTGGCCCCAACCGGGCAAGGACTTCTCGCCGTTCTGTTTCTCCGCGAAGTGTGATCTTTTGATAGGGGAGTAACACCCAGAGAATCTTCGGTGCCAATTCCTGAAGGGCATGAATCTCGGTCACCAGCTCATCGCGATCCCGCTGGACAAGAATCCGCAACGGATGATCGAAAACCACGACAACATCCCACAACTGCGTTTCCGTCCTGTTTTCCAGTAAGCCGGTGATAATCTCGCCCAAAGGGCGTCCTTTGGCCGGTATTTCGGCAACATCGACCTGGCGTCCCTGGGCAAGTGCGCAGGCCTCAAAGACGCGGCGCAACGTACCCCCATGCCATGCGTTGTCGCCGAGGAATAAGATCCGACAAACCTGACCATCGTCCTGGCCCGCCGATTTTTCCTCTGCAAGGACTGATCCGCTCAAGGCGACAACCATACCGGCAAAGATGAGCGTGGAAATAACCTTGCCGGTCCGGCGATGTTCACTTTTAAGTCGGGATAGGATCATTGGGGAAGAGTCTCGATCATCTAACCTGTGAAACAAGCGAGATCCCGATCAATCATCCCATTATTGGGATTCATGGTTCCAGCTTTCGATCTGCTTTTGAATGTCTTCTACCCGAAAGTTGGCCGGTTGCGGCTCGTCCAGATTGGCCAGAAGTTCCTCCATCGTTGGCGTCTTTGTTTCTAAACCGTTCGAGGGCACATCAATCCCAGCACACCATGCAATGGCGTTGAGCACAAGTTTTCGGAATTGGTCATGAGCCCAATTCCAATGGTGATGCCCTCCGGTGAATCCGAATCCACGACCACCATCAGGACGTTGATAGGCCCATGCAACATGTTCCGGCATACCCTTGCGAGCGCGGACTGTGGGGTTACCACTGTGTGGACCATCGGGTCGTTCCCGGGTGCTATCCGGCGGGATGGCGGTCAAGAGCGGCGTCACATTTTTCATATCGTCAACGAACCGCATATGGTAGTACCATTCGTCATCAATTGCGAAGGGACGAACACCTCGCGTAATGGGGTGGGCCGGCAATTCTTTGAACTCGGCCCGCCAATGGGGATTGACGGACCAGAATGTCTCGTAATAGCCGCCGATCCAGGATTTCAGCTTTTCCCGCCCTTCCGGTGACGCAATATCCAAGGCATAGTGTAAAACAGCCAATCCAGCTCCCTTATCAATAGCCCGCTGAAGTTCATCGAGATGGGCAGCAATGATGTTGCCACCGCCGCCGTCAGCAAAGATCACGATGGCATCGGCTCCCGTCAGGGCCTCGCTGTCTTGCGGCCAGCCGTTGGTGTAAACGACCGTCTTCACACCAGGCAGCGCTTCCTTGAGCTTCTTGGCTAGCAACAGACACCCAGCATTATGTTCATGGCTTCCGAATCCATGACTGGGGTGCCCTGCGATAAACACAATTTTTTTCTGTCCCGGCTGTGCTTCACCTTCCCAGGTGGCACCATTGACCGCGCTGCCTGTCAACATCATCAGACTCACAATCCATGGCACCAACGACATCAGCCTTTTCATGCATACGACACGTTGATGGATCATTCTGGCAGGGCCTCCTTCAGGCAAGCATTCGTCTCACGACAGGATCGGGTTGGAATGGAAAACGGGCAATGTCTCGTCGCGGTGGTCGCAACATCATTCTCGTCACACAGGGATTATTGTGCGCGAGAACCGCCAGCATTTCAACTTGGCCAAAGGTTGTTCTGGAGGTCTCTCTGTCCTGTTGGCAGGTGAGTCTCCCGCCCTTGGCGCGATCGACCCCGCGTCACGACTCTCGGAGGGACCTGCTCGTCAGGTCCGCCTGGAGGGACCCGGTTGTCGGGTCCGCTTTTCGGAGGGACGCGCTTGTCGCGTCCGACGCACGACATTGGATCATCCATTTCACTTCATCGGGCATGACAGGCATGCCCCTCCAAGCGGGCACGACAAGCGTGCCCCTCCGAATTCTCCTTCGGAGGGACCTGCTTATCATGTCCGCTCACAACTGTTGCGAAACCAATGTGTTGGGAGCCCGACGTGTCGGCCAGATGACTGAAAACCGAGCGCCACCTTCGCGGCGATTTTCCACCCAGATTCGGCCACCATGGGCCAGGACAATCTCTCGGCAAATGGCCAGACCCAAGCCAGTCCCTCCAGCAGAAGTCTTGGTTCGGGATGACTGGTAGAAACTCTCGAAAATCGTATCAAGCTCGTCTTCGGGAACTCCACATCCTTCGTCGTCCACGCGGAGCAGAAAGTCATCCTCTTGAGGAATGAGATGAACCCAGATATGCCGGCCTTCCGGTGTAAATTTGACTGCGTTGCTGACCAGGTTCCTCACGACCTGAGCAAACCGTGTCGGATCCAATTCGGCATTGAAACGCTCTGGTCCATGATATTCCAGCTTGATGCGTTTCTGTTCCGCGAGAGAGCGGAACTCCTCCAACACGCTGCGAGTGATCCAAACGACATCAGAGGCCGACAGCTCGTAGCGCATCTTGCCCGCTTCTAGCTTAGCCAAGTCAAGAAGATCATTGAAAAAAGCGAGCAGTGACTTACCACTGGCTTCGATCTGCTGGAAATACCGGAACAGCGTATTCTTGTCCGCGGTGTCGATCTTTTTCACGCCGAAGGAGGCGTAGCTCAGGATGGCATGGAGAGGGGTCCTCAATTCATGAGAAACATTTGCCAGGAACTGATTTTTTGCTCGATAGGCGGCCTCCTTTGCCTCGATGAGTTCCTGGAGTGCCTTTTGTTTCTCTTCCGCCAGAAGGACCAGCTCGTGTTCCTCGAGGGCCATGCTGACGGCCTCCGAATGAGAGCTTTTAAGAGACGCCTTTTCCTGTTCCAACTGATCAATCTTGGTGCAGAAGAAGACCACGCGGTCGGCCAGCCATGCCGACATGCCCAGCACCGAGGCAAACGGAATGAGCAAAGGCGCTGCCCGATGAAACGCCGCATCGGATCCGCGATACAAAACAATGACAAAACCGGCTGGAAGGACATTCATTTGGCAGCAATGTTCCGCTGCCTAAAATCGCCCAACGAATCCCCGGATATCTCGGGAATCACAATACTCAAATGGACACCAGTCAGTTCCTGCCGGTATATCTTGACCTATATATCTGCGAAGTTCCCTAAGAGTATCCTGGGGCTGTTCTGACCACTGACTTTCGCACCAGAAGGCAAGCGGCTGTTTGTCCTCATTGAAAGAGGCTGCGAAGACAACGTTGACTTCGGGAAAGAGGCGCCGAAGTTGCTCGAGCGAGTGACACTGGGGAAACCGAACATCGTCTTCCCACAAAGAATCCCAGCTCACTGCTATGGTTTGATCGCCCATCGTTGCTTTCCGGAAAAACCGATTTGTTTGCTACTTGCCCAGCAACTGGTATTATCCTACTGAGTCGCCGCTGCCGGCTGTCCTCGCGGAGATCTGCTCGTGTCTTAAAAACTTAGATTGCAAGCCGCCCCTGAGGAGCTGTCTTAGCAGGAGATGGGCCAGCGGTTAGCCACGTTTCAGGCCATTTCTTCGGAATTCGTAGAGGAAAACACCTGCCGCGACCCCCAGATTGAGGGAGTCCACAAGGTGTGACATCGGAATGGTCACCCGATGGTCACAGAGATCCAGCCAGCCCTCTCTCAGCCCTTCGGTTTCATGCCCCAGGAGGAGCCCCATCCTTTGGGGCGGAGAGAAGTCCGGCAGCGAAATTGCAGTCGGATCGAGAACCGTCGCCACGAGTTCCACCCGCCATTCGCGTTTTAGAACTTCCAGCTCCGCGCGGAGATTCGGTGTCTTGGCCAGCGGCAGATGGAGCACGGCCCCCATGGAGACACGAAGAATCCGCCTGGAAAAAGGCTCCGCGCACCGCTCACCCAGGATTACCGCATCCACCGCAAACGCCGCAGCCGAACGAAAGACCAGGCCGATATTCTCCGGCTTAGTGATCTGCGGACAAAGCACCACAAGCAGCGGCCCTGGGCGATCAGGCGGCGGCAACACGTCCCGCACCGAGGGCAAGACCCTTCGCTTTCCCACAGCCAGGATCCCTTGATGGAATTGATACCCGACGACCTGATAGAGTAGTTCCCGCGGGCCGACATAAAGCGGAATGCTCTCCGGAATATGGTCGGCGTACTCCGCCGCGCAGTCCTCCGCCATGAGCACAGATTCGGTTTCGTACTGGCTTTTTAATAGCCGCTCAGTAACCAGCCAGCCTTCGGTAATGAAGATGGCTTCACCGCGGAGGGTTCGCTCAGGCAGATTCCGATAGGGGGCCAAATGCGGATCACCCAGACAGTCAACGCGAATCCACTCTCGCGGCATAAAGCAACCAAACTCCGTTTTTTATCCGATATTCTTTGCATCCTATCTGGTGACAAGCGTCGTGCGTTCAACATGGCGGGCATGACAAGCGTGCCCCTCCGATTCCGCTTCTCGGAGGGACCCGCTTGTCGGGTCCGCTGCATTACGTTTGATAATCCATTCGGATTCTGCGGGCACGACAAGCGTGCCCCTCCAAGCGGGCGTGACAAACACGCCCCTCCGACATCGGCCTACTTCTCAGAAAACAATTGGAACTCCCAGATCGTCGGTCCCTCGCTGGCATCCAGGATGTTGAGCCGAAACCGCTGGGCCGTCACCGCAGGAAAACGAAACTCACCTCGTTCGCCAATCGTCGTTCCCTGAAAACACGGAACCCAGTCTTTCCCATCGTGATATTCGATCTGAAACTTCCGAACCCGCGGAGCATAGGCCTCCTCGATCACCGCACGATTGACCGCCACGGCACTTCCCAGGTCCACCTCCAACCAGGCGGCCTGCGTCCCGGCATCGGTGGCCCAGCGGGTCTCCGAATCGTCATCAAAAGCCATCTGTGGCCCATAATGAGCCACCTGCTTTTGAAAAACATTGGAGGCCTTCGCCGGTTTATCAACGCTGACTGCCCCACTTACCGCGGGCACAGCCACCGGTGGAATCTCGAAGGCCTCGCCACTGACGGTCAATTCCACCACAGTCACGATAGGATCCCGATTTTCCGCGGGGACATCCACGGTGATCTTGTCCTCACTGGCCACCACCTGCACCTGACCGCCCGTCCGGGCCACCGCCTGCAAAACCTTTTGATTGATGGGTGGCAGTACGAACGGACCTTCCTTAGGCCAGGTGAAGATGAACAGATAGATCTTGTTATCCTTGCAGGTTGAAGCCCCCCAGGAGCCTGGCTTAAACGGACCACCCCGCGTGCCATACATGCCATCGCCGTACTTTTTCAGCCAGGCGCCGATTTCTTTCAGACGTTCCACCTGCCGCGCCTCGATCTGCCCGTCGGGCATCGGACCAACATTCAGCAACAGATTCCCATCACCCCCTACGGTTCTGAGAAGAATTTGCAAACACTGGGAGAGCGTTTTCAGCTCGTCGTTGGGTTTCCACGCCCATTGACGGCAAATGGTCATGCAGGTTTCCCAGGGACGTTCACGATTGAAGGTCCCCACCCGTTGTTCCGGCGTGTCGAAGTCGCCCACAAAATCGGGGCCTTCAGTGGATCCGGCCATGCCTCGCCGCCCTTTATCCACCCGGTTGTTAATGAGAATATCCGGCTGCAAGGTCCGGATGTGCTTATAGAGGGCCAGGCCGTGGTCATGCGTCCAGGGTTCTTCCCATTCGCCGTCGAACCACATCACGCCGAGCGGGCCGTACTTGCGAATGATTTCTGCCGTCTGATTGTGCAAATATTGCACGTAGCGTTCCATATTGGGATTGGGCTTTTTGGTCCGGCCGCCGGGCGAACCCTGCGGATAATCCGGGTGATACCAGTCGCAGATTGAGTGGTATGTGCAGAAGACAATGCCTTGCCGACGGCAGGCCTCGGAAAGTTCCTTCAGAATGTCCCGCTTAAAAGGCGTGGACATAATGTCGTAATCCGTGTATTCCGAGTCCCAAATGCAGAAACCATCGTGATGCTTCGACGTGATGACGAGATACTTCATCCCCGCCTCTTTGGCAATGGAAACCCACTCGTCGGCATTGAACTTAGTTGGATTGAATTGTTGGTAAAGATTATCATATTCCTCAATCGGGACCTCACGACCCCGGGACCAGCCGATTTCGGTGCCCTTGATACTCACCGGGCCCCAGTGAATGAATAGCCCAAACCGCATAGCCTGCCACTTGGCCAGTGATTCCGGCGGTGCCGTCCAGATGGAGGCCGACTCCTCGGCAAGCAAACCCACACCATTTGCCAGGATTGCCAGCGCGAGGGCAATTCCCATGCTGCGAGTAATCATCCGAAAGAACTTGCTCATGGCATTCTCTCTCGTTCTCTTAAAAGGTTCAAAATCATCTCTGCAGTCGTGGTTACGTCTTGTTTGCACGGAAACCTCACGTCGTTAACACGACGGGCACAATAAGCATGCCTCTCTCAAGCGTCGGAGGGACCTGCTTGTCAGGTCCGCCCTCGGCGGGACGCGCCTGTCGCGTCCGTAGCGCAATATTTGATAATCCATCCAGGTTCAGCGGGCACGATAAACGTGCCCCTCCGATTCGGTCCCTCGGAGGGACGCGCTTGTCGCGTCCGCTTCTCGGAGGGACCCGCTTGTCGGGTCCGTCACGCAAAGTTGGATTATCCATCCCAATTCCGCGGGCACGATAAACGTGCCCCTCCGAGACGGGCACGATAAATTTGCCCCTCCGACTTCATTATCACGATCCAATTACCAACTGGGCTGACGCCCATGCTGCCGTCAGGGGTAAGCCCTCGAACACGTTCTCACCTATTCGCCCTTCGGTAGTCCGGCAGGGACTTCCGGCATGTTACCAGTGAGCACAGGCGGCGTGGTGCGACCGGCCTCGTTCGGGTCAAACGCCTGGAATCCAAGCTGGAAGGCCGGCGAGTCTGGTTGCGGACGATAATCCTCCTTCTCGAGATTCACAAACTTCGGATCGGCAATGATCGAATGCAGGTCCTGACCACGCTGTTCCCGCCACTGTTCCAGCGTCAATCCGCCCGGAAAAGCCACCGGCTTGCCAGCATGCCAGTAGAGATTGTAATCCATCTTGAAGTTGTTGTCCTTCCAGTTGCTGCCCAAGAGCGGACTATCATTATCCCATGCTACGACGTTGCGTTCAAAGAAGAACGAAATGTGATCTTCCGTTCTCGTCCGCTGGATTTGATGCTCCACCGAGTTCACAAGGATATTATTGTGGATGCGGTTTTCCTTCCCGTAATGCTGATGGAAGCTCCCCGTCTTTGTGCGATACACGAGGTTATAAGCCATCTCAATATGTGTGGAGCCTTCATCCGTATAGAGGCCCCAGCCGCCGTAGCTGAAGGAATAGACATCGTGAATCTTGTTATGATTCACCGTCGTTCCAGGTGAAACACCCAGTGTATAAACCCCGCCCATGTCGGACAGGACATACTGCCCGATGTTGTAAATATGGTTGTAATTGATGGCGTTGTGATGAGCCTGGCTATCGGCGTAACCCCAGGTCCAACCTACAGAAACGCCTGTGTAATAGAAATCATGAATATCGTTGTGCTCGATGACGTTGTAGGGTGAATGCCCGATCCACACTCCGACTGCCGCCGGGTGAAGCCGTCCGCCGTGGGCGATGGTGCAGTTCCGCACGGTGATATGGGAAACCAGGGCCTCCTCACCCTGCGGTCGCCGACTTGCTTCTTGCCAGTTGCCGGATCCCGCATGGCCGATTTTCACGCCTCCCGCCCCCAGGTCAACAAGCTCGCAGTTTTCCACGCGGCAATTGCGGCAACCTTCACCGAACGCCATGGCGTAGGTACCCACGTGCACCACCGCACAGGTATCAAAGGTGATGTGACGTGCTCCGACGGCTGAGATTGCCGCATCTAACCCGACCTCCGCCTGCGGGAAGAATTGGCCATCGTTCGGGCAAACCCAGTTCGAGTGAGCGAAGATCAGTCCGCGGAACTGGATATGTTCAACCCATTTAGAGGCCGCCCCGTCACAGGAAAACAGGACCAGGTTTTCCAACCGTGGGGCGATCACCTCTGCGGTATTGGGGTCTTCGCCCGGGCGAGGAATGTAAATCAATTCGCCACTGGAACGGTCCAAATAAAACTCGCCGGGTTCTGTGAGCGCTTCTTTGACGTTTTCCAGATAGTAGCGATGCCCTTTGTCAAACTGGGCCCAAGCTGCGTTGAAACCGGTGCCTCGCCGAAAGACGACCAGCTTTTTCGCAGGATCAATTGAGTTGATCCGCATCCGTGACATGGACCACTGATGAAAAACATTGACCTCCACATCGCCCAGGTTCTGCCACTGGGGATTGAACTCGGTCTCGGCATATTGCAGGCGATCGTCCCCGCGGTTTTCCTGGCCAGCGGGCGGTGGGACGCGTTCGGCGATGGTGTAATAGCCTTTTTTCGGCAACCGGGGTCTTTGCCGCCGCTGATCGTTCACGAAAAGCTGGGCGAAACTCCATTTGCCCGATTTGACATCATCCAGGACCAGGTGCCAGCGACCCTGGGCATCAACAGTCCAGCCCTTGAGGGCCACACCGCCGGAGATGATCGGACGTTCGTTTTGATAAGCCTGGTAAATAACGGGTGACTTCTCCGTCCCGGAATCCTCAGGCGTGAAGCGAAGTGGTTCGCTGAGGTAGTACCGTCCATCGCGGATGGCCACGATGATTGGCTGCCCGCGATTGGGATATTTCTGGCGAAGTTCCCGCACGGCTTGTTGCGCCCGCTGCAAAGTCGCGAATGGTCCATCTGTTTTCTCGCTGTTGGGAGCGGCTAGCTTTCCCGACCAACCATCGTTACCTTGGGGCGAAACGAAAAAATCCTGACCCAGGCAGGCCAGTGGGAGCGCCAGCGTAATAAGGATGGCCAGACTGCAAGCGGCACAGACACAAGTGGCGAGGATACGGCAGGTCGATTTCATGGCGGGATTCCTCTCTTCTCAGGACCAACAAGCAAGCGCGATAATCTGCAAAGCGTCATCGTTTTTCGAGACGGCTGCAAACAATTCCCTCGTGACGCAGCCTCACTTCAATTTGAGGAACGTTATACCACGCACGATGGCTCGTTGCAACAACACGCGTTCTTACATGGAAGATTGCGTTAACGCCTTGCTCTCAGGCAGCCCGACGTTAGAATCACCTAAAACGCTTGGGCGTGTGTGCGTCGGGCCTCTTTGTAGGTGAGGTAATGAACAAATCGGAGGGGCATGCTTGTCGTGCCCGCTTGGAGGGGCACGTTTATCGTGCCCGCACAAGTAGAATGGGTAATCCAACGTGCTGCAGCGGACGCGACAAGCGCTGACACGACAAATAGGTCCGTCTATTATTGTTCTTGTAGAAGGGCGAATTGCGATTCGCCCTGACTTGATCGCATCAAGGGCGGAAGATGTACCGACAAAGAAATCGACAATCTTACCGAAGACCTGGAGAGTGACCCCACAATGATAGAAGAAAAGAATCACGATTTATTCGGTCAGCCCCTGGACTTGACGCAGCTTCTGACGGTTCAACCGAAAGCGATCGTCAGCCGAATCCTTATTAAGCAGTCCGGTGGTTCGCTCACGTTGTTTGCATTTGATGCCGGGCAAGCAGTCGGAGAACACACAGCCCCCTTTGATGCCGTGATCCACGTCCTGGAAGGAACGGCAGAAGTGGCCATCGGTAACAACTGGCACACCGTTGAGGCAGGCAAGTCCATTTTTCTGCCAGCAAACGTCCCCCACGCGGTTCGTGCCCCTCAGGCCTTTAAGATGCTTCTTTTCATGCTACGCAAAGACTGACGATTGATCTGGTTTTGTTAACGATCAGGTCCGGTGCCCCTTGGTGGGGCACGTTTATCGTGCCCGTGGCGGAGGGGCATGCCTGTCACGCCCGCTTGGAGGGGCACGTTTATCGTGCCCGCACAAGTAGAATGGGTAATCCAACGTGCTGCAACGGACGCGACAAGCGCGTGCCTCCGAAGGCGGACCTGACGAGCAGGTCCCTCCGAGGGGGGGGTAAATCGTGTCCGAGCCGCGGTGGCTACCTACAAACAAGCCGCAGACGCCGGCTGATGTTTGAACTTGGTGTGATGGAATCGAATTTGCCAAGTTAAACGACTACAGCAATTTCATTGATTTTGCCGATAATACTATCGACTTTACGGGAAGTCTGCTGGTATATTGTTCGCCCTGATTGGGCCACAATGGCATGCGCCCAGTGTTTTGCAGCATTCACGGCAATACAAGGACGGAGCTATGGCATCACGGACGACTCTTCGCGATGGTCGGCAACCGCATCGGTCGATGAAACGACGACTATCGTTGGAACAATTGGAGGCACGGGAACTCCTTAGCGGTCTCGGCTTAAACGATTCATTTGTGACAGCATTAGGGCTGGGCGACAGCGGTGCGGTTTCTGGCAATTTGATTCCAGGCTCGATTGGGCTGATCAACGCTCCCAGCCAAGAGGCCCCGGCGACGATCTCACCCTATTCTCCTCCGCAGCAGGTTGAGGCGTGGATCGATGGCAGCACGGTTCGCTATCGTGCTTGGGTCAACGGGACATGGGAAGAGTCCGCCACAACGTATAGCTCCGACAAAGTGATCATTGAGATCCTCGCGGAGGACGGTGTCGTGGCCTGGACAGTGGGCACGAAGCTAGCTAATGGGCAGGTTGTCGCCCGCCAGGTTGGATTTGCTCTTTACGACACGAATCAAAATGCCTGGGTCCAATCGGAAGGCCCGAATTTAGGCGTGCTCTCGGTGACACAATTGGTCAACCGCGAGGGAATCGTTGCGTGGACGATTGGATACCCACTCTCCAACGGGGGCTTTGTCCCGCGAGCCGTCGGGGCTGCTGTTTACGATCCTGACACCGCTGAGGGCGGCTGGAAGGTCTTTCAAACAGATGGGAATATTGCCCGAACGATCGAAGATTTTGTCGTCAGCGGTGATGGGCTGGGATGGTCGATCGGTCAAGAGGGAGCCGGGGTCGGCGGTTCCACCGTGGTCAAGTCAGTAGCGGGCGCCGTGTATGATTATGAAGTCCACGCGTGGAAGCGTTATCAAATAAACTCCAAATCCAATGAGGTTTTTGTCGGTTTTCAATGGGGCGGCGGGGCCATGTTTTTCCAGAAGGCCTATGGCAATGACGGATCCGCCGCACCGGCGGACATCGGTGTTGCCGTCTATGATGAAGCCCGCCATCTCTGGAAATCCAATCAAACGACCTATCGAGGCAGGTATCGCATCACCGGGGTGGAAGTGGGCGACCTTGTCAT
>Ga0068705_10001289_pt1 | contig 12719 bp, 10 predicted proteins | sample YNPMSTMetaG_FD_65631 | JGI IMG/M metagenome (GOLD analysis project Ga0068705, IMG submission 65631) | Anoxygenic and chlorotrophic microbial mat microbial communities from Yellowstone National Park, USA - YNP MS-T MetaG | ecosystem: Environmental > Aquatic > Thermal springs > Hot (42-90C) >... | reverse complement strand
TCTCCCTCCCCGCGTGCGGGGAGGGTTGGGGAGGGGCAAATCGCAGGGATTGGCGTGCGGCGGAAACGACGATGGATAATCCAAGGTTTTGCCGCGGACCCGACAAGCGGGTCCCTCCGAAGGCAAAATTGGAGGGGCATGCTTGTCATGCCCGCTGGATCGAAATGGATGATCAAACATGAGTCGGCGGACCTGGCAGGCAGGTCCCTCCGAGTGGACGCGACAAGCGCGTCCCTCCGAAGGCAAAATCGGACATGCCTTTTGCCTACATTGGGCCAATTCCTAACTGCCGTGGACCTCTGTTGGATGGTTCACCCCATCGGATACTCCCGCTAAGGGGATAAACACCCGGACTGGTCTGGCAATTCCCACATTCACTGCGTAGTTGCGGAGACGGAAACGAATGGCCGGGGTGATCTCTTGCCCCTTGCTGCACAGCAAAGTTCCGTTAACGGAGTACACGTTGTCGGCGAGGATCAACCCGTCCACCAGATCGGAGATTTTCATTTCCCTTACGACACATACCTGTTGAACGTTGAGTGTTCTGCGTAAGGCATTGACGACCTTGGGGTCGTACCATCCGCGACGGTCCGTGATTTCAGCCAGGGCAAGCTCGGGACTCAGGCCAGTGCTAATGAGAAAATCCCAATCATAAGCCAGTTTGATGATCCGCGATCCCAGAGGGATGTCATCACCCTCGATAAGATCCGCGGGAAAACCGGCTCCGTTGAACAGCTTCTCTTGATAGGCAACAATGCGGGCAACCTGTTCCAATCGTGGAATCTTCGAGATCAAATCGTGAGCGATTCGCGGATGCGTCTGATACGTGGCCTGTTCTGGCTCTTTGAGCGGTTCTCCTCGGATCGCCTTGGTCACAATCTCCTCCGGCATGGCAATGCAGCCAATTGGGGCAAGCATGGTGGCAATTTCAATCTGCCAGGCGTCGGGAACGTTCAGCTCGCGGCAGAGGCGAGAGACAAGTTCGCGAGCGCGGATCGCTCGGCCAAAGGCCTCAGGCGCTACAAGGCTGAGGATCTCGGTCAGGACTCGAATGCAACCAGCCAAGGTGCTTGTGAGAAGCTCCCTTTCGGCTGTAATCAAACGGTATTGTTCCAGACCTGCTTCAAGGGCACGCACCAGGATATCGGCGGGACATGGCTTCGTGAGAAACCGAAAGATGTAGCCTTCGTTGACGGCGTCGATTGCACACTGCTGGTCGGCATTTCCCGTTAGGATCATCCGAACCGTATCGGGGGATATCTTGCGGACCTCTCTGAGGAACTCGACGCCCGTCATGTTTGGCATTCGCATGTCGGAGACGACAACGGCGTATGGCCCGTGGTCGGTTACCTTTTGTAGGCCTTCTTCAGGTCCTACCGCCACGTCGAGGTCGAATCGTTTGCGGAGGGTCCGTTGGAAAGCCTGCAAAATGTGCGGATCGTCATCAACAAAAAGGATTCGTTCACTCATGTGAGACATTCCTGATCATCGACATTTATGTTCGATTAAAGTCTTCTTGGGGATCCTGCGTTCACGCGGTTGGTTGAGGCTACACTACAGCCACTTCAGGTTGGGCGAAATATTCACGGACGGTTTGCAAACAGATCCTGCGCCAGTCGTCAAGTTGATGGTGACATCCGACTGATTTCAGAAATCCCTCATCCAGCGGTCGGGCAATGTTTCGGGTCAATTCTAAACCCTCTGCCACAAACCGTTGTGCGACATGGACCGCTGTCACCGGTCCAAATGTCGATTCTTGTGACCTTGCCGGCGTATCTGCGTGGATGACCGTTTCCACGACAGCGGATGGTAAGCCCCACAGGGCCAGCAAATAGGCGCCGGCCTCGTTACGGGCCACACCGTAAATCTGATGTTCAACTTCCATCAGACGGCTATTTTCCTCAAAAGCCAGCCGGATGATCTGACGATACTTTGCCGCATCGACGGATACGAAAATGGCGATTCCAATTTTCGCAAACAAACCGGCCAGATAAGAGGTAACGATGACCGACTCATCTTGCGTTTGGTGCTCGGCAATTCGCTGGGCAGCAAGGGCAATGGCCAAGCATAGCTTTTCATAAAACTCCACCCAGGGGGTCAACTCTGGCTCGAAACTGTTGGTCGTGAACAGCTCGCATTCCAAGACAAGGGAGCGAATGACCTCGATGCCAAGTCTTTGCACGGCCTGGAACGGCATGCACAATGGCTGCTGTGTGCCAAAGAAATTGGAACCCACCAGTTGCATAACCTTTGCAGCCAAGCTGACGTCGGAAGCCATGATCTCGGCAACGTCGTTGATCGATGGACTTCCCGAACTGAGCAAGTTCACCAGTTTATGATAGTTGCTTGCGGCTACGGGCAACGATGTGATGGCTGATATCTGGGAACGGATGTCGTCGTTGATGACCCTTTCACGAAGTTCCTTGAGGCGGGCAAGGGTACTCCGCAAGACATCTGGATTGCATGGTTTTGTAAGAAACTGGTGGGCCGGTCGTACAGTACGGAAAACAACGTCCCGATCGCATTGCCCGGAAAGGACGATCCGAATCGTTGCCGGCCAGCGTTTCTGGACCTCCGTGAGAAACTCCGCCCCATCCATGACTGGCATTCGAATGTCGCTGACAACGACATCGCCTGGGGCAGTCTCGAACCGTTCCAGGGCAGCGAGTGGGCTGTCGTAAAACTCCATATCCCATTCGTGCCGCAGACTCCGCATGAGCCGCCGCAGACCTTCCAGAATCCTCACCTCGTCATCCACGAAGACAATCCGCTTCATGGTTGATCCTGATCGATATGATACTCTTTTCGTTCAATTAGCTGACATCTTCAAAAAACCATTTGTGGATGGCTTCTGTTAAGGACCAACTCCATACAGGCCATTGAGCCAGGCGCGGGGATCGGACTTGACTTTCGATTTCAGTTCCTCGGCCAATCGACAGAAATCCGCCATGTGAGGGACAAATGATTGGGTTAATTCAGGGTCTAGTTCCGATCCACCGCGGCTGATGATCGCTTTCGCTAGATCCTGCTCTGTTCCATTGGGGAAAGATCTGTGCGCTAGGTGATCAAAGACATCACAGATTGTCACAATTCTTGCCACGAGAGGGATATCATCTCTGGCTCGGCGATTAGGAAACCCCAGGCCATCCCACCTTTCGTGGTGGTTGAGCGCGGCTTCCGCTGCCGTATCAAAGACACTGTGCTCATTCTGTGCCATTTTGGCGTTGTGCTGATAAACAACCGGGCTAATGGAGCGACCCTTCAAAATTTGCTCGCCAAACAAGCAATGCTTTTCGAGGAGTGCCGTTTCTCCTGGACTCAGCGGGAGATCTCGCTGGAAAAGTGCGTCAGGTAGAACGGTTTTTCCAACGTCATGCAGTGCTGCTGCCCAGAAAATGTCCTGACACATCTGGGGCGAAAGGCTCAGGACCTCGGCAAATTGTCGAGCAACATGACCAACCCGCAGACTGTGATGGCCTAACGGCGGATTGCGCTGTTCGATCAACACGATCAAACGCCAAATCGCGGCCAGATGATGCGATGCCATCTCCTGTTTTTGACGATGCATGATATTCTGCAAGCGACTATTGAGCACCACCAAGACATCACGACCTTCTTTCCACCGCAAGGCCTGATGAATCCTCGCCGCCAGATAATGGGTATCGACAGGTTTGGTCAACAAATCAACGGCGCCCAATTCCAGGGCCTTTAATTTGAGGGTCTCATCTCCCAGACCCGTCACAATGATCACGGGAATGCCTTCCGTTTTTGGGTCGCGCTGCATCCGCTCGAGAAGCACCAGACCATCGATTTTGGGCATGCGGATATCCGTGACAAGGACATCACAACCCGTATGCAAGATCCGGCGCCATGCATCTTCGGGATCGGTGGCCGTTTCACACACCCAGTTCTTAGAGATTTGTTTAAGCGCTCGAGACAACCCCTGGACGACCGCAGGCTCGTCATCCAGGATCAGGACTCGCTTTTGCTTTTGACCGAGCAATGCCGGAGCAAGCGACCGCATGCAGACACTCCTTGCAAGAACACATTCCTGGTATTGAAGACCGCGTTTCTCATGTCATCCTAACCACGGATTGCGATTTGTCTTCGTGGTTTTTTCCAGGTGGTTCCTTGAATGGTATTCGCACGATGAACGTTGTTCCTTCGCCCGGAGTGGTTTCGAACTCGATCGTACCATGGTGCTTCTCCACCACGATGGAATGGACAATAGCCAGGCCCTGGCCTGTTCCCCGGCCCACGGGCTTCGTCGTGAAAAAGGGATCAAAGATACGACTGCGAATCGATTCGGGAATACCTGTTCCGCTGTCCTTAACGCGAACCTCCAACCACTCGCCAACCTGCCGTGTGGAAATCGTGATTTGCCCTCGTTTCTTAGGTCGTTGACCAATTTTCTCCGCAATGGCCTGGGCGGCATTCACAATCAGGTTTAGCAAGACTTGATTCATCTCGTTCGGAGAGCAATTGACCGGCGGCAAATTGGGATCGAGATCAAGTTCCATTTCGGCCACATATTTCCATTCGTTTTTGGAGACAGTTACAGTATTCTCGACGCAGCGATTGAAATTCACGCTTTGTTTCGCTTCAGCGCCGGGATGCGAGAACTCTCTCATCGACTTCACAATTTTGGCAACACTATTGACACCTTCCATCGCCTCAGAGAGTGCCCTGGGGATTTCCTCCTGAACGTAATCGACGTCTATCGTCTTTAGGGTCGTGAAAAGGTCTTCCATCAACTGGTCGTCAGGATGTCTGCCCGCCGTGCACTGTGCACGCAACTCCGCGCAGAGATTGAGGAGAGGCAACAGCTCACCAAAGGCCTCCCGTACAAAACAGATGTTGTCACCAATGTATTGGGTCGGCGTATTGATTTCGTGGGCGATTCCGGCCGCAAGCTGGCCGATGGATTCCATCTTTTGCGCCTGACGGAGCTTGGCCTCCAACATTTGCCGTAACGAAATATCACGAAACGTGATCACCATTCCCGTAATCTGGTCATCTTCGTAGATGGGTTGTCTGGTGCATTCTACGGGAAAGCTTGTCTTGTCCTTTCGCCAGAAGATCTCTTCCGTGAGTTTTCGAGGGCCGACTTCTTGACCTTCCACCTGGTAAAGTGGGCACTTTTCCACTGGATAAGGCCGACCGTCCAGATAAGAATGGTGGACAACTTCATGGAATACACGACCGATGATTTCTTCGGGAGAAAAGCCGAGCATTGTGGCGGCTGCGGGATTGATGAATGTGACTCGTCCGGCTCGATCGACGCCCACGATTCCGTCGGCAGCCGCGTTGAGAATGGTCTGCTTCAGCAAGTGGATTTGTCGCTCTTGTTCCTCAAGTCGTTTACGAACCGTGATGTCGCGGAGAATGAATGTATAGAGTGGTTCATGCCCAAGAGAGACGCGGCTCACCGAAAGCTCCAGATCGACAGGTGTGCCATCCTTTTTGAGTCCGCGGATTTCGAGAACCGAACGGCCCTGCTCTCTCACCCGGGCCAGGATGCCATCAGGAAAACATCGTTCTTCAGCTCCTGCACCGCCGGCTCGGAGAAGTTGCTGGACGGGCTGTCCGACGACTTCTTCACCTGAATAACCGAAGATCTGCTCTGTTGCCTCATTAATCGATCGGATGGAGCCAGCGGCATCAACCGTCACGATGGCATCGGCTGCCTTCATCATCACCGCGCGAATCTGCCGGTAATATTCCTCCTGCTCGCGAATTCGCTCCTCGCGTTCGGCAATTGCCCGAGCCACAGCCTCCGCGTGAGATTCCTTGAGTGCCGCACGCTCGTTGATCAGGTGCTCGATGTGGGTTTTTGCGCGATCCAGGTTCTCCTTCTGAAGACGATGGACCTGAAGGAGCAACCAGATCAGAACGTCTTGATCCCGAACGTCGGATGACAGGAGAAAATGTTTGACGTTTTCGGGGATTGTTGAATCCACCTCTAGCGCCGTGGTGTTGATAACGCCTCCCACCAGGCGATAGGGATAGCCCCGCAGACCCGGCGCAACGAGAACCATCCAATCAGGATAACCCACCGACATAAATCGTCGTGAGTATTCGCATTCTGGCAGGGTTTGGAAGACCCGAAAGAACTCGTCCTCTGCTTGTTGCGACAGGGTACTGAAGAGGATCTCCCGAGTGGTTGTTTCCTTTGCGTTATCGGATGACAAATCCACCCACACAAGAGGACAGAGGCGCGAGAATGTTCCGCTCGTCACCGAAACGGGGTGGCTTGGCTGAAATACAGTCTCCCAGTGGTCGATCAGGCTATCCATATCGTTTAATGAGGTCATATGCTCGGCCTCCATGATCGGGATTTCCTGCTGCTTGCCCGTCTGACAAATCCACCGGATGTTTCACAGCTCGAACAGCATCACATTCTGCTCAATCTCTTTGTCCAGGTCTTCCGCCAAGACGGTGATATCGGTTTTTGTGAGGTTCAAGCCCTGCACGGCCCAGATGGGCACCTTTATGAGATTCATTCCGACCGCAGATATTCCTTTGAGCGTGCAGACCATATTGGCCACGGCGACACAGCGGATAATGTCAATCTGTTCGCCGCGGTACATGGCTGGATTGTGGTGATAGGCAATCCCTGCCCGAACGTTCTCAGGGAATCCCCATTGCCGGGCAATTTCCTCACCAAGCCTGCAGTGGTCAAAACCAAGATACTCTGTTTCCCATTCACAGAGGGTCTTTTCTGGCTTGAGTGCCCCAATCATTTGGCGAAACTTCGGGTGAAGATACTGGTCTTCGAGAATGATTCCCACGTCATGCAATAAGCCGGCGAGAAATGCATCCTCAAACCCTCCGATTCGGCGACGCATGGCTAGAAGGCGGGCACAAATCCCAACGGAAACAAGGTGTTTCCACAGTCCGGATCGTTTGTAGGGTTCGATGCCAGCATCGGTTCGGAACATTTCAGCCACGCTGGCCGTCAGGGCGATATTTCGAATCTGTTTCATCCCAAGATAAGCGATGGCCTGCTGGAGATTGGTGATCTTGGTCCGCACAGCGTAGGCCGAAGAATTGACAAATCTCAAGACTCGAGCACTCAGCGCGGCATCGGTTTCCATCACCTCCTTCAAATCACTCGCGCTCGAGTCAGGGTCATTCGCGACTTCCAGGACCTTCAACGCCACCTGCGGGATCGTTGAAATATCATGGATCCTGCGAACAACGCTTTCGAGTGCTGTCGAAGACGTCGAAGCCGAAACGGTTGACATAACCGCCTCCCATTTGCTTGTGGGAAAATCTCTATCGACGATCTTCCTTCATGAAGCCCCATTGTGTCCGTTCACTGAAAGTATAGGTCACTTTGCAGAAGTCTGGTCATCTGGTTGGGCGGTAAATGTATCGCGAACCGGCTCAACAGAATCCTGGTAGTTGAGGACTAACTCGATCTGAGATGCCACTCTGAATGACTCGTGACAAAGACTCATTGCCGAGAATCCGTCATATGCAACACGGTTGGCTTATTCCGAATAAACCTCCTCTTTGTCGTCTTGATGGAGGTGTGGCCTTAAGACTCATAAATGCGCTCTATGGTTGAAAAGAAGCTCCTTTCATGTCTCATGAGAGGCACATCAAGACAGAGGTCGGAGCCTGCAGGGTTAATACGGCGGCAACTGTGATACCATCGGCTCTGATCAGAGCGTCGCGTCCTTCGACAAAGAGAGCTGGCGAAAACGGAGGACAGAAGCCATGAATCCGGCGGTCGATCGCCCTGAAGCTGTGTCGAACGGTGTGAACCTTGTGACCGACGTTTTTTCGATGCGCGCGACACCTCCCGGAGCGGATAAAAAACACGTTTCCGCGACTGAACTTTTGACTTTCAATCAAAGGCTTCTCACGACTCTTCAAAAGATCAATACGTGTTTCCTTAGTTCTTACGAGGACCTGTACGGCGATGTTCTCGATGTGGTCCGTGCCGAATTGCAAAGTCCTTTTGGTATCTTCGGATACGTTGAGGACGACACGTACCTTGTGTGCCCGAGCCTGACACGTGACGTCTGGGATCGCTGCAAGATGGATAATAAGCGGATCGCCTTTCGGCTGGATGAATTGGGGGGAGTCCTGCACAAAGTCATCGTCGGAAAAGAGGTCGTTTTGACGAATCAGCCGGTTCCGACTCCCGAAGGCCATGTCGCGATCGAACGTTTTCTCGGTGCCCCCGTCGTTTTCGCCGACAAATCGATCGGAGTTATTTTTCTGGCCAACAAGAGGGAAGGATATACCCCGCACGATGCGAGATTCATCCAGGAGGTTGCCAGATACATCGCTCCGATTCTGGAATCCCGATTGCGGGCTGAAAGAGAAAACCGCTGGCGGCAGGAAAACGCAAAGAAACTGGAGGTCCAATCGAAGCAGTTGGCCCGCCGTAACCGGCAACTCCAATGCCTCGCCGGGATCACAGAATTGGGGGAAAAAGGGGCTTCGACAGAAGAAATCTTGCATTCGGCAGCCCAAATGCTGGCAAATGTGTTTTCGGATACCCCGGAAGTCTGTGGCCGGATCGTCTTCCGAGGAACAATCTACGAATCGAGACAGTTTGAAGAGACTGAACACAAGATTGCGGCGGCCATTTTTGTTGACGCGGAATACACGGGAGGAGTCGAGCTGTGTTGTCCTGCGGAGCTTCTCGAAAATGGAGGCTTAGCGGCCCATCGCATGTTTGTCAGTGAACTTGCGGAGCGGCTCAGCTCAATTCTGACCCGCAGGAAGATGTATGACGATTTGACCGCTTATCGCCAGCAGATTGAGCTGATCCTGGAAACGACCCAAACAGGCCTCAGCATTCTCGATGAGACAGGGCATGTTATCTACGTCGATCCCCGACGGCGGAAGATTTACGGTGAACCTGCTGGAAAACGGGCCGGCGAATACTTTGGCTGTTCAACTTCAAGCGGTTGCCCCGTTTGCGAGGCAATCAGGACGAGGCAACGTGTTTCCCGCGAGCGGAACCTGCCGAAAGAAGGAAATCGCCCCGTGCTGACGACGGCTATTCCTTTTTGTATGCCGGACGGACGATGGTATGTCAGTGAAATCACCGTCGATCTGACGGAGCGAAAGCAATGGGAAGAACGCCTCGTCCACATGCAGAAACTCGAGGCCGTCAACCACCTGGCCGAGGGCCTGGCCCACGAATTGAATACACCGCTCCAGTACATGGAGTCTAACCTCTACTTTGTTTCGGAAGTCTGGAGCCAATTGCATAATCTGCTGGTTTCCGAAAAAGAGAATGTCCTCCGTGATGTGGGTTCGGAAAAGGTCTCCCCCGAATTGCGACAGTGGCTCGAAGAGATGCTCGCAGACGATGTTCACTCGGAGGTGTTGCGCGCCATCAGCGGGACGCGAGACGGCCTTTCGCGCGTGGCAGGCATCGTCCGGGCATTGCGTGATCTGTCTCAGATTCATAGACAGGAACTCCAGATGTGCGATCTCCATCGCATCATCGAATCGGCCCTTACCGTCTCCCGTCATCACTGGAGCCGCGTTGCAACCGTGACCACCAATTTTCAGGCGGGGCTGCCTTTGGTTCCTTTGTCGCAGGCGGATTTTGGCCAGGCATTTATCAATATTCTGCACAATATCACGCAGGCAATGGCGCAAAAAGGAATGGCTGAGACCGTTTCCGGAAGAATTCACATTTGCACGAACATAACCGGTGAGGATTGGATTGAAATCCGGATTCGACATAACGGGTATGGATGGAGCGAAGAGCTTCGCAAAAGAATGTTCGATCCGTTCTACAGTCAAGGGACACCAACAGAACCGGCGGACAATGGCTTGGCGTTTGCGCAACGTGTCATCATGCAAATGCACCATGGCATGGTTGATCTGGAACCAGCCGATCCTGAGGAATCAACAGTTGTCATTCGGCTACCTGCCAGGTCCAGGCGAGAAAACCCACAAGATACGAGTGAAAAAACCCGGAATGAGTCGTTCGGCAGTTGAAAAGTTGTTGCTCATTTGAGGTGTAATGGGGCAAATCAGATCGTTCAATCGCAGAGGAACAGTTGAGGTGCGCGCGACATGGCTCTCCAAGGTCCGGAAAATAAAGAAGCTCTTGTCCTGATCGTCGATGACGACGTGCTGTTTTTGCGTGGATTGACCCGACTGTTGCGAAACCAGCCGTTTCGGATCATCACAGCCCGAAGCGGGGAGGAGGCTCAGGAGGTTCTCAAGCGCTGGCCCGTCCACGTGATCGTTTGCGATGAGCACATGCCGGGGATGTCGGGAACGGAGTTACTTGCTTGGATTGCACGGCATTTTCCTAGCACGGTCAGGATTGTCTTGACCGGGCAGCCCGATCTACCAACGGCCATGAAGGCCATTAACGATGGGCAGGTATTCCGATTCCTGACCAAGCCCTGCCGCGAGTTTGATCTGGTTATGGCAATCCATGAAGGATTGGACTCTTTCAACAAGCAGGCCAGTTTGCCGCGATAATCCCTTTGCTTGGCCGGTCGTTTGTTTAAAGGACGAAACCGTACTGCACAGTCTCACTGTGTTTCACTTTCGATCCGGCATTGTTGGGGTAGTGCGACTAGTCAATTTCGCCGGTAAACCTTAGCATCAAAGATAGCTTACGAATTCACGACCATAGTGGATTGGGGAGCATGGCATTCAGATTGTCGGTCGTTGTGATCGCGCAAATACTGGGAGAGGAGATTGCATATGTTTTCTGGGATCGTCGAGGCCCTGGGGACGGTTGTCAAGATCATTTCGGAACCACCCGGCGTTCGACTGATTGTGAAAGAACCACGTATTGCTGCGGAAACGCGAGTGGCAGACAGCATTGCCGTCAACGGGTGTTGCTTGACGGTGATCGACGTCGAGGGAGAGACATTTGCCTTCCAGGCCGGTCCGGAGACGCTTTCCCGGACCAATCTCGGCGACCTGTCCGCTGGAAGCAAGGTCAACCTTGAACGCTCCCTGAAGGTGGGCGACCGCTTGGGCGGTCATTTTGTCACAGGACACATCGACGACGTGGGCTTCCTGGCAGAAAGGCAGGATTTCGGCGAATGGTCTCGTTTCTGGTTCCGAATTCCTCGTCGTCTGGCCAAACAGATGGCGCCCAAAGGCTCGATTGCTGTGGACGGGGTCAGTCTGACAATCGTGGACAGTGAACCTGAGCGGTTCAGCGTGGCCTTGATTCCCTACACCCTGGCCGTCACCACGCTTGGTCCGATGAAAGTTGGTGATAAGGTCAATCTTGAGACGGACATCCTGGCCAAGTATGTTGAACGCCAACTGGAAGCACAACATTGGACAACCTGATCCTCAGCACAGTGGCGGTTTTTCCTCCGGATTTGTGGGATACATATAGATCAAAAAGTTGCAGTCCTGCGTTCGGGGACGAGGTTTTCGACGACGAACAGATGGTTGATGAGCGTGATCGGGCAAAGGGTGAAGTGGAGGCTTGATGATTCCCGGTGATTTGCCGAGACAGACGCTCTCATTTCTCAGGGAACGGTTTGCAGCGGCTGGGATTCGGCCCAAAACCGATCTCGGACAGAATTTCTTGATCGACCTGAACCTGCTACGGGTTCTCGTGGAGAGGGCCGATCTTTCCCCGCAAGATGTGGTTTTGGAGATTGGCTCAGGCAGCGGAAGTTTGACGAGTATGCTGGCCGAGCGAGCTGCTTACGTCATCTCAGTCGAGATCGACCCAAGACTGCATGCCCTGGCTCAGCAATTGGTGGGACAAAAAGCGAATGTCTGCCTTTTATGCCAAGATGCGCTGAAAAGTAAGAACCAGCTTCACCCGCAAATCCTTGAATCGCTCAAACAGGCCCTGGATGCGGCACCTGGGCGTCGTTTCAAGCTGGTGGCTAACTTGCCCTACAATGTCGCCACACCGGTGATCACCAACCTTCTCGCTCTGGATGTTCCGCCCGTTTCGATGACGGCAACAGTCCAGCGGGAAGTGGCTGAACGCATTGTTGCCAGACCCGGTTCAAAGGACTATGGATCGCTTAGTGTTTGGGTGCAAAGTCAGTGCCGGGTGAGCATTGAACGGGTCATCCCACCTCAAGCATTCTGGCCCCGGCCAAAGGTGTTTTCCGCTATTATTCATGTTGACATCGACATGAAACGTCGCGACCGAATCAGCGACCTTGATTTTTTCCACGCCTGTATTCGAAGCCTGTTTCTTCACCGTAGGAAACTCCTCCGGACCCAAATTTTGAGCGTCCTTGGTCGTGAGGTCGGTAAGGAAGAAGTGGATGGCCTATTACGGGAGCTTGGAGTGGACCCTCAATCACGGGCAGAAAAATTGAGCGTTGAGCAGTTGATCAACCTGGCTGGGGCGATCCAGGATCGGTTTCCAAAACCACTCATGTCGATGAGAGGAAGAAACGCCCACATGACAGATGGTGATCCTCTGTAGATGCCCATCAGCAAAAAGGGGCCAAACGTTATGACGTTGTATCGTCGCAATCTGCCCCGCATTTCTTTTTAGATGATCAACGCATGCGTGCCCTGACTTACAGGTAATACGACCGTAAGGAGCGGAGCGGGAACTTGTGAACGTGAACCGTTGAGGAGAAAGCTGAGTGAACAGGCATTCTTGTCGTGCCGGTATCGAACGGGCACGGTTGTCGTGTCCATTCGGAGGGGCGTGCTTGTCACGCCCGACGAGGACGGATGGATCATCAAACGTAATGCCACGGACCCGACAAGCGGGTCCCTCC
>Ga0068705_10001287_pt1 | contig 12723 bp, 10 predicted proteins | sample YNPMSTMetaG_FD_65631 | JGI IMG/M metagenome (GOLD analysis project Ga0068705, IMG submission 65631) | Anoxygenic and chlorotrophic microbial mat microbial communities from Yellowstone National Park, USA - YNP MS-T MetaG | ecosystem: Environmental > Aquatic > Thermal springs > Hot (42-90C) >... | reverse complement strand
CATGAAGATGGTCCGCCGATCCCGCAATTGGTCTCGGATTTCGCGAGCAAAAACAATCCAGATGTTGCGACAGGTCATCATGAATGGGCCACGTTGCTCCAATTCGAGGCCTTCCCACAAAACGTCATCCCGTCTTCCCGATCATCGTCGTTTCAGCTTGGGTGATCAATTGGAAAAACAATTCTTCCAGATCATCCTGTCCGTAGTCCCGCCGTAGTTCCTCGAGAGTTCCGGCGGCCAAGACCCGGCCCCTGTACAGGATGGCAATGCGATCGCACAGTTTTTCGGCTTCCCGCATAATATGCGTGGAAAAAATGACACATTTCCCTTGATCGCGCAATTCTGCGATGGTGCTCAACAGGGCGCGGGCAACGAGGACATCCAATCCCGCTGTTGGCTCGTCAAAGATCAAGACCGGCGGATCGTGAACGAGTGCCCGCGCTATGGAGACTTTCTGCTTCATCCCCGTGGACATCTTTGACCCCAACAGATCGCGAATCTCTCGCATTTTTAGCCGATCAAAGAGCTGCTCCATGCGACCCTGGAGTTCACTCCGCGATAGTCCATAGAGCATCCCAAAGTATTCGACCATTTCCCAGGCCGTCATCCGGTCGTAAACTGCCGTATTCACCGACATGAAACCGATCGAACGGCGGACCTGATCTGGCTGTGTCAATCCGTCAAAACCATTAATCACGATCCGTCCCGCAGTCGGCTTCAAGAGCGTACTCAATAGCCGCAACGTGGTGGTCTTACCTGCCCCATTGGGACCAAGAAGTCCAAAGATTTCACCCGCATGTGCGGAAAAACTGATTTGATCGACCGCTATGATCCGGCCACGACGAAGGTCGTCATAATGTTTCGTCAGATTCTCCACTTTGACCATTGCATCGCCTGGCCGGGAGAAGGTCTGTCTTCCCGATTCATCCGAATTCACAGGTTCCCTCGCCTGATCACAACCGGATTGGAAATCGCCTCAGCAAACGTCGCATCCCGCGATTGTACCGACTTCGCTGAACAAATCGTAGGTTATTTTGATTCTCGGGAGCCAGTTGCCGCCGAAAACAGCGTGGAGGTCCACAGCTTCCGGTTAACTTTTTGAGAAACCATACCCTGCGCCGACTCAAATCAATCTTTTTTGCGTGAAAGAACATGTCACGTTCGTCGGCGAAGGATATAAATCGGGTTATCCATTCCGCTTCGGCGGGAGGCGATTGTTTCAGCCGCATGCAAGTTTTTGCTTCACTACCGGAAATTTCGAGGAAATCATGGTATAAATGGTATTTTTGAGGTGAATTTTTGCTTTGCCGTCCTTACCGGTATGCCCAGGGACGGCTGCGTGTGAGAGTGTAAAACGAACAGAGCGACGAGAGATTAGAGATTGTTGATGAAGGAACAAGAGATGGATTTGAAACGCGCGCTTCTGCCTGAGAAAGAGCTGCCTGCGGAGTGGTACAATCTGTTGGCGGATCTGCCCCAACCCCTTCCGCCGCCGGTGCATCCGATGACCAAGGAACCGCTTGATCCGGCGGCTTTGGAACGCATCTTTGCCCGAGAACTGATCCGCCAGGAAATCAGTCAGGAACGATGGATCGGCATTCCCGATGAGGTCCGGCGGATTTACGCCCTCTGGCGGCCTTCACCATTGGTACGGGCACGGAATCTGGAAAAGGCCCTCAAGACCCCAGCTCGCATCTATTTCAAAGATGAGAGCCACAGTCCTCCGGGCAGTCACAAGCCGAATACGGCCGTTGCTCAGGCTTATTACAACAAAGTCCAGGGGATTCGCTGTCTTTCCACCGAGACCGGTGCCGGGCAATGGGGGTCCTCCCTGGCCTTTGCCTGTTCTTTCTTCGGGCTGGAATGCAAGGTGTACATGGTCAAGGTGAGTTACCACCAGAAGCCCTACCGTCGGGTAATGATGCAACTCTGGGGTGCCAGTGTCACCCCCAGCCCCTCGCAGGAGACAGAAAGCGGACGAAAGATTCTCGAAGCTGATCCCAATTGTCCGGGCAGTTTGGGGATCGCCATCAGTGAAGCGGTTGAAGTTGCCCTCAAAAACGACGACACCAATTACACGCTGGGGAGCGTGCTTAACCACGTCATGCTCCATCAGACGGTGATTGGCCTGGAGGCCGAAAAACAGATGAAAGAGTTCAGCGACTGGCCGGATGTGGTGATCGGCTGCGTCGGTGGTGGAAGCAACTTCGCAGGTCTGGCGTTCCCCTTCCTGCGGCACAAGATCGCCGGACAAGATATTCGCTTCGTGGCCGTGGAGCCGAAGGCCTGTCCTACCTTGACGCGCGGGATGTACCGCTACGATTTCGGGGATACCTCGATGCTGACGCCACTCCTCAAAATGCATACACTGGGACACAGTTTCGTTCCTGCAGGCATCCACGCCGGTGGGTTGCGGTATCACGGGATGGCCCCGATGGTCAGCTTTGCAGCAAAACTTGGTCTGATTGAGGCAATTGCACTTCATCAGCGAGAATGTTTCGAGGCTGCTCGGTTATTTGCGGCAGAGGAAGGGATCATTCCGGCCCCCGAGACCTCACATGCCATTCGTGCGGCGATCATCGAAGCCCTGAAATGTAAAGAGACCGGCGAAGAAAAATGCATCCTGTTCAACCTCAGTGGTCACGGGATCTGTGACCTCGGGGCGTATGAGCGGTATCTGTCGGGCGAATTAGAAGACTTCGAACTTCCGCAGGAACAGATCGAACGGGCGTTGGCCGAATTGCCTGTTGTGGAATAGTCGTTTCTTGCGAATAAACCGCTGTTTGGTTTCAAATCTGTTTCAAGCAGTGGTTTTTGCCATGGCAAGCTGGCAAAGGAGGAGGCACGATGTTTGTCAGAGGTCATCGGGTTGCGTCCTGGCAGTTGGTGTTTTCGCTGCTGATGTCTTTCTCGGCAGCCATTCTCACATCAGGGTCCGTCTTAGCGGAAAAGATAGGTCCCTGGGAGACCGATGACCTCTTTCAGACACCACGCGCCGAGTGGGGTGAAATCACAGACGGCGTTCGCGAGGTGTATTACGAGGGCGAACCCTTTCAGGGACATCAAACGCGGGTCTATGCTGTGTACGCCCAACCTGAAGGCGAAGGCCCCTTTCCTGCGATGGTTTGCGTTCACGGCGGCGGGGGGACGGCCTTTCCCGAATGGGTTCGCCTCTGGGCGGCGCGTGGTTATGCCGCGATCTCGATGGACCTGGCCGGTTGCGGCCCGGAAAGAACGCGTTTGCCTGATGGTGGACCGAATCAAACTGATGACTTCAAATTTCGTGATTTTGACGAATTATCAGTGACAGAAATGTGGTCATACCATGCGGTGGCAGCCGTCATTCGCGGACACTCGTTGCTGCGGAGTCTGCCACAGATTGACGCAAATCGTATTGGCGTGACGGGCATCAGCTGGGGTGGCTATCTGACGTGCATTGTGGCGGGTGTGGATAACCGTTTTCGTCTGGCGGTTCCTGTGTACGGCTGCGGTTTCCTGCATCATAACAGCGTCTGGCTGCCGCGATTCGAAAAGATGTCCGCGGAGCAGCGGGACCGGTGGGTGAAGTCTTTTGATCCGTCGCAATATCTCAGTCGTGTGAAGTGCCCGATCTTCTTTCTCAACGGCACAAATGACTTTGCGTATCCGCTGGACAGTTACCGCAAGTCGTTCGACCTGGTTCCCGCGGACAAGCTTATCCGGATTGAAGTCCGCATGAAACACAGTCACCCTGACGGCTGGGCCCCGCAAGAAATCGGTCTCTTTGCCGATAGCCTCTTGAAGGGTGGCGTGCCGCTGCCGAGACTGAGTCACATGTACCGAGAAGGGAATCGGGTCTGGGCTGAGATCGAGTCTCAGACGGCCATCTGGGAAGGTCACCTCAATTTCACAACGGCAACCGGCCGATGGCAGGACCGGACCTGGCAGACAGTGCCCGCACAAGTGGAAGGCCGGCGCGTTTGGGCCGATTTGCCGCCGGCAGAAGCCTCAGCATTTTATCTCGACGTAGTGGATGATCGCGGCGCTATGACATCCACGCCGCCGGAGATTATTCGCTGATTGACAGGCACGAGAAGCAGGCCACTCCATTCCTTCGAGACGCGCCCATTTTCCAGGTTTGCGTCATGCTACCTGGGACTGGCTTTTGTGCGCCGAACCAATTATCCTATTGTCGCAGACAGCAACCAAGAATTGCCCCCGGAAAGGAAGGTGATTATGACAAGCTCAAGGTTTTCCCCCAGGTGGTCACGGCGGAATGTGTTGAAGGGGCTTATAGCCGCAGGTACCGGTTTGCTTGGAACTACGGTGTTGTGTCAAACGCGGCTTTTCGGCCAGCAAATAAGTGTTGGACCCCAAACCCTGGACAAACTCGGTTGGAAACTCGCCTGCCAGCTTTATACCTTCCGCAGGTTTCCATTTTACGAAGCGATCGAGAAGATTGCGGCACTTGGGATCAAAGCGGTTGAGCCGTGCTTTTTCCTTGCCCTGGATAAAGATCAGCCGGGACTGGTGACCAGCGAAGCCCTTTCCCCGGAAAAACGTCGCGAGATGAAAGCCCGCCTGGATCAGCTCGGCATAACCATGCCCAATTTCTATGCCAACATCGGCAGCGATGCCGAACAGGCAAAAAAGGTGTTCACTTTTGCCAAGGAGATGGGCTGCCAGACGATCGTGGCCGAGCCACCGCCAGAGGCCTTGCCAATGCTGGATGATCTGCTGGCCGAATTCGGCCTACGACTTGCCATCCATAACCACCCCAAATCGCCGGAGTCCCGGTACTGGCATCCCAAGAATGTCCTGGATGCCGTGCGGGGACGGAGTGAACGGATTGGCGCGTGCTGCGACACCGGACACTGGGTCCGCTCCGGACTCGATCCGGTCGAATGCCTGAAGATGATGGAAGGTCGGGTGATCACCTTCCATTTGAAGGACGTTGCCGAGTTCGGGGTGGTTGACGCCCGTGATGTCCCCCTGGGTACCGGGGCGGCCAAGTATGATCTTGTGCTCCAGGAGCTTTCACGCCAGAGGTTCCGCGGCGTCCTGCCAATCGAGTATGAACACGACTCGCCAGATTTAGAAAAAGACGTGGCGACCTGCCGGGATTTTGTCCTCCGCTGGGCCAGCCAGCGATGACAGACCTGACAAGCGGGTCCGATGGTCGGAGAGGCATGCTTGTCATGCCCGCTCGGAGGGGCACGCTTGTCGTGCCCGAGGAATTGGAATGGAGCATCATAGGGTATTTCGCGGACCTGACAAGCAGGTCCCTCCAAGCGGACGCGACAATCGCATCCCTCCGAGAGAGAAAATCGGAGGGGCATGCTTGTCATGCCCGCCGAAGTGCGATGGATTATCCATAATTGCGCACCGGACCTGACAAGCGGGGCCCTCCAACAATGGGGTTCCATCAATGTGATCCCGCTTAATGTCCAGACAAGCTCCAGACACAACACAACCCGCCTGAGGAGAACGCAAATGAAGACCTTCGCCACGAATTCTGCATCGGCCGCCAAGCGACCGCACTGTTTGTTGGTTACCGGGGTAATTCTGGGCCTTTGGCTTGGCGTGATGAACGGCCCGTGGGCGCTGACAACCATTTGCCATGCCGAGGAGGCCCCAGTATTCTCCAAGCTCTGGGGCGAAAACGGTGAATTGTGGTCCCCACAAAGTCGCTTGCCCGACTTCTCCTTCGCCGGCTATCGTTGGGGCCAGGAGGCGTATCGGATTCCGAGAGAAAGCATCTCGGTCAAGGACTTTGGGGCCAAAGGCGATGGACAGACCGATGACACCGCCGCATTTAAGAAGGCCATTGTAGCAGGCCGTGGAAAACTCATCCTGATCCCGCCGGGCCGATATGTCTTAAGCGATATCCTGTACCTGCGAGCATCGAACACGGTCTTACGCGGTGCTGGACCTGACAAGACATTTCTCGTCTTTGTCAAACCGGGCGTGGAGATCGACCCACGACCATCCAAGACAGACGGCAATCAGCCGACGACAAACTGGTCCTGGGCGGGCGGCCTCATCTCCGTCGGCGGTTCCCGACAGGAACCAAAAGATTTGGTCAAGGTCCTCAGGACACAACAGCGGGGCGATTTACAATTGACCCTGGAGAAAAACCCCTTCCGTGCCGGAGATGAGATTCTTCTGACACTTCGCGATGATGAAAAGAACTCATTGCTGAACTATCTCTACCGTGGACAACCCGGCGATATTTCGGGCCTGAAGAACTGGTTCGTGGAGCAGGTCTTTCGCGTTGTTAAGGTGGAAGGACGGACGATAACACTCAACCGACCGCTGCGATTCGATGTCCGCCCAGATTGGCAGCCCACCGTGGAGCGCTTTGCCCCACCGCTGACCGATGTTGGCGTTGAGGGGATCACCTTTGATTTTCCAGTGCGCCAATACGCAGGGCATTTTAAAGAGATCGGCTTTAACCCGGTGGAAATCACCCGGTATACGGCGCACTGCTGGGTGAAGGACGTGGTTATTCGCAACGCGGACAATGGCCCATTTGTTTCGGGCTACTTTTGCACCCTGGAAGGATTACGTTTCGAGGCGGACGCCGGCCGGTTGTCCAGTTCAGGACAATATGCAGGTCACCACGGTGTGACCTTCGGTCGGGCCTTGGATTGTCTCTGCCGTAACTTCGAGGTGAATACGCGATTTATCCATGATTTGACTGTGCAAAGTTCGATCGGCTGTGTGTTCTGTTCCGGACGAGGTCTCGATCTCTGTTTCGACCACCATCGCTGGGCACCTTACGAGAACCTTTTCGCGGATATCGATGCTGGGGCTGGGCGCAGGCTCTTTGCGTCCAGCGGCGGCGGGATGCGGGGCAATCACACAGCCGGCGGAGAGACCTTCTGGTGCATCCGTACGGAGCAACCTGTTCGCTGGCCAAAAAGTTTAGGAATCGATGCAATCAATCTTGTGGGACTGAACGTCAGCGATGCATCGGAGGCCGTGTCCACACTCCCCGCGGCAACGGAATTGACGGGCCGCTGGTGTGAGTCCTTCCCACCCGAAAGGATACAGCCTCAAAATCTTTTCGAGGCCATGCACAAAAGAGCACAATCACGATAACGTGCTGTGGCGATTATGCTCTGGCCCTGTCAGGGATTAGGCAGTTTTGTCTTCCCAAGCCTTATTTCACCGATCTCCCTCAAATGGGTTATTGACAAAGATTCTGGGAAACCTACAGTTACCACTGAGGATGAGGATTGTTGGGAAGGAATAGGTCGATGTTATCGAAAGTCCCTTTACGGGAAGGCAGCAACAGTGAGATTAACATCTGTGGTTCGCAACTGGACCGTCGCGGCGGCGAGCATGCTGCTGCTATTATCCTTCAATTCTGTTGTGATGGGTGCCCCAATCCTTCAGCTCTATTTGGAGGGTGGGACGTACGATTCGCTAACCGATACTTGGTACCTTGCGCCCGAAGGCTCATCCGCAGGGAAGCCTTTTCGACTTTGGGTAATAGGCAATACGTCGTGGAAGGGCACGATCCACGACGTTCGTCTCTCCATGGCCTATGCTGCGGAGTACCGCACTGCGGATAAGGACCTGCAAGTGACGTTGACACCTGCCCAAACCCGCGGCCTTTATGGTTTCACCGACGATTCTCTACCGACCGACCCTGGTTTCATACAGTACGGTGCTGCGGGCACGGTGCCCATTTTGGGTGATGGGACGCCATTGCCCACTCACGGAATCTTCGGACCCAACACGGTTTGGCAGGAGTGGCTACTCGGTGATTTTGATTTAAAGGATTCGCCTATCGCTGATTTTGTCGGTAGCGTTCCGCCGCCTTCCAGCACCTGTGGACAAATCAATGTGTACGAAGTTTCGATCACCTTTACTGATGGCACCAGTGCCCATGGTGTGAAGGTCCATTTTGATGCATATAATCACGTAAAAGGTGACAACCATGCCTGGTACCGTTTTGCCCCTTTCTCTCATGATGCCGACGGCGAGGTGACAGTGATTCCGGAACCTGGGAGTGTTGTGGCCCTGACGGGGCTGCTGGCAGGTTCCGGACTCCCCTGGGGTGTCTCGTTCCTCCGGCGCCGGCGAACGGGCACACGCTAACCTCGCATCGTTATCGAGGGGCATACCCACCTTTTGAACGCCTTCTGCGGTGTTGCGTTTCGGCAACAGGGTATCTCCAATTGTTTCCTATCAGAAACATGCTTTTCTATTGGCGATTGGGTTGCCGCCATTTCGGGAGCGTTCGATCTCGGATTCCACAGCCGACGTTCCTAATTCCGGTGCTAAATGGTTCTTTGGCACACGACGTGCACGAAGTGGATTAGCGTATCTGCGTACGTCGGACTTGTAAGTGAGGTAATGAGCAGAATCGGAGGCGCACGCTTGTCGTGCCCGCTGAAGTGAAACAGATAATCCAAGGTAATGCAACGGACCCGACAAGCAGGTCCCTCCGATTCGACTTGTCGGCGCGTATCGCGATTCGGCTTGACTTGACCGCGCACCATGCTCAGGAGACTACCTCCAAACAAGACGCAACCACGCAGCACACACAGGTTTTTTTGAAAAGCAGCGACAAGTTTCCGTTTTAAGGCAAGCGTTCATCAACGGGAGTCGTTACGTATGAGCCGTCTTTTCGATCTTCGTCGTCGGCCTTCCGCCCGCCGTGGCATCCTCAGTTTCGAGTGGATCCTTCTCATCTCGCTTTTGGTGATCGGCATCATCGGGGGATTGGCCGCCGTCCGGAATGCCCTTCTCAGCGAACTTAACGATCTATCGCAAGCGGTGGAAGCCATCAATGTCTGCGGTACGTGTGATCCTGCCAGTTGCCCGCCGGGGAATCCTGATTGTTGCGATGATCCCTGGTGGTGTTCGACACCTTGAGCCCAAGCCGCAAAGTCTCAATCGACATCGAATCGAACCGGTGGCCCGGCTGCGTCATTGACACTTGGAGCCTGTCTTCCACAATGAAACATTCATGACGACTCCTGCGGAAAACGCAACAACCATTGATACATCCCGCCCGGTCGCAGACAGAAGGCCACCCACTGGATGGGGCCGAACGCTGCGGCGTCTGGTGATCGTATGTCTTTTCCTGTTTGTCGCCTTTCTTTCCCGTGCCCTCTGGCTGCCGTTTGTTGCTTACCCTCTCTTGGCTCCTCCGCCGAAGCATCTGAATGAGGTTACACGGATCTGGCTTCACACCCATGATGGACACACCATTGCCGGTGACATGGTCATTGAGCAGACGGCCAATCTCCTCAAATCGCATCCCGATGCCAAGGTGATTTTTACCCAGGGATGGTCAAGCCGTTTGGTGGAGATCGGGGTTATTCCCCCACCTGTCGAGATGCTGCGTAAGGCCCTGGCCAAATACCAGATCGGCCCGGAACGCGTCATCCACCTTGATGTCCAGGGATATCAGTTCTGGAACGAAGCCCGGGCGATGGATGCGTATCTTTCCCAGCATCCCAAAGAGCGAGTCCTGTTCTTGACGGAAGAATTCGGCGGTCGAAGCCATCAACTCGTCCTACGCAGTGCGATAAGTGCCGAGAATCGCGACCGTGTGGAGATCCTGGGTTTGCCCGACCCGCGGTATTCCTGTCACAATTGGTGGAAGTCCCGGGCGGGTGTGAAAGGCGTTATGGTTGGGTATTTGTATTTGATTCATACCATCGTTCAGCCACATCCGGAACAACCGGTGAGACGACTATCCCTAGCCGATTTTGAAAAAGCAGTTCCCGATCCGCCCGAAAGCAACCAATGAAAAGAATCTGGTGGTTCTTTTTCTGTCTATTCATCAGTGTCCTGGCCATCGTATTTCATGCACGCTGGCTGCCGTCGCTGGCCAGATTCCTGGATGTAGGAACCACCCCCTGCAAGGCCGACTACGTCATGGTCATGGGCGGGGGGGTCGAGAATCGACCATTCACGGCAGCAGCCCTTTTCAAAAAAGGCTGGTGCAAACGGATTCTGATTTCAGAGATTCAACCATCTCCCGGAAATGAAAATCTCTTGCCGCCGGAACACGAACTGACGACTGCGGTTCTTCGCGCATTGGGAGTCCCGGCCGACCGAATCGTGATCTTGGGCGGCAATCACGCAGCTACCTTTCATGAGATTGACTCACTAGGCCAACTTCTGCGTCGGGAACCCCATGCCCGGGTAGTCATCGTCACCGATGCTGTCCACACCCGACGGACTCGCTGGAGCGTCCGCAGGATTTTGGGCGAGGAAGCAGCGCGGGTCAGTTTTGTGTCGGCTCCAAGCGATGGATATGACGCCGCTACTTGGTGGCAAAGTGGTGAAGGTTTCTTTATGGTCACTAGCGAGTACCTCAAATTGCTTTTCTATAGCTTCCGGTATGGCTGGGGAATTCCCCTGACAGCAGCCGGCGGGATCCTTGTTATTGCAGCGATTGCATGGCGGCGATTCCGGCAAATTGCTGCCGCCAGCGGTCGAAGCACTCCCGCGGTGGGCTAAATTGTGTCCGTTCTTGTTTGCGGACCCACCCTCGGAGGGACCTGCTTGTCAGGTCCGTTGCTTGGAGGGACGCGCTTGTCGCGTCCGTTGCGTTACGCTTGATTATCCATTTTGTTTCGACGGGCACGATAAGCGTGCCCCTCCGAACTCTGCTTGTCGGGTCCGTGAGATTACCACCTTGCCGACAAAGCTGACGCACACGATCAATATTACTGTCAGACATCCGGCGTTGGGGATTGCTTGGCCGCCGGGAGCACGCTGGGCGTCTCACTTGTCGTTGTCTTATCACTCGTCGCCACAGTTCGGCCATTTTCTGGCTGGGAACTGAGCTTGACCGCTCGCGACTCGGAACTTGCCGAAGGTTCACTTCTCCGCTCGGTCTCACGGCGATCTTCTGTTCGTCGCTCGGGATATTTGATCCGACCATGGTACATGGCGACGAGTGAGCGAATCAGGCTATCTTCGATCGTCCGCAGCTCACGAAGCGTCAGGTTGGTTTCGTCAAATTGGCCTTCGTGAAGTTTGCGTTCGGCAATGTCCCGGACGACCGCCTCGATCCGTGAAGGGGCCGGGTCCTTCAGACTGCGAACGGCACTTTCCACGGCATCGGCCAACATCAAGACGGCGGCCTCTTTGGTCTGGGGAGCCGGGCCAGGATAACGAAAGTTGTTTTCATCCACCTTGGCATTCTCTGCCTGGGCCTCCTGTTTTCCCTTCGCCCGTTCGAAAAAGTATTCCACCAGCGTCGTGCCATGGTGTTGCTCAATGAAGTCGATGATGGGCTCGGGAAGATGGTGCTGTCGCGCCAGATCGGCGCCATCTTTGACGTGGGCGATGATAATCAAACTGCTGATCGTTGGCTCCAGGGACTCGTGTCGATTCTGAGATTCCCCCTGGTTCTCGATGAAGTAATTCGGTTTGAGCATCTTCCCGATGTCGTGGAAATAGGCCCCAACACGAACGAGGAGACCTCTTGCGCCGATGGAATCGGCGGCGGCCTCGGCAATCGCGCCAACATTGATCGAGTGGTTGTACGTACTCGGGGCACGTCGTGCCAGTTCGCGGAGGAGGGGATGGGAGAGATCGCTCAACTCCAGGAGGCTCATATCCGTAAGGATGCCAAAAAACCGCTCGATGAACGGCAACAGCCCGTGCATGAGGAAGCCTGTGACGATGCAGGCCAGCATGATCCGCCACAATTCACCAACGATCGTCATATTCAGAGGGACTTCATTTCCCATCGCAAGGAGGAAACGCACGACGATGCCGATTACCGCCGCAATGGCACTGACCGTGAGGAGCTTCGTGCGAGTGCGGACGGAGTCGAGTTGAAGGATCGCCGTCGCCATGACGCTGCCCCAGAGAATACCGGCCCCTAGCTCGTGCCCTGTTACCACGAGGAACAACACGAGGGCAATACTACCCAGGATCAGGGCAAATTCCCGGTGGTAGGCCACCGCCAGCGTCTGCGCAAAGATCATGAGTGGAATAATTTCGGTGTAAGGAAAGTCCCAGGCCAACCAGCGGGCGACCATCACGGCGATGATCAAAAGGGTCAAGAGAGTCAACAATCGGTTGAGACTCACGAGGACCCGCCGTTCGCGCAGGAAGATGTAAGTCCCTCCCACGCCAAATGACAAAACGACCAACGACCAAATGGCGGCGAATCGAATCACCTGATGCGCAAAAGGACGAACCGTCTGATTATCGCCTACCTCTTCCATTCCGGATGAATCGTCGCCCAACAAGGGCAAATGCCACTGGAGGGTTCCTGCCGGCAGGCCGACCCTGCTGTCGGGCGCGAGTTCTGGATCGGAGCGGAACGTGGGTGGCAGGTTCCACGCTTTGGCAAGAATGCACAAAACTGTGGCAAATAAAAGGGCGATCACAAACCGCAGGGCCACTTCGGTCCGTGGAAGGCGGCTCCACGCCACTTCCCATTTTCCCGGCACCTTCACCAGGCCCGCCAGTCGCTCACTCCGCTTCCGTTTCGTTCCTCCAAAGAACATAAGGTTAATAGCTTGTCTCCTTGTTCGAGACCTCGCCGGGTGACGAATCGCCCTCGCTGATTGAATTCACAGCCTTCCCCGGCAGGGATTCCCGTGATGTCTCGCGGGGTTTCTGCTCCTGCTTCGATGCACGCCCTTCGTAGGCATCCACGATCGCCTGGACCAACGGATGACGCACAATGTCGGCGGTCGTCAGTTCCACCTGGGCTATCCCACGGATCTGCCCCAAACGATTCCAAGCATCAAT
>Ga0068705_10001281_pt1 | contig 12740 bp, 12 predicted proteins | sample YNPMSTMetaG_FD_65631 | JGI IMG/M metagenome (GOLD analysis project Ga0068705, IMG submission 65631) | Anoxygenic and chlorotrophic microbial mat microbial communities from Yellowstone National Park, USA - YNP MS-T MetaG | ecosystem: Environmental > Aquatic > Thermal springs > Hot (42-90C) >... | reverse complement strand
GAATCATGTGCGATTCCTGGGTACGGTGCGAGATATGGCCGTCTTTTACCGGGCGTGCGATGTGATTTGCATCCCAAGCCGATCAGAATCCTTCGGCCGAACCGCCATCGAGGCCATGGCCGTGGGAACCCCGGCCGTAGCCACCTGTGTCGGGGGATTGGCGGAAACCATTGAAGATGGCAAGACAGGATGGCTGGTGATACACGAACAGACGGATAGACTTGCTTCTGCCCTGCTTGGTCTCCTGGAGGACGGAAATTTGGGTCAAAAGTTAGCAAGTGCAGCTCGGGAACACACGGCAACCCGCTTTTGCAGGGAACGTTATCACAAGCAGATTTGTCACTTGTTGCAAAGTTATTGGTCCTCGGACCGGATGCAGCAAACGGAGCCGGCGGGGTGTGTGCAAGAGTGACAATCATCATTATAGCTTTCAATTCCGATCGGTGGATCGAGCGATGTCTTTCCTCATTGATGGACTGTGCGAAGCGGTTACTCAGCATTCTGGTTGTAGACAACGGCGGAAACGGTGTTTTGCGCACGATAAAGCGACCTGGCAAAACGAACATTGAAATTGTTAACACCGCGCAGTCACTCGGCTTCGCTGAAGCCAACAACTTCGCCCTTGTTAACGGTGGTCTGGAAGGGGATTACATTTGCTTTCTTAACCAGGACACAATATCGCCGACTCCCTGGTTGGACGCGTGTGTTGAATGTCTGGAATCGCGGCCTGATGTGGGTGCGGTCATTCCTCTCATTGGCAATTATGACGGGACCGCTTGGGACGAGGCGTTTCTGACATGTGCCAAGGCCGACCGGGAATTGACTTCGCGCTTGCAGCAGGGTGTCTTGGTTGACCTGAGTGATTTACCAGAGTTTGTCCCCGTACCTGAAATCACGGCGGCCGCGATGGTGGTACGCAAAGAAGCGATTCTTAAAGCCGGACCATTCGATCCGATTTATGGAAGCTACTATGAAGATTACGATCTATGCCGCCGGATTGCCCGTGCAGGATACCAAGTGGGTATTTGTACCCGCGGTCGGGTTGGCCACTACGGCGGCTCGGTGACCACTGATCGTGCCGCTTACTGTCGTCGTGCCCGGTGGATTACTCGCAATCGCGTCATTTATGCCGCTCGGTGGAAATGGTCGAATCGACCCCTGGGGCTTCTGTGGTACCTGGCCCTGGAGATGCCGAGGAATCTTGCCCGGTCGGTGTTGGGCCGGTCGAATGTACCGTTAGTTTCGTTTCTCAAAGCCCATTGGGATCTCGCTCAACTATTTCCTCGGTTGATCTCCGAAAGGTTTGACGGCCATTTGTGGGAGAGATACCTCCGTTCGCTCCCGTGGCCAGCGGTTGATGAAATACTGAAACCCTGCGTGGAACAAATAAACAGTCGCTAAATCACTGTGCGTATCGTCCATTTTAACGAACATCTCAATTGGACCGGCGGGGTGGAGACCTACCTCCTTCACCTATTGCCCGCCCTTGAATCCCAGGGTATGACGAATACCTACGTCTTTGCCCGGGGAGACAATAACCTTTTGCCGAGAACGGTGTCGGCTAGGCTGGATAACAGGCACTGGACAAATTATCTAAATATAATTCGCTGGCCTGAAATCGCGTAAAACTAATCTCGAAAGGGTATAGCCTTTGTCCACTATGAAGGTTTTGCACCTGTTGCCCACTCTAAATTGGTCAGGCGGGGTCGAAACGTATGTTTTGAACCTATTACCATTACTGGGCGAACAAGGGATTGATTCAATTGTGGCGTTTGGGGCAGGGGATAAGGATCTTTGGAAGAATAGCGTGCATATTCCTGAGCTTAACAGACTCGGTTGGTTCGATATATTAGCAGGCTACAAGCAGCTTGGACATTTGATACGTGAACATCGACCTTCGATTGTTCATGTGCATCATATAAACAATGTGGGTGCTATTCAAGCGTGTGTGGAGTTATGCCCTACCATTCTAACGACCCATGGATACCAATATATTTGTGCCGCCTCGGATTTCGCTTTTGACGCCACGGGGGAAATTTGTGAGCGCCGCTGTGCAAACTTATCGTGCTACTTGGTAACGTGGTTCCGCAAATGCATGAGTCGTAACCCTCGCCATGCGGTCGGCGTCTTACGCCGAGTACGGTGGGGACTACGAAATGCGCATCGGTTTGCCAGCTTTGTGGCACCGAGTGTTTACGCAGCGGAACGCTATATCTCCGCGGGTTTCCCGCGGGAACGATTTCATGTTTTGCCCTATTTCTGCCCGATTTTGCCCCGAGCGGTCCCGCGGAAAGAGCCGGAGGTGCCCACTATCCTTTTCATCGGCAGGCTTTACCCTGCTAAAGGGTATCGGGTGTTTGTTCATGCCCTCGCGATGCTGCGCGAGGTTCGAGGGGTCATGGTAGGGAATGTGAATACTCCTAGCGGGAGTGAAATTAAGCGATTGGCAGTCAAGCTTGATGTAGCAGACCGTTTGGAATTAATGAATTGGGTTGCGCGCGAACAAATCCCCAATTTGTTTGAAAGAGCGACAATTCTAGTTGTGCCGTCACTTTTTCCGGAGACCCTGGGGGTTGTTGGGCTTGAGGCACTTTCCATGGGGGTACCAGCTGTGGCCTCGGATGTGGGGGGCATCAGAGAATGGTTAATTCCGGGCAAGACCGGATTGCTCGTACCTGCAAACGACGCGAGGGCATTGGCTTCGGCTGTCCAAAGTTTGTTGAATTGTGCTGAACTTCGGCGAGAAATGGGAAAAAATGGGCTGGACCTAATTCGCAGCAAATTCCTACCTTCTGAACATGTGCGTCGACTGATTCAAATCTATTATGAGGCCATAGAGGTTAGCAATGATCAAGTAAGAGCAGACAAGTTGTAGGTTGTGGCCGGCCCATCACTTCACCTGGAAGCTGGGGGAACTTCATGTATCAGCTGTCAATTTTAATTGTTACGCGCAACAGGCCGAGCGACTTGGAACGATGTCTTCACAGTGTATTTAACGGTAGGACAAAGATCTCGCATGGTGGAAGTTCTGAGGTTATTGTAGTCGACAACGGCTCCACGGACCAACGAGTGCGTGACGTTCTTGCGAGATTCCCTATCGATCGAGTAATCCATCTCCCCAAAAATTACGGTGATTGGGAAGGGCGGGACATTGGCCGATTGCAGTGCAAGGGACAATATATCCTCTCGCTTGATGACGACGCGGAAGTGGTACAAAATGGCGTGTGGGAGCTTTTTCGCGCAGCCCAGGCCTTCCCGCGCGCCGCTGTCATCCAGCCCCGCGTGCTCGAACCGCTGCGGTTTCCTGGGAGGGTTTTGGGGGCACAACACGATCCCACGCGGCCTCACCTAATCGCTGGCTTTCTGGGGGGCGCCTGCTTGTACCGTTCTGAGGCATTAGATCGGGCCGGCGGGTTTCCTCATTTCAAGCTCGGCGGAGCGGAGCCGTTCTTGAGTTATCGATTCTTGGACTTGGGGTACGAGATGATTTACGTCCCCTTCGCTACGATCATTCACTGGGCTTCCAAAGAGGAGCGGGTCGAATGGCAGCGCATCTATTTTGGATCCGCAGGTCGCATCAAAGCAGTTTTGCGGAATGAACCGCGCCTTTTACGCAGATTGGCACATTTGGCTTGGAAACCTTTCGTAGCTGGTATGTTTTCTTTGAGGAAGCGGCGTCCGTTAGTCGCGCTGATAATGGTTCCAACTCTTTTTTGCGTAGCGATTCGTGAAGTATTTTCTAAACCGTTGTCATCGGTGGCAACGTGTGAGCAACTGGAGTATTTGCGCCGCGTAGCAGTGTTTCGCGAACTTCCTAGCTCACCTGAATCAGCGTTGGACGCTCAAGTTGCGGTCGAGCCTGAAGTAAGCGGGGAGACTATTGATCCAGTCCGCGGATCGGCTGTCAAGCCCTGAAGCTCATTGTCAGGACGTTCTCATAGTTCTTACGGACCGCCGATATTCCGCTGGATGTTTGCTTCTCCGGACGTTTCCCTTGCGTGAAGATTCGTGGGCGGGATGCTGGCCATTTGGCTTGAGCTGACATGTGTCATAGCCGTACAGGACGGGATTTTGGTCAGGGGGTGTGACTATGCTGGAGTATAAATTGCCAGTCTATTGCCGCACGAAATTATGAGCGGAGGTTGCTTCCGTGCGGGCAATGGTGCCATTTAAGGATCGGTTATACTTAGTGGTGGCCGGTCAGGCGAAACAGGGTATGTCCATTCAGTCACTCCAGCAGTTGGCCTACCAGCTTGATATCCAGGATTCGATTAAATGGATCCCTTACTACGTTCCCTATGAGGAAGTTCCTAACTTATTCGAGCTGTCAGACTGGCTCGCGCTCCCTTACAGCAAGACATTCACTTCACAGAGTGGGGTGTTGAATGTGGCAATTGCCCACCGTTGCCCGATTCTTGCTACAGATATCGCGACGGTCGGGCAAACCATTCACGAGCTCCAAATTGGTTTTATTGTTCCTCCGGACTGCGTTGAAGCCCTGATCTCAGGAATTGCGCAAATGCTCGTCCGCTTTCGCGAATTCGCCTCTGAGCGATTTCAAGCCGCCGCGACTCGGCTTTCGTGGGAGACCAATGTCGAGCTAACCGTCCAGGTATACCAAAACATGTGTCGGTAACGTTTATAACAGAGCATTGCGGAAATCTGGCATGCTCAGACGTGATCTCTCTGCAGCTGGTTTAAAGTATATACCAAAACCTTCCCTTTTTGACGCGGCAATGGTGAGTATTACAAAGCTGTGAAATCACTCAGACGTATCCCAATTGCATATTGGTTTCTAGCCGCCTTCGTCGTGGTTGCGCCGCTGTCACTGAGCACGAAGTTGGAGGGAGCGATAACCTTAAAGTATCTGCGGCTAAGTTTCTGCATCCTCGGTGCTCTTTTGGCCGTCACTTCAGGCGCATTAAGTCGTCTCGGCCCAGCCTCTATCACACTTATGATTTTCTCATCTTTTTACATGATTGCCGCTGTGTGGTCCGAAGAGCCATTGGTTGGAGTTGCATACAAAGCCTTATTCTTTTGTTCTATTCTCCTCGGCGGCTTTACTGCGGTATCGACGAAAAGTATCGAGGATATGCGAACTCCTCTGCGTTTCTTAGTTTTCACGAGTACCATTGCGTCGCTTGTTGTGTTGTATCAATACAGGACACACCCTGTCGAAAACGTGCAGCTTGGTCGCCTAAGTATCTATGGAATAAACGCGAATGTGCTCGGGCTAACGGCTGCCGTCTTATTCTTAGTCACTTTTTCGCAGGCGCTGTGGGACTCCCGCTTCTGGCGAGGCGTGGCAGTTACAGGTGCAGGATCATCACTGATTGTGTTAATTGCTTCGGCCAGCCGAGCGTCTTTAGCGATGGCGCTCGTTGGCGCTGCGGTACAATTAGTGCCGGCAGTCAGGAGGCCAGGCAGATTGTTATCAGTGGCAGTATTTGCCGCCATGGTACTTGTGGCATCCAGTATCATGGTTCAGACCGAAGCGTTGGAACGAATGACGTCGTCCGTGAACACTCGGGCCGGCATGTGGCAAGTGGCCATGCGGCTTTTCTCAGAATCACCGGTTCTGGGAAAGGGTTGGGTGACATCGGGGCGCAGCACTGGGAATCTGCATTCTTTGTACTTACAGATTCTCGTTGAGACTGGTATTATTGGAGCGATTCTGTTTTTGGTATTCCTTGTGTCTATGTTTTCCCAGGTTTTTCGCTGCCATAGGATCGCCACCACAACTGGGAACAGATACACATATTATTTCGCACTCTCGCTTGTGGCCGGCGTACTGATGCATGGATTGGCGGAGTCTGCAACACTCACGGGTACAACATGTTCGACGATCTTCCTTGGGTTTGGTGTGGGTATCCTCGATCGATTACGCGTTACAGGACCAGCTGATCTTAGCGGACGGATCAGAGAATTCGTAGAGAAGTCGTGCTGCTGCTAATTCCTACGGACTTTGAAGAGTGGCTCGATGTGCAAAATCATTCACGTGTTAAATTCATTGGACCCACGTTCTGGGGGGCCGGTTACCGTTGTTCGCGGAATAGTGCGCGAACAACTAGAAAGGGGATACCAACTGATCGTGGTGGCGACGAACGCCCAGGCGACGAAACCATGGCTGCCTGAGCGGGAATACATTTCCCAGGTATTAAAGTCGGAACCGTTCGTTAGGTGCAAAATATACCTATTAAAATCCTTTGGTGGCTTCCGGCCGATGAATCGATTCAATTATACTCCGTCGGCTGCCAGCACGATGCTTCAACTGATCGAAGCAGAGTCTCCTCAACTCATCCATGTACACGGAGTCTTCGGGCACCTTGGGGTTACGTGTTGCATGGTCGCAAAAAGAATGGGGGTACCCTATATAGTCGAACCGTATGGGCAGCTTGACGAACATTGCATGAAATCAGGTTTTGCGATATTTAAGAAACTGATGTACCGCTTCTTGGTGCGCCCGGTACTAGAGCACGCTGCTTGTATCCAGGTAGCCTCTCCTTTTGAGAAGCAGGAAGCCACAAAGCATCGTCTCCGCGCTCCGATTCGGATCATTCCCCACGGCATCGACTTTTCGGCCGGTCGAATGGCAGTTGAATGTGAGACCATTCTGGATAGATACCATGACTTGAGGAAGCGGCGATTTATTTTGTATCTTTCTCGCCTACATAAGATTAAACGTCCCCATTGGGTCTTGGACTCATTCTTGAAGGTTCGTGATAAACACCCCGATTTGGCGTTGGTGTTCGCCGGTCCTGATGCTGGGATGGAGAGTTATCTCCGCAGTAAAGTGGAAGCAGCAGGGTTGGAGCATGAGGTTGTTTTTACGGGTTTCTTACAGGGACCAAATAAGGTTGCATTTTTTGATTCGGCAAGTGTATTCTGTCTACCATCAAAGCACGAGAATTTTGGCGTGGCTGTTGTCGAAGCTATGGCCCACGGTTCACCCGTGGTGGTAACCCCCGGTGTGGCGAGCCATATTTATGTGGACGAGGCAGGGTGCGGCTTCACGGTCGAGGATTCCGTGGACGCTGTTGCAGAAGGGATTCGAAAGGTCCTCCTATCCGATCGCACCGAGCTTGGCCGCCGCGGAAGGGAGTATGTGGAAAAATATTTGACGTGGCAAGCTGTGGTTGAGAATATAGACGAAGTTTATCAGGACATTCTTCGGAAGCGATCCCGTGCTCGATATCTACGGTAACCTATGCCGAACATAAAAGCCTATGTTTTAACCAAGGATGAGGAGTCAAATATCCGCAAATGCCTTACTTGCCTTCGGGCTTGCCAGATTCCTGTCGTTGTTCTAGATTCGGGGTCAACCGACGGTACTGTGGAAATTGCCGGAACGTTTGAGTTTTGCACAATTGTGCCCCACAGGTACGTGGACCATGCGACAACGTACAACACTTTGACGCGTTCCGCAGACGCCAACTACGTTTTGATCCTCGATGCTGACATGGAGGTTTCTCCAAGCCTTTGGGAAGAGTTAGTCGTTTTAGCCGACAAGGATGATTGGGATGTGGTAAGGGCCCCCGTTCAAATGTACCTCGAAGGGCGACCCTTACGTTTCGGCTCCCTTTGTCCCCCTAAGGCGATCTTTTTCCGTACGGGCACGGAGTACTTTATACCCAAAGGCCACGGGGAGACTCTCCGCAATGGTTTGCGTGTCCGAACAACTCGGGCTTGTTTAATTCACAACGACCTCAAGCCGTATGAGATGTTCCTGCTCTCGCAAGTTCGTTATGGCACAAATCTTGCAAAAAGGCTTGCCACCGGCAGAGTTTCTTTAAAGGACCGGCTTCGCGCCGCTACTCCACTTATGGGCTTGTTGTACGCTTTTATTTCCCTCGTTGTTCGCAAGGGTGTCTTGGCTGGCCGTTTAGGTTTAATTTACGCTTTAGATCGGATGATTGCTGTTTTTGTCCAGTACCGTGTGGTGTTAGCATCCAAGTTGAAGGAGCCATCGTCAAACGCACAAGACTCCCGACACGAGTAAACCACTTCTTAGGGCTAGTTTATTGCAATAATCCCGCGTAAGAATGCAACTGGGCGAAATGGTTGAATTCCTTTCGGAAAAAGAGAACTGGTGACATTCGAAGGTACCTCATCTTTTTTGCTTCTGTGGCTGTTTCGGCTAGAAGCGCCGTTTATCGATGGAATCGCCATCGGAATCCCCTCCGTCGGGGGGGGCATATCAAGTTTTTCTCGCGCAAGACGCTAACCTTACTCGTCGAGCGAAATGGCTTCGAGGTTGCTAAATTCTACGGTGTCGGGAGATTTCCAGGGCTATGGAAAAGCATGGTGATATATGCCAGGCCAAAGGTTTCGTATCCAGTTAGCTAGCCCAAAATGGCAATCGCGATCTCACCCACTCTTGACATTTGAACCGTCTTTCTAAAAAGTATCGGACTAAATGGGTAATCTTCCCGTGGGAGCAACTCTCTGCTGATTCAATGTCTCTTAATGCGAAGGAGCCAAGAATGAGCTGTATTGGGACCGCGATCGAGAAGTGTCAAAACGCATCAAACCTTGCTTTTGAGAACAGAAGATTCCGCGCCGTGGGGCTTCTTGCCGTAACTATCTTGGCCGTGGCATGCGGGCTGAGTTTAAGTCAACTCATTGCGAGCGAGACGGCCCCCGCAGCAAATCCACCAGCGGCACAGGTCGGGAACCAAGCGGCCGGTCAGCCCTCTGGGCAGCAGGCACCTGGAGTTCAGAGTGCAGCTCAGCAGGTTGGAAGTCAAGCACCTGCAAGTGCGGCAAATACCTCTGCAAAGGCCTCCCAGGATACGTTCCGTCCTCGCCTGCCGATGTATTACGCAAGGGTGGTTGACGAAAAACAACGGCAAAAGATTTACGACATCCAGCGAAAATACCATCCGCAAATCGAGGCCCTCCAAAAGCAGCTCGAAGAGCTTATTGCCAAGCGGAACGCCGAAATCGAGGCGGTCTTGACCCCGCAGCAGAAGGCGGAAATCGAAAAGCTCCGTCAGGAGGCAGCCACGAGGCGATCGGAAAAGTCTGGCACGGCTGAGGGGGCGACTCCGCAATCGGGCGAGAACACCTCTAACCAATAGACCTGTGGGCGGTAATCGTGTCTGGCCCATCGCTCACAGGCAGCCTAACTGGATTAGCCAACGGCTTATCACGGATCGTGGGATCTCATTCAGTCCAATGAAGCAACTCCTCCAGAATGTTCGCAAGGGTCAGCTTTGTCTGGCCGAGGTGCCCGTACCGCAAGTTGAGGGCAACCGGCTGCTTGTCCGGACCGAGGCCTCACTCATTTCGGCCGGCACCGAGCGGATGGTGGCCCAGCTCGCCCGTAAGGGACTCCTTGGTAAGGCCAAGGCCCGTCCCGATCTGGTGAAGAAAGTCCTTGCCAAACTGCGACGGGATGGATTTTGGGCGACGCTCCACAGCGTCCAGCAGCAGCTCGACCGCTGGATGCCACTGGGGTACAGCGCCACCGGGGAGGTGCTGGCCGTCGGGTCGGACGTGACACACTTCAAGCCTGGCCAACGGGTGGCCTGTGCCGGGGCGGGTATCGCCAATCATGCCGAGTACAATGTGGTCCCCGAGCTATTGGCCGCTGGTGTCCCGTCCGGGGTGACACCGGAAGAGGCGGCCTATGCCACCGTTGGGGCAATCGCCCTACATGGGGTTCGCAACGCCGATGTTCGCGTTGGCGAATACGTCGTCGTCATTGGCCTGGGGCTTTTGGGGCAGCTTGCGGTGCAGATCCTGCGGGCGGCTGGATGCCATGTGGCGGGACTTGATCCGGTGCCAACCCGCTGCGAACTGGCCGAACAGGGTGGGGCCGAGCTGACCCTGACTCCGGATCACGCCGCAATCGCCGCGGTAAAAAGCTGGTCCCACGGCCTGGGGGCTGATGCTGTCATCATCACGGCCGCTACGGCCAGCAATATCCCGGTGGAGCTTGCCGCGGAACTTGCCCGCGACCGTGCCCGGGTGGTGATGGTGGGTGTTACCGGGATGAACATCCCGAGAAAACCCTACTACGAAAAAGAATTGACCTTCATTGTCTCACGGTCCTATGGTCCGGGCCGGTATGATCGAAACTACGAAGACCACGGCCACGACTATCCCCCCGGCTATGTCCGCTGGACCGAGCAGCGAAACTTGCAGGCGTTTCTGGAGTTGGTGGCCACCGGCTCCGTGAAGCCCTGCCTGCTGACGACGCATCGCTTGCCCATCGACCAGGCAGCCGAGGCCTTCGAGCTGATGCTCCACGGAAAGGAACCGTATCTGGGGATTGTGCTCACCTATCCAACGCGGGCGGAAGATCGCCCAGGAACGCGGGTCGAGCTGCCCACGGTCATCAAGCCCATCGACAAGGCAACGCTGGGGGTCTCGTTTGTTGGGGCCGGCAATTTCGCCCAGGCCGTGCTGTTGCCGATCCTGCGAAAACACCCCCGAGTCCGGTTCCGTGGGATCGTCACGGCCTCTGGGGTAACCGCCCGTATGGTGGGAGACAAGTACAATTTCGCCTGGTGCGCGACAGACTTCGAAGAGATTGTTAGCGACCCGGAAACGGATGTGGTCTTCATCGTCACGCGGCACTCGCAACATGCCCCGATGGTTTGCCGGGCCCTAGAGGCGGGCAAGGTCGTATTTTGCGAAAAGCCGCTGGCCATCACGCCAGAGCAACTTGAGCAGGTTCGGCAAATGCTGGAAAAGACCGGTCGGCCGCTCATGGTGGGCTTTAATCGCCGGTTTGCGCCCCTGGCCCAGGAGTTAAAACGCTTCGTCCAGGGGCGAGGTCCGCTGAGCGTCACCTATCGGGTGAATGCCGGTCCCATTCCCCCGGATCACTGGCTGGCCGACCCAGCGGAGGGCGGTCGCATCATCGGCGAGGCGTGCCACTTCTTCGACTTCTTCGCCTATCTTACCGACTCCCATCCTGTGGAATGCGAGCGACTTTCGCCAGACGGTGTTTCCCCCCGCGACGATGGGCAGTTTCTCGTCCGATACGGTGACGGCTCGATCTGCCATCTTGTTTATACAACCACGGGCTCACCCGGTTTCAGTAAAGAACGGGTGGAGGTCCATGCCGGTGGGGCGACCGCCGTGCTCGAGGATTTCCGCACCCTGGTGTTAGACGACGGGCGCCACCGCCGGAGGAAACGCCTTTGGCAGGCAGACAAGGGGCATGCAGCCGCCGTAAGCAGTTTCTTGACATCAATCCTAGAAGGAAAGCCGATGCCTATTGCCCCCGGAGAACTTTTCGAAACAATGAATGTGACGCTCGCGGCAGCGCAGGCGGGTGGATGACAACAGCAGCCAGCCAATAATGGTCACAAGAAATGCAGCGTCTGACCCTGGACATTGCGACCGATCGAATTGCCGAATTCTGCCGGAAATGGCGGGTAACCGAGCTTTCGATATTCGGCTCCGTGCTTCGCGAAGATTTCGGTCCCCATAGTGATGTTGATGTTCTTGTTACTTTTGAACCGGACGCCCCTTGGGACCTGTGGGACCTGGTGGAGATGCAGGAAGAGCTTCAGGCGATTTTCGGTCGAGAGGTTGACCTCGTCGAAGAGCGAACGTTGCAAAATCCATTCCGGCGGCAGAAAATTTTGAAGTCTAGACTTGTCATCTATGCAGCCGATCGACGCTGATCTGGCCTATCTTTGGGATATGCTTAAGGCTGCTGAAGCCATATCTCGGTTTGTTGGAGGCGTCCACCGGGAGACGTATTTTGCACGCGAGGTGCTTCAGGCCGCCGTCGAACGGAAACTCGAGATCATCGGTGAAGCCGCTCACAAGGTGTCTCCGGCTTTCCAAAACGAACATCCGGAAGTCCCCTGAAGCAACATCATCGGTCAGCCAAATATCCTTGCTCACAATTACGGAGCGATCGACCATCAGAGGATTTGGGAAGTCGTAACGGTCCACATTCCTGAGCTCGTTCGGCAACTGGCACAAATCTTGCAGGCCTTGCCCGAGTAATCATGCCCTTTGTTACACAAAAAAAGCGGCAGGAGATGGCTTCTCGCAGGAAATTGGCACAATGATCGACAACAGCAGCAGTTCTGATGAAAAAATGGTGTCCGGCCGGTTGCCGCCCGACGTCTTTGTCGTCGTTCCGGCGTACAATGAGGCGCCGCGGATCGGCCCGGTGCTGGAAAAGCTCCTCGAGGTAGCATCGACCGTGGTGGTTGTGGACGACGGTTCCCGCGACAACACTTCCGAAGTCGTCCGCCGTTATCCGGTCTGGCTCTTGCGTCATGTGGTCAATCTGGGTCAAGGGGCGGCCATTCAAACGGGCATCACATTTGCCCTGCAAAAAGCGGCTCAGTATGTGGCCACCTTTGATGCCGATGGACAACACGAACCGCGCGATTTGTTTTGACTGATGAAATAACGTCATTTCAAACTCTTTTGGTAGATTTCGCGCCTTGGAATTGCGGGGGAAATTCCAAACGAGAAAACTGACAAATCAAAGAATACAAGAACGAGTTTAGTTGCATCTAGGGCCACACAGATAATTCCCCAACACCGCTTTTGAACCAATGTCCTACCGCATCCCCTTCAATAAGCCCTTTATCGCTGGGAAAGAGCTGTACTACGTCGCCGAGGCGGTGACGCGGGGTAATGTTGCGGCCGATGGGTATTTTACCAAGGCCTGCTGTCGCCTTCTCGAAGAGCAGTTTGGCATCAAAAAGGTGTTGCTTGTACCCTCCGGGACGGCCGCCCTGGAGCTGGCCGCCATGCTC
>Ga0068705_10001274_pt1 | contig 12778 bp, 10 predicted proteins | sample YNPMSTMetaG_FD_65631 | JGI IMG/M metagenome (GOLD analysis project Ga0068705, IMG submission 65631) | Anoxygenic and chlorotrophic microbial mat microbial communities from Yellowstone National Park, USA - YNP MS-T MetaG | ecosystem: Environmental > Aquatic > Thermal springs > Hot (42-90C) >... | reverse complement strand
ATTTTAAAATTTTACGTGTTTATAAAAATAGGTTTGGGTCTACATCTGAGATGGGTATTTTTGAAATGACACAAACTGGTCTTAAAGAAATACCGAATATATCAGATTTTTTTGTTCATCACGCAGAAGGGTTGGTTGGTACTGTTACAACTTGTATCATAGAAGGTACTAGACCTATACTTACTCAAGTACAAGCATTGCTTACAAAATCTTACTTTCCACAGCCAAGACGTGTTGTCACTGGGATTGATTATAATCGTGCAATGTTGTTGATCTCTGTGTTAGAAAAATATACGGGGATTAGTTTAGTTTATGAAGATGTGTATTTAAACATTGTTTCTGGGTTAAAAACAAAAGAAACTGTAATAGATTTACCAATTATTGTTGCACTTTATTCATCACACAAAGATTTTGTAGTAGATAGTAAATCTGTATACATAGGAGAGGTTGGACTCACTGGTGAGATACGTTTTGTCAGTTTTATAAATGAAAGGATTAATGAAATAATAAAACTTGGCTATAAAAAAATTTTCTTGCCATATGAAAATAAAAAAAATACTGATGAAAAGTTTCTATCCAATAAACTTGTAGAAATACATTTTGTAAAATCTGTGAAAGAAATTGAGAACATTGTTGTGTAATATAATATATGAGACCTTATTATACTTATTATAAACTTTTTATTTTGTTAAGTTTTTGTTATATTTTTACATATGCAGAAATAAAAATAGTTTCAGTTGGCGATTTTATGACAGGAAGTACTTATCCTAAACCTGTTCTGATACCTCAAGAAAAGTTGGAACAAGTTTGTGAAAATATAAAATCTTTTATGCCGGATGCTGATATAAAAATTTTTAATTTAGAAGAGGTTATAACAAAAAGTACTGAACCTTTTGTAAGAGGGGAAAAGAAATACTATTTTGCAATACCGCCAGAGTATGTATCAATTATCAAAAAATAGGATTCAATGTTGCAAGTATAGTTAATAATCATATATTAGATTTTGGTTGGACAGAATATCAAAATACAATCAAATGTTTAGAATTGGAACAAATAAGTTATGCCGCAGAAAAAGGTAAAGTTGCAGAGGTTGTTGTAGGTGATAAAAAAGTATGTGTAGTTGCGTTTGGTTTCTGTTGGCCTGAAAAATTTTATTCTATTCTTAATATTAAAGAAGCAGAAAATATTGTCTCAGAATTAAAAAAAAATTATGATGTAGTAATTGTTTCGTTCCATGGTGGGGAAGAAGGATATAAACAAACAGTTAACAAAATGGAAAAATTCTTAGGTGAAAAAAGAGGTAATTTAATTGCTTTTGCACATGCTGTTATAGACGCAGGTGCTGATTTGGTTATAGGTCATGGACCTCATGTACCTCGTGCTGTAGAATTGTATAAAAACAAACTTATAGTTTATAGTTTAGGAAATTTTTTTACTTATGCAAGGTTTAATCTATTAGGTACACGTGCATACGCACCAATGATTTATATTGTATTAGACGAATATGGGAATTTTAAAGAAGGTAAAATTATACCTTTTATTCAAATAGGTCTAGGAATACCTGTTTTTGATAAAGAAAATGTTGTTAAGTTTATAAAAAATTTGACTAAATTAGATTTTCCAAATACAAAATTGCAAATAGATGATGATGGTAATATCTTTGTTAAAAACTAAATAAAATTGTGATTATGTGTTCAAAATTTTTAATCTTTGTACATTTATATTCTTAAAAAAATTAAAAATAAATTAAATAATTTTGTTGTACTAAAGTTTCAATATAAATCTCTTGTTTTATTTTAACAAATTAAGTAAAAACCAAGATATGTAGGAGAAAAAATATGATAAAATTTTATACAGCAGGAGAATCACATAATAAAGCGTTAGTTGTTTTTTTAGAAGGATTACCTTCTGGATTGAGAATCTCAAAAGAGAAAATAAAATATGAATTAATAAGAAGAAAAAAAACATATGGTCGTTCACAAAGACAAACTTTTGAAGAAGATAAGTTTGAATTTTTATCAGGAATAAGATATAACGAAACAATTGGTTCGCCTATATGTGTAGTGATATGGAATAAAGATTATAGAGAAGAAGAGTTTGAGTTGAAAAATAATAAAACTGCACAAGAACAGTTAGTGCCTCGTCCTGGTCATACAGATTTGGTTGGTATAATGAAGTATTTAAGAGAGGATATAAAAGATATTTTAGAACGTGCTTCAGCAAGAGAAACTGTAGCTCGTGTTGTTGCTGGAAGTTTATGTAAACAATTTTTAGGAAATTTTGGTGTTTTTATTGGTTCTTTTGTAACAAAAATTTATAATGTTGAACTTAAAGAAAATTATATTACAGCTAATAGTTCTGTTTTAAAAAAACTTCACAATTTAGCTGAAAGTTCATCTGTGAGATTCCCAGATAAACAGAAAGAAGAAAAAATTATAAAAATTATAGAAGAAACAAAAAATAAAAAAGATACACTTGGTGGCGAATTTGTAGTTTTTGCTTGTAATGTCCCTGTAGGTCTTGGTAGTCATATACAATGGGATAAAAGACTAAATGCAAAAATAGCTTATTATTTATCTTCTATACCTTCAGTAAAATCTGTTGAAATAGGTTTAGGGAAAGAATATAGTAATTTTTTTGGTTCACAAGTACATGACGAAATTTTTTATAACAACAAAAAAAATTTTTATAGAAAGACAAACAATGCTGGTGGAATTGAAGGTGGTATTTCAAATGGGCAACCTATTGTTGTAAGATGTACTATAAAACCAATACCAACTTTGTTAAATCCTTTAAATAGTGTAAATATAAAAACAAAAAAACAAGCAAAAGCTGATATTGTAAGAAGCGATATATGTGTAGCAGCGTCTGCTGCTGTTATAGCAGAAGCAATGTTGGCTATATGTTTAGCTGATGAGTTTAAAATAAAGTTTGGTGGTGATTCAATGAAAGAGGTTTCACAAAATTATAAAAACTATTTAAGTTTACTTAAAAAGATATAATTATGTTAATAAAAAATTTTCAAAAAATACTGTTTCAAGGTGATAGTATTACAGATTCAGATTTAATACTCCTACACCACAAGGACATTTTGTTATTGCAGAAAATTGGTTAAAAATTGTAAAAGCAATATGAATATAGTACTTACTGGATTTATGTGTACAGGAAAAACTTCTGTGGGGAAATTGTTAGCTGAAAAACTTGGGTATCAGTTTGTTGATACTGACGATTTAATAGAACAACGTGTTGGTATGAAAATTTCAAACATTTTTGCTGTTTACGGTGAACCTTATTTCAGAGATGTTGAAACAGAAGTTGTGAAAGAAGTTGCAAAAAAAGATAAATTTGTAATTTCAACTGGTGGTGGTGTGGTGTTAAGAAAAGTAAATATGGATGAGTTAAGAAAAAATGGGATAATTATTAATCTTACTGCAAAACCTGAGACAATTTATAATCGTCTAAAAAATCAGCCTGGTGTAAGACCGTTGTTAAATAAACCCAATCCAATGAATGAAATTATAAAATTGTTGTCACAAAGAGAAGAATACTACAAAAATTGTGATTTAAGAATTGAAACTGATAATTTCACAGTAGAACAAATTGTGCAACAGATCTTAGATTATATCAAAACAAAATGAAATTTTTAATAACATTACAAGAAACAAAAAAAATATATGTGTGTTTTGAAGAAGTAAAATTTATTAAAAAAGTTTTAGAAAAAGAAAAAATTGAGTACTCAAAGTTGATAATGGTAACACATAAAAAACTATGGAATATGTATAAACAAATGTTTAATAATCAAGTTGATGAAAAAGAAATAATTTTTGTACCTGAAGGGGAAAAATGTAAATCTTTGTTTTGGTTACAGTTTTTATACAAAAAATTTTTACAACATAAACTTGACCGCAAAGGATTGGTTGTTAGTTTAGGTGGTGGGGTAGTCGGAGATTTGGTAGGGTTTGCAAGCGCAACCTATATGCGTGGGGTTAGATATTTGCAAATACCTACAACATTGCTTGCTATGGTTGACGCTTCTATCGGAGGGAAAACTGCAGTAAACCTTTCTTGTGGGAAAAATTTGGTTGGTAGTTTTTACCAGCCAGTTATGATAATTATTGATTTAAATTTTTTAAAAACTTTGCCAAAAAAAGAAATAAAAAACGCTTTTGGAGAAATACTTAAATATGCTATAATAAACAAAGAGATTTATGATTTGTTAATAAAAACTGATGTTGAAAAAATTTATTTTTATCCGTTCCCTATAAACAAGTTTACTCAAAAGTTAATATATTTATGTATAAAAACAAAATTAGATGTGGTTAAACAAGATGAAAAAGAAACTAAAGATGTAAGAGAAATACTTAATCTTGGACATACAATTGCTCATGCTGTTGAATCAATTACTAAATACAAAGAATACTCTCATGGTGAAGCTGTTATTTTAGGACTTGTTGCAGAAAGTTTTTTAGCTAAAAAAATTAAGTTTTTATCAGAAGATGAATTTGATAGAATTATAAAACTAATTGAAAAATTTGTTGATAAAAAATATATAAACCAAAAAATTTTAAAACTAAAAGCAGAAGATATTGCTAAACTTATAAAATTTGATAAAAAAACTTTACAACAAAAAGTTTACAGGTTTGCTTTACCTAAAAAAATAGGAGAAGTTAAAGTTGTTGAAAAGATAAAATATAATTTAGTTGTTGATTCTGTTAAGTTTTTACAACAATGGTTAAAAAAGAAAGAATACTAAAAATACAAAAACTACTCGCTAAAAACGAAGCTTTGGTTACCTCTAACCCAGCAGATTTGTTCTATTTAATAGAGATACAAATTGATTTACCGTTTGTAATTACAAAAGATAATTTTTATCTTTTAGTATCTCCTATGCTTGAAGGACAATTTAGAAAAGTTTTTAAAATTAATAATTTAATTGTTGCAGAAAGAAACAAAACACGATTTGAACTATTAACAAAGAAAATAAAAGTAGAAAAAGTAATTTTAGAAGATGCTAGTCTTTCATTAAAATTTTATAATCTTGTTAAAAATTATTTCAAAAATTTAGAAGTAAAAAGTGTTATATCACAACTTAGACAAATTAAAGATTCTTCAGAAATTTTGTATATAAAAACTGCTATTAAAATAACAAAAAATGTTCTTTATGAAACAAAACGGTTTCTTAATGAAGGGGTATCAGAAATTGATGGGAAAAATTTTATAATAAAAAAATTTTTAGAGTATAATGTAGAACCTTCATTTGAACCAATAGTAGCATTTGATGAAAACACAAGTTATCCTCATCATATACCGTCAAATAAAAAATTAAAAACAAATAGTTTAGTTTTAATAGATTTAGGGTGTAAATATAAAGGATATTGTTCTGATATAACAAGAATGTTTAATGTGGAAAAAAATAAAGAAGTATTTTATTTATATACAAAACTTAAAGAACTTCAACAACAACTTATATCTATGTGTAAACCACAAGTTAGAGTAAAAGATATAGACAATTATGCAAGGGAATTTTTTAGTCAACTTGGTATAAAAGACAAGTATCTTCATTCAACAGGACATGGTATTGGGATAGAAATACATGAACCGCCAAGAGTTGCTATATACGACGAAACTGTTCTTAAACAAGGAATGGTAATAACTATTGAACCTGGTATTTATTTTGAAGGAAAATTTGGATTAAGAATAGAAGATGATGTGTTGATTAAGTATAAAGAAAATGAAGTTTTAACAAATTAATTTATATATTGTAGTAGCAGAATCTTTTCTGCTATTAGTTAATCCCACCCCGTAATTTGGGAAATGCTGAAAAATCTCGCTAATGGCGAGATAGTCGCAGAACTGCAAACTATGCTTTGTTATCGTCTGAACAGATTTGGGGATTGCTGCTACAGAATCAAAATCATTTTTAAGTAGTCTCGCTGTAAGTAAGAGATAACTAATAGTCATTTAGATCTCAAAGCGTTAAAAATAAAATTTAGTCATCGTAACTTTTGTTTTTGCTGAAGTTAAAATTATTATACATTAAGACTGTTGCCAATTTTGTGAACAATTACACAAAAGCGGGTTCATTTTTTTGGTAATTATAAGTATTTTTTTAGAGTTCTCCAATATCCGGGATTGTTGCTTTTTCTAAATTATGTAGGACCGTGCAATTATAAAATAGCATAGTCATATACCTTGTTACATTGTTTTTCTGCTATTAAATATGCAAATTATAAGTTTTGCAACTACAATTTTGTAAATTAAAATACATAAAAATTATAGTTGTAAAAACTTGTTCTTCAAAAAATTTAGATTCTTATCAATATAACTTTTAGTCAGAATTTAGATCTTGTAATCTGATAATTATAAATTATAATATACATCCACTTTTATAAATACAAGTAACAACAAGTAATAAAAAATTGGTATTATATTGATATTATAACAAAAATTTAGTAATAAAATCTTATAATGGCTAAAAAGATCATAAAAAGGAGATTGCATTTTATGAAAAAATTAATGATTAAATTATTAGTTTGTATAATTTTGTTTTTTTATCTCATTAATGTACAACTTGGTATGGACCATGATCCATGGAATATATTAGTTTTTGACCAACTTATAAATCTTACAACTTATTATTAATACTTTAGTTTCCAACTTATGCCATCAGCTGATGATAATAACGCAAGGGTTTGTTTCACAAATATGTGTAAAGAACTTGCTACTTATTATTTTAGTAATATTTCGTTTAATAAAGGTGTAAGTAAAGGTCTTCTTGAAGGCGAAAATTTAGACCAAAAAACAATTCAAATTGTGAAATACTCTGAACGTAATAAGAGAACAAAAATTGCTCAAAAAGATTGGGTTAATTTCCTGTACGATTTAGAAGAAAACTATTATTCTGTGATGTATAATCATATAAAAAACACAATTGGCTTTAAAGGAGTTGTACGTGGTACAACAGTAGGTTTAACTTCAGTACCTAATATACAATCAAAACTTGATTTTGTTGATACACACTCTTATTGGTATCATCCGGTTTTCCCAGGGGCTGATTGGGATATTAACAACCGGTATGTGACAAACGCAACTTTGGTAAAAGACATAAATTGTGGTACAATGTCTGAGATAGCAGTAAAACGAGTTTATGGTAAACCATTTACTATAAGTGAATACAACCATCCTTCACCAAACACTTTCTCGTCAGAAGCTTATATATTTTTATCAGCATTTGCAGCATATCATGATTGGGATGCTATTTATGGTTATACATATTTAGATGGAAGAACTTTGTTTGATAATAGACGTATAGAAGGATTTTTTGATTTAAACCAACATCCTACAAAATTTTTAACATTTATACCAGCAGCATTGATTTATAGACGAGGTGATGTATCAGCAAGCCAGGACAAGTTTTGGAAAAACAACTATCTTACACAAGATGATTGTCCTCAACCTGGTATGTGGCATGTAAAAATAGCATCTGATAGTAATGATACAGTTTCAGAAGGTATAGGCTATGGTATGTTGATAACAGTTTTAATGACAGATGCAAACGATTCTACAAAACAATACTTTGACGGGTTGTTTAGATATTATAAGTATTATTTAGACAGCAATGGTTTAATGCACTGGCGTATAGATGCTAATGGTAACATAATAGGATACAACGCTGCTACAGACGCAGACGAAGATGTTGCTTTAGCATTACTTTTTGCACATAAACAATGGGGTAGCAATGGAGCTATTAACTATCTTCAAGAAGCACAAAATATTATTAATGCACTTTATAACAAATGTGTCGAGTCAGGAACATATGTTTTAAAACCAGGAGATGTTTGGGGTGGGTCAAGTGTAACAAACCCGAGTTATTTTGCACCTGGGTTTTACAGAATTTTTACTAATGCTACAGGTAATAACGGATGGCTTTCTGTAGCAAACAAATGTTATGATATTACTAATTATTTTTATAATTCGTACAATACAGGTTTAGTCCCTGACTGGTGTCAAGCAAATGGGCAACAAGCTAGTGGGTATTCATATGATTATAAATACGATGCGTGTAGGTTTCCATGGCGGTATGGCCTTGATTATTTATAGTATGACACCACTGCTGCATATAACCATCTTAAAAAATTGTCTAACTGGATTTACTCTCAAACAGGTGGAACACCATCAAATATAAAAGATGGATATCAACTTAATGGTAGTGTAATAGGTCAATGGAACAATGCTGCTTTTGTAGGACCTTTCACAGTAGGAGCTATGGTTGATAGTTCTTTACAGACATGGCTTAATAGTTTGTATTCAAGATTAGCTTCGTTTTCATCTGATAACTACTATAATTGTTCTTTAAGAGTTTTAACATTGTTAGTAGTAACTGGTAATTTTCCAAACTTGTGGGAACTTTCAACAGGGTCAATAAGTGTGTATATAGTTTCACCATCTTCTGGCAGTTTTGTTTAAGGAAGTACGAATGTTTTAGTAAACGCTACTTCATCTGATGGTGTTAACAGAGTAGAGTTTTATGTAGATAATGTACTCAAAAATACAGACACTACCTCACCATATTCCTGGATATTTAACACAACAGAAGTTTCTGATGGTGGACATACAATAAAAGTTGTAGGATATTAAAATAGTGGTTCGTCAGGAACTGCTACTACTTGGATTATAGTAAATAACTTAAAAGAAGCGCCAACTATTTATGTTTCAGGTCTTACTGAAGGAACAACTTATCAAGGGACAGTTACAATTAATGTTACTGGTGAAGATGATATCGGAATCACTAAGGTTGAATTTTGGCTTGGTAGTGTTTTACAACAAACAAAAACATCTACACCATATCAGTTTTCATGGAACACAACACAATTTTCAGATGGTGAATATATTGTTAAAATAAGAGCATACGATACTGATAATTTATATACAGAAAAACAATACAAAGTATATGTTGAAAATGTAGATTCACCACCTTCTTTATCTATAACTTCTTTACAAAATGGAACCACAGTTTCTAGTACGATTACTATAGATTTTACATCATCAGATGACAGAGGTATCTCAAAAATAGAACTTTATTTAGACAATCAACTAATTACTACAATTTATAGTTCTTCAGGAAGTTATAATTTGGATACAACGAGTTATCCAGATGGTGAACATAAATTAAAAGCTACAGCATATGATACACAAAACCAAACTTCGTCAATACAGATAACTTTGTATTTTGACAATATAGATAATCCACCAACTATAAACTCTGTTTCAGTTTATAACAACCAGATAGTTTCAGGAACAGTTGTAGTATCAGTAAATTGTTCTGATGATAAATGTATTTCAAAAGTACAACTTCAGATTGAAAGTACAAACTATGAAGATACATCTTCACCTTATCAATTTACAATTAACACAAAAGATTTCTCTGACGGAGAACATGTTTTAACAATAACTGTTTTTGATACAATTGGCCAAACAACTTCTACCTCAAGGACGCTCATATTTGATAATACACCACCAAAGGTAAGTATCTCAACTCCTTTAAATAACCAAATTATAAACAAAACACAAAATGTGAATTTTTACTGTGAAGATAATATAAAGTTGTCATATTATGAGATCTATCTTAATGAAACAAGGATAAGTACTTCAACTTTAAATTTTTCTTCAGCATCTGTTAGCTATACTCTTAATACCTATTCTGTTTCTGATGGGACATACACACTTCGTGTTAGAGTTTATGATAAAGTTTTGAATAACTCTTATGCTAAGATAAAAATCTTTATTGATAACACACCACCAGTTATAAACTCAGTATCTTTATACAACGAACAGATCATAAGTGATACAATAAATGTTAGTGTTAGTGCAACAGATAACTTTGGTATCAAAGAATTAAAGGTGTATATTGATAACAATTTGTATCAACAGACAAACTTAACAAGTTTTGATATAAACACTACAAATTTTTCTGATGGAGAACATAGTTTAAAAATAGAAGTTTATGACAATGTATCAAATTTTACTTCAACACAAACTGTGGTTGTGTTTAACAATTCTAATGATCAACCACCAAGTTGTTATTTAAATTTCTCTTCAACAAATGGTGTTGTCTCAGGTAATGTAAAAGTTTATATCTATGCAGAAGATGATAAACAACTTAAAAGTTTACAATTGTTTGTTAACAACATTTTAATAATCACAGCTTCTTTAACTGGGAAAGTATTTAGTTCAACTTATACTATTAATACTAAACAATATCAAGATGGAGATTATTCAATACTGCTAAAAGTAAAAGATAGTTTAGGACAATTATCTACATTTTATACTTTTGTTAAAATTGATAATACAGGACCTACTATTAGTACAAACATAAACGAAAACGAAGTTTTATCTAATATTAAAATAATAACTATTACTGCTTCAGATATAAATGATATATCATACTTATAATTTTCAATTCTCACTTCTGGTTTTTACGAACTTTATAAAAGTACAACAGATACCGCTAATTTAGAAATAAGTTTTAATACTAAACTTTATGAAAACGGTGATTATATTTTAAGAATTATTGCGAAGGATAAATTAGGGAATACATCACAAGTTTTAAGAAATTTTAAAATCCAAAATGTAGATTTAGAACCTAACTTAGAAATTAATTTTGAATCAGGTAAAAGAGTAAGTGGTGAAATAAAAATACCAGTTGTTGCTTCATATGATATAGGTATTTCAAAAATAGAGTTTTATATAGATAACAAATTATACTCTACTAAAAATTTTGTTAATAATAGAAATGTTTCAATAGAATTTGATTTAAACACTTTGTTGTTCAGCGAAGGTGAACATACACTGCAGGTGTTTGTATATGATACAAAAATCAAACAGCATCTAAGTTAATTAACTTTGTAGTGGATAATATACCAGAAAAATTTTTGTTAACTTTAGACAACAACAATATAAACGAATTTATAGATTTTGGCGAGTATGTTAAAAAATAGAAATTTTTGATAAAAAAGGAAAACTTTTATATTCTGCTGAAAATAGCAAATTGGATGGGAAAATTAATGTTGAACCACTTATTGCTGGAGTTTATATCTACTGCGTAGAAAAAAGTGATGACAGAAAAGTTACGGAGTAATATATATTGAAATAAATGACAAGTATTTTTTAGGTAACCAAAAATATGGTGATCTAAATTTTTTTGATTGCAAGAGTGTTCTCTCTTCAGCTGGACGACGAAGTAATCTCGTTGTAAAAATAGATTGCCACGGATTGATGAAGTCAACACTCTCAATGACAAAAAAGATGTTTCATAGTGCTCTCATAACAGCGAGACAAATTGCAGAAACAAAACATGATATTTTAACATGCTATTAGCCCTTTAAGAGTATAATAATCTTAAATTTTTTACTATATGATGCCTATCTTGTTTAATTGCTATGTTTAGTCTTTACATTTTTTATATTTTTACATTATTTTTACAATTCAAACATATAATTTGTATTAACTTGCAATATTAGTTGTATTAACATGTAAATATAAGTTTGAAAAATTTTTGCCACTATTTACAAAGTTCTAAAAAATTAATAAAAAAATAATGTCAAAAGGTTTTTATTTTTTTATGAAACAATTATTGATTAAAAATTTCCTTCAATAGTTTTTTGACAAGTTGTTTTATAAAAAAATTAGTTCAAAAATTTCAAAAAAATAGGTAAATTTTTATTTATAAAAAAATCTGTATTTCAGTTTAATTTTTGTTTTAGTATCTACAATTTTTGCTCAAGATTTTATTGTTGAAGATTTTAAAGATAAAACTTTAAAAGGATGGTTTGTAGTAGGTGATAGTGGCAGTGGTGGTGCATCTACTGCAAATATGGAAGTTGTCAGTACTGATGGTATAAATTGTGTTAAATTTAGTTATAGTTTACAAAAAACAGATAAGTGGGAATGGTGTTATGCAACTATTGGTAAAGTTTATGATAAAGAAGTTGATATTTCTGTTTATAAAGGAGTTCAGTTTAAAATAAAATCTTCACAACAAAAAGATTATGTAAATGTAAACTTAGTAACAACTGATTCAAACTTAAAAATAAACAAATACAATCAATATGTGGTTTCAATAAGTACACAATGGAAATATATTGCAATACCATTTGATAAATTTAGGATCGTAGGATGGTGGAAAGCAAGAAATATTGGTTATAAAAACGATTTAGAACTAAACAGGTTTAAAAGTATTGAGTTTTCAAAACCAGGTGCTTCTGGTGAAAAAGGTGAAATTTACATAGCAGAGATAAGTTTTTATAAAGATAAACCAAAAGGTCAACTTCCTAAATTAACTGCTCAACCTTCAACTCAAACATTGACTTTTTTAGACGATAAAAAATCTGTTGCTTCTGATGGTGTTATAAAAATTTATACTGACAAAAAATTTATAGTACCATACAAAAACAAACTTGCAAAAGTACCAAAGTATTTTTATGGCACAAACTGGGGTATGTGGTTATGTGGTTTTCCTGATAAAGATTTAGTAAAATCTTTAAATTTAAAAGTTATAAGATCTGGTGGTAATATAATGAGTAGGTATAACTGGAGAACTTCAAGATATAAAGATACTTCTATTGGAGAACCTTATGTATATCAGATACCTTCTATTGACGAATTTGTTAATTATTGTAGAGAAGTAGGAGCAGAACCTTTGATACAAATAAATATGTTAGGTTATGCACCGAATGATAAAAATAATGATGAGTTTGAATACTGTATGGATGAAAAATCA
>Ga0068705_10001268_pt1 | contig 12798 bp, 15 predicted proteins | sample YNPMSTMetaG_FD_65631 | JGI IMG/M metagenome (GOLD analysis project Ga0068705, IMG submission 65631) | Anoxygenic and chlorotrophic microbial mat microbial communities from Yellowstone National Park, USA - YNP MS-T MetaG | ecosystem: Environmental > Aquatic > Thermal springs > Hot (42-90C) >... | reverse complement strand
GGGTTATTCAAATAAAAATATGACACTAGATGAATTTGGGGCAACAATAAAACAAAAATACCCCCAATACAGCAACATTGATAATGTTCGTCTTGGGCGATTGGTATTACAAAAATATCCTCAGTATAGGAGTGTTTTAACTTCAGAACCAGATCCATCTAGATTAACACCAACAGAAAAAGCTGGAGAGGAAGCAACTCAGTTTCTTAGTAAATCGCCACTTCAACAGATATTTACCAAGCGGTTTGCCAAAGAATTCGCAAAGACATTACACCAAAATGTCAGGGGAGTTGCTACTCCCGTAGCCCAATTTGTAACATCAGCCGTAAGGGCCCCTATTGATGTTTGGAATTACTTTAAACAAGGGGGAAGTCGGGATTATTACAAAAATTTAGCTAGCCAACAATTTGGGGGCACGTTTTTGACAAACCCGTTTCAAACAATTCAATCCGAAACCGCAAAAGAGTTGGTTGAAAAACCAAATATGACAGCCGCCCAAAAAGCTGGTTTGTTTGGGCGAAAGGCAGTTAAAACAGGATTAGGGGGATTAGAAACGTTGGGGGTGGGACAATCGCTGGTTGGTGATATTGCGATTACCCCATCTAGTAGGGAGATAGCAATTAAACTGCCCAATATAGGAAAATTGCAGGGGGGCAAGATAACATTACGACCCGCCTGGAAGGCAGGAGAAGTCAAGACTGGTTTAATACCACAATTTATTAGCAATCTTCGTGAACGAATTAAATTGCAAAATGCTCAAAAATTACTAGAGCCAAAGTTGACTACTAAAGAAAAAATAGAGGCATTACAAAGAGCAGGACAACCAGGGGGTGCTGTTATTAGGAGGGGCAGGGTAACCATTGAACCCACCGAAGAAATGAGGGATGTTATTAATACTGTTAAGGATTTAAACCTGAAGCCCAATAGGCTAGCCACAACCAACATTAAAAAAATAAATAAAGTAATTAGTGATGTATCAGAAAAGAAAATTTTGCCGCTATTACAAGAGAATAACATTCCCCTAACTGATGACATGAAAGAGGTTTTAATGAACCAGATACAGACACTGAAACCGACACTAGCCACTACCCCAGAACAAAACGCACTAACAGAAAGAATTAAAAATTTGGTTATAGATAAAATCATTGATAGTGATACCAACCTAGATTTGTATTTAAATCGTATTGATTTGGATGATATTATTCGCCGAGAACTGGGTAGTAAATATTTGTCTCCAGAAAACGTTGGATTGGCTAACAATATAATAAGACAAGCAAGGCAAATTTTAAATAACGCCATAGCTCAAAATACATCTAAACCAGAGGTATTCAGAAACTTATTAAATTATGAACACAATTTGTTTATTGCCAGGCAAATCTTAGCGAAAAAGGGCGTTAGTGAAATTGGTAAAAAAGAAATGCAATTATTCCTGCAAAGACATCCCGCCCTTCCCAAATTGGCTAAAATTGGTGGAGCGGCAGCGGCAGCGTGGTATGGATTAAAGAAAATTAACAGGTTCTTAAGAAATAAACCAATTGGTGGGGGATTTTCACAATATAATTACTAAAATGAAACAAGCCAAACCAACCTCTTGCGGGGGATTAAAAAATAAACACATCTTCTTTGTTTATGATGGTGGGGGGCTGTTTTTACAAATGGCCCTTCAATTGGGTAGAGATGGGCATAAAGTATATTATTACACCCCCTTTTATGACGAGGAATTGTGTTTTAGGCGATATGCCCTGGGTTATGGACTAGAGGAAATTGAAAAGCCGTTGTATTTCTGGCGGGCTTTAATGAAATATCCAAGAGAGGAAGCAACAATAATTTTTCCTGATGTAGGAAGTGGCGATATGGCCTCCTTTTTAAAGAAACAAGGATATGCTGTCTTTGCCTCTGGTGAGGGAGATATATTGGAGAACCACAGAGAGCTGTTAAAACAAAAAATGAAAGAAGTTGGTTTGCCCGTTAATAATTATATTCAAATCACTGGATTAACCAATTTAAGAAACTATTTAAAACAGCACAACAACAAAGTTGTTAAATTGGATATCTTTAGAAATGATCAGGAGAGCTTTAAAGCCTCAACCTATTCTGACGCTGAACCAATTTTAGATAAATTACAACTAAAATTTGGTCAATTAGCCGATGAATTTCCCTTTATTGTTGAGGATTTAATTGACGGCGAAGAACCTGGTTTTGATGTTATTTTTAATAAAACTGGATATTTAACCCCCTATTTGTGGGGTTTTGAGGTGCATAAGGGACCATATTGTGGAATTTTAACTGATAAACTGCCAGAACCGCTTCAGTTAGTCGCTGATAAATTAAAACCATTATTAACCAGGTATGATTGGCGAGGTTTTATCTCTACTGAGGTAATAATCGGGAACGGCAAACCCTATCTAATTGATGTTTGTTCTCGTTCTCCCTATCCGTTGGGGGTTGGCTTTACTTTTTTGTATGAAAATTATTCTGAAATTACCTATAAGGTAGCACGGGGGTTGCCAGTAGTAATAAAACCAAGGGGCAAATACATGATTGTCTTGCCACTAGAACAGGATCCTGATATTGATATTCCGCTATGGAGCAATGTTAGGGCGCCCTTTATAGGTTTGGTTAAAAAAGATAATAATTATTATGGTGTGGCTTTATCAAGGGTTACCAAAACTAATGATAATCAATATGTGGGATTGCCTGGTGATAAGAATTACATTAATGTTGTTGGGGTGGGTAGTAATCCCGAGTTATTAGTAAAAGAGATTATAAACATTGCCGATAAATGCACAATTAATGGCGGGTCATTTCAATATGACAAAGAGGGACTTAATGAGGCCCTCGAAAAATTAAAGGGGTTTTCTAAAAAATACTTAGGTCACTGAAAGTATGGAGATAGAAATTTATAAACTATTAATACAATATGGGGGAGGCGCTACTATTATAGTGGCTATTGTTTTTCTGTTAAAAGAATTAAATCTGTTGTTAAAAATCAAAAATAATCATAAAGAAAATGGGTGTTGCGGGGTTTTGGAAAAAAGAATACAGGCTCTAGAAAAGTTAACCAATAATGATATGCACGAAATCAAAGGGGATATTAATAATTTACAAAAGGAGGTGGACCAACTGAATGAAAGAATGACAAGGGTTGAAACCGTTTTAAAAATTAAAAAAATTATGCTATAATGTATGTGGCACCTTAAAAATTAAATCGCCTGCTCGGCGTTAAAGAGCAAAGGAGGTAAAGACATGAACAGACAATTTGGAATTTGCGTGTATGATTTGCATTATCCCCATCATCATCGGAAACTCTGGAAAAACATTTTAAAATTCATTGGCGAAAACAAACCAGATGTTTTTGTGTTTGGAGGAGACAATATGAACTTTGATGCAGTTGACCACTGGCTTCACGAAAGGGGACTGGTAAGGCAATTAGAGGGCAAAAGAATTCTTGCTGAATACGAGGGCTTTAAATCGGAAATTCTTACTCCGCTAGAAAAATTGCTTTCTAAAACCTGTAGAAAAATCTGGATTAACGGTAATCACGAAGACTGGGTTAAATTGGCAATAGAGAAAAATCCACAAGGCGAAGGATATTGGGAGGTTGAACGCAACCTTAAACTCAAAGAAAGGGGTTGGGAGGTAGTTGAATGTGGAAAGCACATCAAGGTTGGCAAGTTGGTATTTGTTCACGGACAATATACCAACCAGTATCACTCTAAAAAAATGGTAGATGTTTACGAGAGAAATGTGGTGTATGGACACAATCACACCTTTCAGGCGTATACCAAGATTACGCCAGTAGAAAATGAACCCCATATGGGAATGTCTATTCCTGCTGCCTGCGAATTAAATCCAGAATATATGAGAAATAAACCCAATGCGTGGGTAAATGGTTTTGGGGTATTTTTTATCTACGGTAGAGGCAACTTTAACCTTTATCCCATAATTGCCATTGACGGGCAATTTGTGGGAATAGATGGAAAATTTTATGGATAGGTAAAAATTTTTAACCCTAAATCATTTGGATAGGAGGTGCAAAATGAAAAAATTGGGGATTGATTTGGACGGAACTCTTTTTAGGACCTACTCCACCCTCAAAGATGAGTTTGAAAAATTTTGGAAAAAACCCCTAGATGTAGCAAAATTAAGGGACCCCCAAACCATTTCTACTCTTCCCCCAAAAGAGATGGAATGGATTTTTGACCACTTTCAGAAACAAAAAAGTTATGAGGTTCCACCCTATCCTTATGCGGTTTCTGTCATAAGAAAGTTAGCGGGAAAATATGATATATACTTCGTTTCGGCTAGACCCCAAATAGCCTATCTTGATACCAAAAGAATATTGAGAAATTATGGTATTCTCGGAGATGGCAAACACTTAGTGCTTTGTGAGAAACCAGACAAACCACAAGTTTATGAAGCCCTAAAATTTGATATTATCATAGAGGACGACGACCAAAATCTTTTAGTCCCCAACATTACAGGTTATTTCTTTTTGAGGCCGTGGAGCATTCCGATTAAAAAATCCAGTATTATTGTGGTGAAAAGTTGGTTAGAAGTTGAGAAACATCTGGTGGGAGGTGGTTAAAATGATAACGACAGAGAGGGTGATGACAGCGATTAAGACAGCCCAAATCATTCTTGGATTAAGAGACTGGAAAATTACCGGAGAGGTTGTCTCTCAGGAGAAAATTCGGGAGATAGTGGGAATTGCTCCCACTAATGGTGAAAAAATTTTAGGCTGCGTTTTAATCGACGGTGAATTAAAACAGGCCACCATTACCATCTGGGATAATTTAGATACCTTTGAACACTGCGGAGGACTTCAGCAGGTAGTTTTTCACGAGTGTCTCCACATAATTCTTTATCCTTTAACCAAGACATTTAAGAGGGGAATAAGCAGGATGCCCGGCCAAGTGAGAGAGGCTTATCTCTGGGTATATTCTCTCTTTGAGGAGCAAATAATCAATCAAATTGCCAATAGTTTGATGGGGATTATTTATGCCGCAAAACTTCAAAGCGAAAAAACGAAAAAAAATAAAACGAAAGGCGTTATCTATGTGGTAGAGAAGAAACTAATTATTACCACACCCGAGGTTAAAAACTAAGCCACTGGCAAGGGGGCCAAATCCCCTTGCCCTCCACCTTATGAACTGAAAATGTGCCTAAACAGGCGTTTCAGTTTATAAGGTGGGGTGGGATTTATTTCCCATCACGGCTATTAAGCCGTAGCCCCACGAAGAATATGAGGTAAGTGAGGGAGATAAGAAATTAAATAAGGGGTTTTATGGCAATTTTAGTTAAGTTTTTGATTGGATTGGAATACAATTGAACCTGACGTTTTGATTGGATTGGAATACAATTGAAATATGTGGCAAACACTTGGTGCTTTGTGAGAAACCAGACAAACCACAAGTTTATGAGCCCTAAAAGGCGATTGCCTTCAATGGCGAGGACGAGTAGCAGTCCGTCGCTCCCTGACATTATCATTATGGTGAAAATTTGCTACAAAATCGTGAAACAAACACCCGATATAGAACACAAAAATGCCAAAGCCACCAACTGTGCCAAGTGTGAAAGTTGTGGCAAAATGGCTCACGCTCTATATTATAACTCCCGGTTAAAGCGGTGGGAGCGTGAAAAATGTTATTTTAAAAATCAAGAAAAGGAACACACCTTAAGGGACTTTGGGGTTGATTTAGGTTCTTAAAGGTGCTAAAATACCATTAGGGGTCGAATAAACATTAAGTTTATCATTACCATGACCAAAATCTTTAAAATCTTTCAATCTAGAACCGTCTGGACTATTATAGTCCTATTTGTTATTAATGGTGTCGGGGGTATAAAAGAATTTATTCCCTCGGATTTGATACCACTAATAAACGGCATTCTCTCGGCTCTTGCCATCTACTTCAGGGTGAGCCAAAGAGTAGACTTTAAAGAATAAGGATGTTGGTTTTAAAATGGTTTATTTTGGGGGCCACGTGCCTCTTGCTTTTGGCTATTCCAAGTCGGGAGGACTATTCCAACCCAAGCGAGCTGATGGTCCCCACAATAGGCCCCGATGAAATAACGAGCTGGAATAGAGACACCATAGAACAAATGATTTATATTGTCAGTAAGGAGGAGGGTTTTGAGGACCCCGAACTCCTTATCGCTTTGGCGGGGCACGAATCTGTTTTTCTGAAATACCCAAAGATATTGGATTCAAACAATAAATATAGCTTTGGTCTTTATCATTGGCAAAAAGACTCTTTTAATGATTATTGTATAAAGAAATATCATTTGCCGAATGATATTATGGACCCAGTTATTCAAACAAGGTGTTCTATTAGGGCAATTAAAGATGGGTATTTCAAAAAATTATGGAGTAATAGTGCTAAAAAAATTGATAGAGATTATAAAACGGGGAATTCTAATGACCCGAAAGACACCCCCCAAAGATGAAATTTGTTTTCCACGAGTTATCCACATTCTCTCTTGACCCTGTAAATAGACAGAGTATAATGTAAAATGAAAAAATGGGGGCCAATAAAAATTATAGACAACCGCATATAGCTAAAAAAGAAGCCCTCGTGGCCAATTTTGCGGTTGTCCGAGGGCCTCTTTTTATATTATAACTATGCAAGAATATAAAGAACCAAGTATATATACCCCAGAATTTATTCCCTATTATCCAGACAAGAAAAAGAAATATCATTTAACCGATAAAGAAACTCTATTATACGGCTTTATTCGCTTTTATCTCAAAAATTCTCCTGATGAACAATTTTATTTTTCTAATGAGCAATTGGCTCAAATAATGGGCGTTAAGAATGAGAGTTATTTATCACAGCTTTTTAATTCGCTGATTAAAAAATGTCCAGAAATTGAGGTTAGTTATAAGATTAAAGCGGATGGAGGCAAGGTCCGATTTGTGAAATTTCTAAATTCCGACTTTAGAAAAAACTATAGTCCGACTTTAGAAAAACCTAAAGGTAATAAGAATAAGATAAATAATAATAAGATAAATAATAATAAAATAAAAAATATAGCAACTTCTACCGAAGTTGCTGACAGTTCTGATACAGAAATCAACCCCCTTATAGATAAGTTTAAGAATGTAAACCCCGCTTATTATAAGCTATTTGCAAATAAAACCCAGCGAAGGGCATTAGAGCGACTAGTAAAAAAATATGGCGCCGAGAAAACAGGCCAAATAATAGACCTTTTGCCAATCACCAACCAAAAACAATTTGCTCCAATTATTACAACCCCCCTCGAACTTGAAAATAAACTTGGTCGGCTTATTGCCTTTATGAAACAGGAACAAAATAAAAACGAAAGAGAAATTTTTGTAGCCATCTAAAAAAACTAAAAATTTAAAAACATGAAAACATACAAAATCGTTTTATCAAATTCTGACCCCATCATTATTAGTGAACAAGAGTTAAAAGAAGTGTTGGCGGGATTACGGCATAAGGGGTTTGTGATTACTAAAGCGGGAATATTCAATTCTGCCTATGTGGTTTCTATTGTTCCCTTTTATCCGCCCGTTAACGAACGGGAGTGGTGGGAGAAGAAGTTTCAAGAGCCAAGCGAATTTGCTAAATTATTATCTTCTAAAATGAAAATGCTTTCCTATCAGGAAAAAAATAGGGCATTAGAGGAGGCGACCCGAGAGGAGCGAAAAATAAAAAGGGGAAAATAATTAAAAAACTATGTCCACTAAACGCTATCATCGTTCTGGGGGGCGTGATTTAGGGGTAAGCGAAATGCAAAAGCGGTTGATTTATAGATATTATAAGTTGGGAAAAACCGATGAAAGGGGCTGGTTGATTGTTAGAAAGGTGTTTAGGAGTTTTTCTGATTATAGATTGAGACAAATAATTGATGAAATGAAAAATAAAACTTGACATTTTTTTAAATGGGCGTTATAATAAGTAGACAACATGAAAAGAAGCGTTTATCAAATCAAAAGAATTAAAGAACTAAAAAAGAGAGCCATTAAACTATATAAACAAGGTCTTCCCTTAAGAGAAGTTGGCAAATTGGTGGGGAGAAGTCATCAATGGGTTTGGTTGGCTTTAAAAGAAAAAAGTGTGAAATATTAAATTGTGGATAACTTGACTTGACAAATTTTTAAATAGGAGTATAATGAAGGTGGTCTTTGAAAAGTTAATAAAGGGGAATAGCAGCAGCCGATATATTTAATAATTAAATGGGCTATAACTCTATTTCCCTTTATTAAATAAAATGGGCTTCCCTGTTCGAGTAAGGATTGAAACAATACCAAAGGGTATTGCAAGTAGGCCCATTGGCGAGGTCCATTGGGTGAACATGTCTGGAGACGGCAGGGAGGCCCATCTCAAAATTTTAATTAAACAAAAACATGGCTACTTCTACTATCTTTTGTGTTTTAGACATGTGCGGAACTAGGCAAGAGTTTCTCAATCTAATCTTAATCTTTATCGCCCTTCCAGTAATTTCGGGGCTTGGGGATTTAATTTTAAATTACTTCGAGAAGAAAAACAAAAACAAAAAATCAATTATTAGTTGTTACGGCATCTCGCCACAGGGACATCGTTTTATTAGATATCTAAACATAAAATAAATATTACAAAAATTAAACAATAAAAACTATGGAAAATAGAAGCCAAAATTGCCCCGTGTGCGGAACGAAAATGAAATTTGTTCCCGCTGGGATAAGCAGAAGCGGTAAACCATATGGAGCATTCTTTTCTTGCCCCAGTTGTGGCTACACTTTTAATGTCGGGGGTGGCGCAAATAAAACGGTTGCCCCCCAGAAGACAGAAACAGAACAGGAAAGAATTGAGCGATTGGCTAGAGAAAAACAGGAAAGAATACAGAAATTGCACAATGATAAAAAAGAGAACATTAACTGGATATCGGCAATGAAGGAGGCGGTTCATTTGGTGGCCAATCACCCCCTGTTTGAGGGTATAGAAGATGAGGAAAGCCTTTGGTTGAAGATATTAACTTATAGGGATATGATATATAAAGAGTACATGGAATTGTCCAACGGCAACGGAATAAATGCCGACGGGACCCCCGCCGTGATGAAAGAGGACGATTTAACGCTTGACTAACATGATTAAAATAAATAATCCAATTTATATTACGCCCACTTATGCCTACATCTCTCTTTCTGATTGGTCTTTAAACAAGGAGAAGAAAGATGATGTTTTGGTGGTAGTTTATAAAGATGGTCGGTTTTTGTGTCGGGGAATAGTGAATAAGAAAAAATGGATAAAAACGGCAAAAGAGGTAAAAAAGAAGGTATATTATCAACCCAATAATCCCATGACATTTTATTATAATTTTCTTAAAATAGAGAAACCCCCAACCCAAGAAGAAGGGCTGCGGGAGTTGTCCAGATTGGGGGTATTTTAAAACCAAACCAAAATTATGAAAATTTTATTTTTAATTCATAAATCAGCCGAAGAGGCCTTTAAAGAATTTAGCGACGAATTAAATCTTTATCACGATTGGCTTTTAAAACACCAAATTCCCCACACTTTTGATTTTAAAAAATGGGACGAGCCACTAGAATGGCAAAAATTTGGCAAAGAACCAAACGAATTTTATGCCATTTCAGAAAATCAAATGAAGTCATTGGGAAAGGGGGCGTGGTGGGAGCCAGGTGAATATCATTTAATTTTTTATTGTTATCATCCAGAAAAAGAGCGCTCGGCGGGCGTATTTTGCACAATGAATTGGTTTGAGTGCAACGGAGGAGTAGGAATTACAGTGCCATTAACAAAAGAACTGGCTACTTTACCAACTCAATGGGGTTGGAGAATGTTGGTTCATGAGACGCTGCATGGTTTTTATGCTATCTTAAACCTTATTTACAAGAAAAATATTCCCGATATCCAAGACCAACTCTATCAGGAATATAGAAAACTTCATCCCAACCCCACTGAGGATGAATTAACTGGTTTATCTGAAGCGCTATTTGAAAAAGACATCAGACCAAACCTTAGTTTAATCCTTCAGGACCTACCAGCAAAAAGAATTGCCACGGTTCTAACGGGAATAATTGCTGTCCTTAATGGAATTGTATTTCTTTTAAAAGACAAACTCAATCAACTAAAAGAGGATAAAAAGAGAAGAGTTGTTTTAAAGTTGGCTCATGTTATTGCTATTCAGGAGGGATTTTATAAAGCGGGCACGGTTGCTCGGAGAAATAACAATCCAGGCAACTTGGTTTATGTTGGGCAATCAAAAGCAATCGGACAAGACAAAAACGGTTTTTGTATATTTGCCACTGAACAAGACGGCTGGGATGCCCTATACTTTCAATTAATGTTAATTTTTGATGGTAAATCAAGATATTATAGCCCCGAGATGACCATTAGAGAGTTTGTGGATGTTTATGCGTCAAGTTCTCCCTACCCAGAAAGGGTGGCTTATGCGGAGCGTATCGCTAATTATTTTGGCGTGGACAAAAACACAAAACTTAATCAATTAAATTAAAAACCATGGACAAAAAATATACATTAACAAAGGAAACAAAAAAAGTTAACGGTCATATCCTTTACCGTATTCGAGCATTAAAAGATTTTGGAGATGTCAAAAAAGGAGATTTTGGGGGTTGGATAGAAAAAGAAGACAATTTATCCCACAAGAGGAATTGCTGGGTTTATCCCAGTGCCTGCGTTTATGATGATGCCTGTGTTTTTGGCAATGCTCTGGTTCTTGGCGATGTTCAAATTTATGGCCATGCCCAGGTTTTTGGTAATGCTCGAATTTTTGGTAATGCTCTTGTTTTTGGTAATGCCGTTGTTGCTGGTAACGCTCGGGTTTCTGGTAGTGCCTGCGTTTATGGTGATGCCTGCGTTTATGGCGATGCTCTGGTTTTTGGTGGTGTCCAAATTCGTGATAATGCCCGAGTTTTTGATAATGCCATTGTTGCTGACAATGCCCGAGTTTTTGATAATGCCATTGTTGCTGATAATGCTCGGGTTTTTGGGGGTGCTCGAATTTTTGGTAATGCCATTGTTGCTGATAATGCTTGGATTTTTGGGGGTGCTCGAATTTTTGACAATGCCTTTGTTTTTGACAATGCTCGGATTTTTGATAATGCCAGGGTTAATGGCGATGCTCGGGTTTTTGATAATGCCTGGGTTTATGGCAAGGCTCAAGTTTGTGATGATGCCATTGTTTTTGGCAATGCCCAGGTTTATGATGATGCCTGCGTTTATGGCGACGCTTGGGTTTGCGGTGACGATAAAATTTTTGGCAACGCCCGAGTTTCTGGCAACGCCCGGGTTGCTGATGGGGTTGAGGGGGAATCGGGCTTAGAAAGCAAAAAAAAGAAGAAAAACAGTTAAAAAAACAAACAATCAAAAAGCCATAAAGTTATTGGAATTTAACCAAGAAAAAGATTAGGTTAAAAACCATGAAGTAGGTTGACTATATTATGAAGTATCCAGACGACTTTATAAATAAAATTATCCAAGGAGATTGTTTGAAAATAATGAAAGAAATTCCAGACAATAGCATAGATTTAGTTTTAACAGATCCTCCTTATATGATTTCAAGCTCCTTAAAAATAAGGCGCCAAAGAAATCCTATAAAATTTACTAAAAAGTGGAAATTTAAAGGGAAAGATATAGATTACAAATTTGGTGATTGGGATATTTTTGAAACTATGACAGATTATTTAAATTTTACAGAGCAATGGTTTAAAGAATGTATTAGGGTATTGAGAAAAGGGGGTCATATTGTTAGTTTTTTTGATAAACATAAACTATCTTATTTAGTTCATTGGGCTGAAAAATTAAATGTGAAAACACGACAATGTCTTTTTTGGATTAAATCTAACCCCGTTCCTCAAGCAAGAAAGGTGGCTTTTATGTCAGCTGTAGAACTTGCTTATTGGGGTACAAAAGAAACTACAGAACGCAGGTATGCTTGTGTAAGCGAGGACACAGAATGTCTAACGGATAGGGGATGGAAAAAGTATTTTGAAATAAAATTAAATGATAGAATAGCCACTTTTAATCTCTTGACAGAAGCGATAGAATTTCATTACCCTAATGCTATTGTCTCCTATGATTTTGAGGGAGAATTATTACAGATTAAAAATAAAGAAATTGATTGTTTGGTTACGGATAACCACAGAATGCTCGTAAGAAAGCCATATCAAAAACTGGATGACTGGTTTTTTATAGAAGCTTCAAAATTAGAAGGAAGACATTTTGATGTTCCTGTTGCTGGATATGGTTTAGGAGAAAACATAGAACTTTCCGATAGTTTTTTGAAATTACTTGGATGGATAATTACCGAAGGGCATATTGAGAAGAAAAATAGGGGAATTACTATTAGTCAAAGTTGGTCTGTTCACAAAGATTATTGTAATGAGATTGAAGAATGCCTTAAAACAGAAAAAATAAAATTTAGTAAGTGGATTTCTAATGCAAAATATAAAGACAAAATTAAACAACAGATGACTTTTAGAATTTTTGCCGAAGATGCACTAAAATTTAAATACTGGATACAAAGAAAAGACGAACTTTTGCGATTACCATACAATCGGCTTAAGATATTATTTGAATCTTTAATAAAAGGAGACGGCACAAGAAGAAAACTTGCTCATTTTGCAGATGCTTCTTTTTGTTTTATTCAAAAAGATAAGGAAATAGTTGATTGGTTCGTTAGATTATGTGTATTGATTGGGTTCAGAACAAAGGTAAGTTTTAGAAAAGAAAGGGGCATATACTATGTTTATATCAGTCAGAGAAATTATACCCGTTTCAGAAAAAATTTAATAAAGAAACGAATTAAATATAA